>Ga0123354_10005731_pt1 | contig 18173 bp, 6 predicted proteins | sample TergutLab28metaG_2_FD_97872 | JGI IMG/M metagenome (GOLD analysis project Ga0123354, IMG submission 97872) | Labiotermes labralis P4 segment gut microbial communities from Petit-Saut dam, French Guiana - Lab288 P4 | ecosystem: Host-associated > Arthropoda: Insects > Digestive system > Gut ...
CGGCTCCAGGTCTAGAAAACAGAGATTAACGGCTGTGGGGACCCGTTGCGCTGACCACGTGACACCCCTCTATCCGCAAAAGTTGGCACTAACTTCGCCGACCGGCGGCGGCCGCTCTGTCGCGTGCAGACTAAGGCCACGGAGTAGTAGTAATATAATATGTAACATACTAGGAGAAGGTGAAATATCTAGTTCGATTTTACGCGCAGTGTATACTGCGTCTCGTGATCACTAGGTTTTCGAACGTGCTTGCTACATAAGGTGGGGGTATCGGTATTGATATTATTAACGCAACTTTTATACATATTAAACGCTATGTCTTAAGGTTAAGCAGTTCAGACGATGAAAATCTGTTACGTTACATGACTGGTAAACTGGACCGGGGACGTAATCGTATTAAATTTAATCCCCACAGAAACTTGAATAAATTAACTTTTTCATCAAATCAGTTTTGCTTACAAAAGGTTAACGTCGAGAAACAAAAAGTCCGTAGTGGGAAATTAATGTTTGCCTAGCTACTCAAGAAAAACCATTTCCGAAACCTATGTGTAAGCCTACATTGTAGTGTACGCTAGATCCTCTTTCAGGACTTCTTCTTGAGTCGTTCGAATCCATTCCAACACAAAACAAACCGTTGTTCAGCACTTTCTTGCAACATTACCATACATCCATTCCTCTCATTTTAATGCATTTTGAGGGTCGCCGTTTGTACAATGGATTTAGAATCAAATAACAGACTTGAGGATTCCATTGGTACGATATCCTTAGATTGAGGAAACGTTTGAAGAGGCACGTTGTTTCATTTAATAAAGCCACTTGATGCATTTGAATTCTTGTTTTCATATGTTTTTGGCATTAATATATTCAAACGTCAGGTTTACGTTTTACAATTAGTTTTCGTAAAAATGCGTTTTTTTCCCCTGATGCACTCTTCCTTTATTTGCAGTATTTGTCCAGTCCGCTGCTTCACACGGTCTTCAAATTATTTCTTCTGTAATAAAAAATTTATTGTTTTCTAGAAATATACGGGCCTCAAAATGAACAGAGTCTAAGTGAAATTTCGATATATGTCGCTTATCACAATTTTAGGGTGAAGATCAACATTGATAAAACATTCTTTTGCCAGTCCCTTTCCCATTCTTAGTTTACTGAGAGGACATAAGCACTTTCCAACCCATGGATAAATTCCTAGAGGGTACATATATATATATATATATATATATATATCCTAGGCGTGGATCAGGAATGCGATATTTGTTTTTATCCCCAACCCTCTTCCCGGGACGTGGGATATTGCTCCTGAAGTCGGAACGCTAGGATATGCTTCCGCAGGAATGTGTTATAATGAGACCTTGCCATTCCCGCTAAACCCCCTCAGTGCTGTGCTTTTTACTGTGGATGGTGAAGGGTCATATATGAATATATATATATATATATATGATTTGTTGTACGTAACTCAACGGGATGTATGTAAGCAGGCTACTGGTACACATTTCTAAACACGTTGTGCAGTGGTATATTATACAGTAGATTTCAAATTAAACACGTTGTGTGCTTATTGGTGCGTTAAATTGTTAATATACTTACAGTCGTTTTAAATTAATCTTTCAACAATGTTGAAAACTTGCGTAAAAAAATAAGTAATTAAATCACAGATCAAAGGTTATTATTTCGCCTTCAAATGATAGCGGAATGAGACTTTATACACTTTGAAATTTTAGAGACCACAGTTACACAACAGATAATTAATTATAGTTTTATTAAGTGCCAATGCATCGTATAACACAAAATTAATCCATGGATAGATATCCCGGTTGGTTTTGTGTCCTAACACGTAAGCCACACCGCTTCTACTCTGACTCTGGTTTTCCGTGAGCTTCATTCTGCCAGGCGAATGGTTTCAATAGACCAAAATATTTCCTCGCGCATCATTTCTATCTGTACTCTTTCTTAGTACTGATATGTCAACAGCATATAATATTACATAGTACATATGGGATGCAGTGGTTACATACTTCAATTGCAATGGTAATAACATAAATTGTTTACTTGGTTAACAATGCATAGATAGAATACTATTGTTGTAGCATCCATATAGAAGCCCGCAACAATATAGTAACTTGAAGATTATTAATTTACTTGATTATCGTCTATTTTAATATTTTATTTATAAATGAGAATGTCATCATACGTTATTTTAACTTTTACTGTAAACGAAATAAATCCCATTGAGCACTCACTTTATTGTACCTTAAAAATGTTCTCTATTGGCCTGAAGATGGCCTTTTAGGGTCGAAACATGTTGCCTGTTGCCGTAATGTGACCTGACTATATATTATATCACTGTACTGACATATTGTTTTTTATTGACGGTATATAATACGTTATACAAAAAAATAATGTCACAGGTTGCTGAAACATCTTAATGTAGCCTGTTGTGTTATGGATATTATATCAGAAGAAGAATATCCGTCTCCACAGGAAGAACTCTGCTTCATGGAGTTAGTAAGTCTGATAACATGTCTGACGAAATCCGTGTTCATATGTTGAATACAAATGATATTTTATTTTTGCAATAATTCCTGTGGCAGTTACACAATCCTAGCGAAAAAAATAGTCTCACTCGGAAACTGTAACGAAAATTGGTATCCACTCACGATTACTTTGTTTCCACAATTATCAACACATTTCCATAACCTGTGTGAGGTCCGTGACAAACTAATTGAACTGCACACAGTATGCACAAACGAATCCAATTACGACTGCCAAGCCTATCTAACTGTAAATTAGCCCGATTAATTAGTTTTACTTTCAATTTATCTACAAATATCTGACGCAATGTTACGTAATAGATTTTGTAGGCTTCGTTGCTTTATTTTAATGTTGTTTATGTTGTAAACTGCATGTGTGCACAAAATGTAATCGACATGCTAATTGGACATATCTCAGGTTTATGTACTTAATTTTCTATTTTGGGTGTTTTTTATTCATTTTTACAGAGTACACTTCGGAGACTGTCATGAATGGTTGCTAAGCAACGGATTATTGGCTCGATGTACATTTCTCGATATTTTTAATTTCTGGTTATGGATTTATACAAATCACTCTTTCCACTAAGCATTTTTATTGCCACAGTCCATTCAAGTGTTGTGTATGCTTGGTATGATCTTTGGCATTTTTAAGACTGTCCCAAATAAATATATGCAGAATTCACTGTGAGAATAAAACCATAAAGTTCATATGAAAATACTTGAATTTATTACATCCTAAATGTTGTAAATCTCCTACGTGTTTCGGCCACTTTTTGGGACCATCTTCAAGTTGGTGATTTACGAAGGATATATCACAAAGACATCAAATCCAAGGTACACCTTATTTGATGTCCCATATCGTCATATGCACTTGTTGGTTTTGTTCTCATAGTGAAGCAAAAGTGCATGGTCGTGAAATACTTTAATAAGTAGGCAAAAATCTGCATTTCCTTTCAGTCGGCAAATGATACACAGTATTTTAACCTCAATATAAGAGAAAACCTCTAATTTATATATGTTAAATTTGGGACTGGTTTGTTTATCCTCTGTCTGTATAAAATATGATTTAGAAATGCCTTTTAGTAAGGTTTTATTTACAGTGATGGAGCTATATGTTTTTAAACAAAATTAAACTATATCAGGCCTTCTGTCGTAGGAATAAATGGCGCGACGTCTGTAAAATGACTCCACAGAGAGTTGACATATTTCGGACCCGATGTAAATGTAACTGTAATTATTTAATTTTTATCGTTGCACCGTGAATTTTGAAATTTACCTAGTTTTATAATTAACAAATTCACTATTTATTAACTTGGTTAAAAGTTTTAAATTTACATTAAAATACACAATAATATCGCTCCCACATGTTTCGGTCTTTGATGACCATCATCAGGCAGTTTTATCTGTACCTAAGTGAGGTTACGTTTGTGTTAAAACACTCGGTAAAATTACGTCGTTATATATAACAGGTGATGTGGCAGCATGTCGTAGAGGGGCAAGTGTGTTTTGTGCAGTGCACACAACACACTTACCGCTCTACGACATCCCGCCACATCACGTAATATACAGGTTTATTCAAGATGATTGTCGGGGTTTCAACAACTTGTCATACACAATACACTTGAGATAGAAGTACATGTTTTTTTTATTTAATAGAACAACACTTCAAGGTTTTGTTACATGCCTTACAGGTGCTCTATATATGCATCCTTTGTGATTCTACAAACATCAACACGACAATCGAGTTCGTTGGAAAATATTTGTAGCTTGTGCAGCGGTGATTATCGATTACGGTGTTGATGTTCAAGTGTATTGTATATGACAAATTGTGAAAACCCCGACAATCATTTCGAATAACCCTGTATATATCGACGTAATTTTACCGAGTGTTTTAACATAAATATAACTTTTGTTAGGTACAGATAAAGCTCCCTGATGATGGTCACTAAGGATCGAAATATGTAGGAGCGATATTATTGTGTATTTAATATAAATTTAAAACTTTTAACCAAGTTAATAAATAGTGCATTTTGTTGGTGTATAAACTATGTAATTATTTAATTCAAAATACACCTGTAATTTTTTTATCTGTCTTCACTGAAATGGAATAGAGCGAAAAATGATTTAGAAATAAGACACATGTTTTTTTTCCAGATATATAATACTTTACAAATCCGGACCTTCTTCCCACAGTATTTATCTCAGGTACTTTATAACAATGAAGGCAAGGAATTGAATACGAAGATGCTCTGTGGCTTCCTGCTGCATACCAAATATATACGTCGAGTGTGCCATGAAGGCTGCAATTCATTGAAAGTGTATTAGCGGAAATGGTAGGACAGGGGATGGACGCTTTACTTGTCGTTCTGTATATCAGCAAGTATGCTACAATGAAAGTCTGTAAAGACCAAGTCATTGAATAAGCTTATTGTTTTTCCAACAAGAAAATTAATTTGCCGTAAATTAAGCCTTGTTGTAACCAAATTAATAAAAGTGGCGATTTTAAATTTTAATTTAAGGGTGCAGCAAGGTTTCTCTTGACATTACCGACGTACTCTTCACCGGTGTTCACACAAATATGATCCTCTTTACTTTTTACCATCTTACAGTTCACAAATTCCTGCTTTGTGTTATATTGTGGGTGTCATATGCATTTTGAATCTTAGAATGCAATCTGGAAGAGAAGAGACTTTTTGGACGTCACAGCCATTAATGGAAGGATAATATTGAAATGTATTTCGAAATAGTTTTGGAATGTGTGGACTGTATTTCTTTGGCTCTGGATAGGGACCAATGATGTACTGTTCTAAACACAATGATTAAGCAAATCCCTTCTGTTCTACTAAACGTTACACAGTCTTGGCTGTGTAATTGTTCAAGTTTACTGAAACACGTTGGATTCTTCATTCAATAAACTTGCAGATTGCAACTGCTTACCACGACAACCCAATGGTGGAAAATCTAAGAGCACTGAATGGGTAATCAGATGGTATGCAAATTCATCCTGGCCCTTGGAAAGTGATTAGATAAAAAATGAGCCTTCTTGGGTCATAAGGGAGAGAGGGAAAGTAATTATTGTCTTATAATCATGGATGGTACTTTTGTCACTAATGTTGAAAACCGGTTGAAGCTCTGTGGTTAACCCTCTAAACGCCAAGTTAAATTCCATCTGTCATCTGCTGGCATTATTAGGAGCTCACCATATTCTCCACGTTAGCAGAATAAAGGTTAACGTGCGTAACAGCAATATCGCTTAAGCACGAAGAGACTGCGTTTTATCCAAACAGTGCTTAAACACATTTGGAATGATACTTAGAAAAAAGATTTATTTCCCTAAAGGGCGTTAACAATTTGAGCTTGGAAACACATTGTGTTTTGTGTGAGGTAGGAACTGAATTTGAGATGTTTTGTAGATAAATTTCAGGCTTCAAAATATTGAGTAATCTTGTAAGTTTTAATAGAGAACGATGGAGTGGTATTTGAATCACGAAGAGATAGATTAGATAAGTTTTCTTGACAATAAGTAACAGTCTCGTAATAAGGCCTACTAATATACAGCTTCTTTTGTTTTCGTCTTGTCTGCTGTCTCCAGTCGTCTGTCACTGTTACTAAATGCTAATCTGTAATATTATTAAAGTGTTAGAACTGCGAATCTTACATGCAAAATATAATACAGACGGTCCAACATTTCCTGATTGTACGACGAAGCTAATAAGAAATTTGGTGATATTTACTTCATGTGAGAATGGGCCTAATATGCAAAGGTTGGGAGATTATGATCCTGGGTTGGTAAAGGTAAAGTTATAGTGCACCCTTGTACAGGCACTGAGGATCCGTACAGGCCGTACGGGCCATAGGGGGAGTAGAGCTATAGCTCTACTCTTTCTTGACCACGGCACTAGAAGGGGTGAGTGGTCAGCGTCACGCCTCGGCCGCTATTTACTTCCGGAAAAGACCCGGTACCCATTGTATAGGAGGCTGGGTGGGCCCCAGGGTCGGTCTGGACAGGTAGGGAAAATCTCGCCCCCCACCGGAATTTGATCCCCGGACGCTCCAGCCCGTAGCCATTCGCTATACCGACTACGCTACCCGACCCACACGATTCTGGGTCGCGTATTTAGTTAATCATGGCTGTAATCATCATGAGAATCAGCAGCAACAGGCTGTAAGCTACGGGTGTTCTAATTTTTTATGGAAAGGGCCGTTATTGTGGGCTGGTTCTCGGACTGAACTTCGAAAAATAAAAGATGTATATCTAACTGCCTAAATTTTTGTGTAATTTTTAGAGTATAAACTTAATTTTCAACCTTGACCTAGGGTCACGTAATACAATCTGTCGGGACGCATGCGGCCTGCGGACTGCGATTTGGATATCCGCAGTGTATGGCATCCATGTTTGTTCTGTCTTCATGCCTTTTGGTCTCTGTCTGCTTCTTGGCCGACTTACGTTCCCTCCGTCTGTCGGAATTATTCATGTGCTAACTTGGGATTGCGTGTGCCCAGCATTCTTAACAAATGTTGCGTCGATTTGGCAATTTTAACATTTTGGGCGCTTTCGCAAAATTTCGAACAGCATCTCTTAGCTTCGTCATGTCTATCCTTCTGTCCTTCCGTCCGTCCTTCCGCAAGGAACAACTCGGCTCCCACTATAGGGATTTTCATGAAATTGCATGTTTGACTATGAAAATCTATCGGGAAAATTCAAGTTTCACTAAAATCCGGCAAGAATAACGGCCACTGTACATTAAGACACATACATATTTTCATCATATCTCTCTCAGTTCCTCTTGTAATGAGAAATGTTTCGGAAATATTTGTTAGAGAAAATGAAAACACATGTCTTACGTTCAATAATATTTTTTCGAAAAATCTAGCATTTTATTAGATAATGTAGAAAAAATACTGCACAGAGGGACAGGCCATAGTTGTAAATATAGTGCATGGGCATTGCATGATGGGTACCTAAGGCAACAAAACCACACTCAGAATAAATGTGTAATAATTACTGCTTTTCCACTGCAACAATTGTGGCACGAAAGCGCCTCATTGTTACGTTATAAAATGATTGCCTGTCATGTCTTAGTTTTATTTAGTTTAATAACAGTAATACATGAAATTATAAAACCTATCCCATACTACCAAGTCTTTCTGATATGGTAACTTGTTACTAAGCTGCTCCAGGAAATTATTTTGTTTAGTATCTTACTGTGTATTGCAGTAGGCCTTTAACCATATTCATAGCCTACTCTGACCATTAAAAATAATCGCACTGTCTTTATCCACATCTATTTTAACTCTCTCTTAGTTTGATATCTTATTTCTCAAATTATATTTTTCTGTAGGTTTACTGACCAAAGTTGGAATACATTATTTATAAAATCCCCGATCCCTTTTATTTCAAGCCACCCACCCAAACTCAAAACATAATATACGAAACCACCAAAATATTACGTTTTTGTAGAATATCTATCTCGCTCCTGTTCAGGATCCTTTTCGTGTGTCCAAACTCTTAGCAATAATACAGAACTCGATACTCTTGATTTGCATTTCTTCGTATGCTGCAATTATAACAGAGAAAAGAAAAATAATATTCAAAGTAGAGAACTAAATTCAAAAATTTTAAGTGATTTTTGTGTCTTTTAACTCGTAACATAATAGAATTGGTATTAGGCATTAGCAGATACAATGCATATCTTTAATGGAATATCTTGAATATTTTTTATATATTCTCTAGTGTAGAAGTGGGAAATTATTTTGGATGGAAAGTCGTACTCCCACTTAGATACAAGATTTATGGGGCACACATATTTAGAGACGTCAAAGTGTGCAAAGGGGACAGCAGTAGCACAGTGGTTAAGGTGCTGTGCTACAAATCGGAAGGTCGTTGGTTCGAAAAAATAATCCCAGCTGGTTTCAGCGGATTTTTCATTGACATAAAATCCTTCCGATCGCACTATGGGTCTGAGGTCGACTCACCCTCTAACAGAAATGAGTAACAGGAGCATTTCCTTGGGTAAAGGCGCCCGGTACGTAAGGCTGAAAACCTACCACCATCCTGCGTCGTTGTCACGAAATCTTGGAACCTTAACTTCCTGGAACCCTCTGGGCCCCTCCGAGCCTCTAACGGGACTGCTTTGCCTTTTACCAAAGTGTGCAAAAGATACATTTATGCCTCTCACTTGCATATAATAAAATTAAATATAATTTATACATTTTGACCTGTTTTAGATTCAGTGAAGGAAAATAATTTCTCAAATTCAACGTTCCTTTTTCTTATAACTACCGAAAATGAATTTATAGTGTAAGTTTAAACATGTACAGCCCTATGATTTTTCTTTTCAACTGTCGTGATGTGACGTCGTCGGCCAGTTCTTAGGGGTCGTCTCCCCTTCTTGGTCTACACCTGCTTCACTGGCTGTGATTTTCAGTTCTGCATCCACAGCATTACACCACTGCTACACTTGATTTGGCAGCAAAATTCTCTGAATCCTTTCATGAAAGGAAGTAAAGAATCAGTACTGGCGAATTCCTGAAAGTATATATATCGATGATGACACGAGATAATGTGCCCTGTCGTCAGTCAATAAGAACTAGGTCACCTTTGAGGTAATGGACAATAAAGTTTGGAGCTTCAGTCTCTTTTAACCTGTAACAATACATCGAGTTCAGTGGTCAGCTATACACCTTGATGAGCTTTTTAAACAAGAGAGCCTCTAGCACTAATCTCTTTTCGATGGCGGTAAGATTCTTCAGTCTTCCAACCCTCACAAAAGTCACTATACGGAAATAGTTACCCGCTCCAAATGATAATGTGTAATATGGCCAAAACCCTCTATTTCTTTCTATTCTTTATGCGACGTACCTGAAGTATCGTCTGCATCTGTCAGATATCAAAAATCGATTAGCATTTGAAGCGGAGTAAAGCTACGAATACATTGAAGAAGGGATATCAAGAAAAAAGGAATTAAATTGCGCTTTTTGCTTTGGATGTATTGATTGTAGACGAAAGTTTTAACAACATCCAAGAGCTGTTTTTTCTACCAGTTTATTGAACGCCCGGCTGGCCTTAGTGACGGAATGCAATCTGATGTTTTAATCTGTTTTCTTCTTCGAGAGGTTTATTTGTAGAACCTTCCATTCATGGATTCCAGATAAACAGGATTGGACTTAATACAAATGGAGACACCAATAGCCCACCACTGGAAGTCCACTGTAGACCCTTACGCTATAAAGTCGATGTCTGTCTGGATTGTAGCAGTAGTGGCTGCGATTTAGTGTTCGATATGGAAGTCCATGACACAGCAAGCACTGCTTATTCTCACTGGTTCCCAGCCAAGTTCGCCTTTTCTTTGCGACACAGCGGTAATGCTTCTCCTCCACCTTGCTGGCAATGGGTCAGCAGCGCACGTAAACACACACACACACACACACACACACACACACACACACACACACACACACATACATACATACATACATACATACATACATGCGTGCATAAAGGTGTATATGTTTGTGTATGTGTATGTATATATATGTACATATGTGTATATATGTACATATGTGTATATATGTATATATATATATATATATATTTATATATATTTATACGGAGTTTCTGAACAACACGGCACGACTTTAAGCGTGTGTTCTATGCCAGAAAACAAAGAATATTAAGTGAGGTGCTCACATGGTGTTGAAGATCCGAATCTGCTGCATCATGACACCGTACGGATTGGGAAATCAATGTTTGTGTTTCGAAAGTTTCGGAAGAGCTTCCTGCAGGAAATGGAGGCACAAAGACCTTTTGTACTTCTCGCAAGTCTGAAGATGGAGGCACTAAGTTCCTCCGGTACGTTTTTGAGCATGTACACGGAATAATGTCTAAAACTGTGAATTACTAAGGAAGCATAATTAATAATTGGTCGTTGGGACCATTTTATTTTGAACGACACCGGTAACGAAATGTCGACCTACTCAAAACAAAGTGAAGTTTTCCTTGTCCACTCCATGAAGTCATACAGGCGGAGTAGAGGTATAGCTCCGCACACACATTCTTAACCTCAACACTTGGTGAAGGTCAGTGGTTAACTTTACGCCCCTGTTGCTTTACCCACAGGAAAGGATCCAGGTACCTATTGAATAGGAGGCTGTGTGGACCCAGAGCCTCCCTATTCAAGAAGAGAACAATATTTTACCCCTTCCGGGATTCTAAATAAGTAGTGTCTATACCAACTACGCCACTCAGGCTCCATCTATTCACAACACACTTTTTTTTTTTTAAAGTTTGAAGTGTTTTCTTTACGTTTTCACGCGGCATGCTGCTTGTCTCATTAAGTGCTTTCACACGCACTAAATTTGTAAGTTTTTTGACAAGTTATTCGCGTTTATCTCTTACCCTTTCTTCGGTTCCACTATATTAAATGCCGGGCATAGCTTTAGATGTAAGTGTCTTGTGTTTCAAGGCCAAGAGATACGTAATAACTTTAATTTTGATTTCCCTGCCCACCGCAGCACACCAGAGTCAATCATGACGTCAAATCGCGAAGCGACAGAATATGCAATCGACGGTGACGACGACGACAGCAACAAAAGCAACAGCGTCAACATCAACAACCCAAGTTTCATACTTTGCATTTCTTATACTGACAGATCTACAGGCTCCACCATATGTTGCCCAAATAACGCACTCGTATTTACAAAAATGGCACTTTTATGTTTGCTGCGGAGAGTAGATTATCTACCCTACAATCATTCAAATTCTGGTTGCCCCGGGGTGCTATTCTGTACCAAATTTCATATTCCCTATACATAAATGATATACGAACGCAAAAGAACACGGGTTTATTATGCACCCCTTCCGCGCGACATTCCCCTTGTGCGTCAGATATACGCCCACATGTAGATATGGTCGTGATGAAAGTGCAACGGGAGCTAGCTACAAGATTGGTGTTCGCAATATAACACAAGGAAAATGAGGAGAAGAACCAAGCGATAAAGGTAGAGGTAAAGTTGTCCTTGTATACTTTATGACGGTATATATTTGGAGAGTGAAGAATAGCACCACTCCCGTTTAACCTCAGCACCAGAAGATGATGATTGTGCAGACTGACAAATCAGTCACTTTGCCCTCGGGGAAACAGGACTCAGTACCGATTCAGTATGAGGTTGGATGGGTCCGAGGGAAGTCTGGACCTGCTGAATAAGAGGCAAATCTGTGCCCCTGCCGTGATTCATCCGGCCCGTAATCTAGTGACAATTCTCACTACGCTGCACCGGCGATCTTCGGAGAAAATATAGTTGTAGAAATATCTTCAGCTACACGGTAAAGCGCTAATTTACCTGAAATACGTAAAGTACTTGCGCATAAAGCGCGCCAAATGGCTTACGTCCAAAACCAACACAAGACTTGTTCACGACAGGGGCATCAATACGTACGTGGAGTTGTATCTCCTATTTAAAAGCAAGCAGACAAGTTCTAATATTAAACTTGCTCCTGAGAATAAATTGAGTAATAGAGAGAACAAATTCTTTGAACTCTTGATACGTATCTAAATAACTATACAACAACAAAAACCACGAAAATAGTTAACTCTTTCAGTCACATCCATCGGATTGTAAACAGAATCTCAAATAGAGTTACAGCATTCTTTACAAGTGTCTGTGCTGTTGGGTGCTCGACCAAGAAATAATAGGTTTTCCCAAAAGTGGAAAGGGATTTTTCTCATCTCCAAAACTCCCTGACCGGTTTTGGGTCCCATTCAGCCTGCTGCTCAGATGGTACCGGAGCATTTTCCCGGCAGGTGCAGAAGTCGGGGCGCAGAACATTATGGTGTTTGATAGGCTATGCTTGGAGCTAAACCTGAACTTCGTATCTATGTAGCGTGCACAAAGGCTACATTAGTTTACTGCACCCCAGCCTACATGTTAGAAATATGACTACTGTCGTGTAATATTCGTGTTGTTTTCCTGATGCTCCATAAACTTTGGCGGCTAAGAAGTATTCACTATACACGTAACTGCCTAAACATAGGCTTCATTATACTTTGGGTTACACTTTTAGTATCTCAGCACAATGGCAATTTTAGGTTTATCTTACACGTCACATGTAATATAATTTTACTTTTATCGTACACTAATAAGATAATTTTGTGTTTATTTTATGCGTGACTTGCAAGATAATTTTACGTTTATCTTACACTGGTAAGTAAAATAATTTTACTTTTATCTTCCACGTCACATGTAAGATAATTTTACGTTTAACGTACACTGATAAGTAAGAATTTTACATTTACCTTAGACTCACATGTAAGATAATTTTACGTTTATCTTACACGTGATAGGTTAGGTAATTTTACATGTATCTTATACTGGCAAGGAAGATAATTTTACGTTTATCATACACGTCACATGTAAGATAATTTTACGTTTATCTTACACGTGACACGTAAGATAATTTTACATTTATCTCACACGTGATATATAAGTTAATTTTACGTTTACCTTATAAGTGACATGCAAGATAATTATACACTTGTCTTGCAAGTGACATGTAAGATAAACGTGATAAACTTAATATTGCCTCTGTGCTTAATTAAGCACCATGCCATGTTTATTTATGGCATATTGAAGGTACAGCTCAGTTCTTCTTGCCGTGGTACAAGCTAACATATTTGATCAGCTTTAGGCCACGATCATTTTAACCCGGTTTTCAGTCAATAGGATGCGCTATGAAATCCAGAGTGGTTTCGAAAGCTGTAGGAAAGAAAATTATCTGTTGGTCCTACCTGGTTACTTATCAGCATTCCCGATCATCGAGTCCGTCACTTCATCACTATACAGGCTGAGCCATCCTGTTTCCTTACGCTTATAACAGATTTCCTTCATATTAACAGATATATTAATTGCTGCCTTCCCTCTCTCAAGATGCTAAAGTTTGTATTATGTATATTGTACCGTGCATCGTTGTGATAGCTGAAGAATAAGAGACGAACTTGATGTCACTAGTTATTAAGTTTTATTTCACTTCTTCTATGCTCAACATGTTTCGGACATTAATACATCCATCATCAGGAGCCTGTGACTTTTCTATTGTATCACCACATTGGGCGTGTGTTCTTGTTTCGATGTGTGATGGAGTTTCGGTATGGCTGGTTTGGGGTGGTATCCGTGTAGCAGGCTTCAGCTTGCCACACGGATACCACCTTACACATCGAAACAAGAACACACGACCAATGTGGTGATACAATAGAATAGAAAAGTCGCAGGATCCTGATGATGGATGTATTAATGTCCGAAACACGTTGAGCGTAGAAGAAGTGAAATAAAACTTAATAACTAGTGACATCTAGTTAGTCTCCTATTCTTCGACTATGTTAAAGTTTACGTCAGTAAATTAAGTATACAATAAAGCCCAAAGTTAAAAATCATATTGTAGCATCCTATTATTCCTTCGTTCACTACATTTTAAAAAAGTCACTATTCTGCACATATTATTATTTTTTTTTTTACTTTCCATTTTGCCATTTTATTTCTGTTACAGCAAGGCGAAGATCCGTCTCGTGAAACACGACAAGTTGATGCAATGTGGGACTAAAAGCATGTAGATCTGTAATGGCTCCACAAATAGCCAGCCTAACCCTAACAAGAAATAAACGAATGCAGAAACTTTTAGGATTTGAAAGGATGAATTGATGGTTCCGAGGACTTTATTAAGTACTCGTTGAATAAAACAAAAATACTGCATTTCGGGTACTAATACTTGTATATTTGCACCTGTTTCATGTGAGTACCATTTTTAATGATCTGCACGAATTGCATCACACACGCTGCAACACTAATTCGTGACACCAGAACAGAAAAGTAGGCCAAATGTTGTGGTAGTCATTATAATGAGATGTAGTTGGGAAAAAGTGGCTTTAAATACAGCCAATAACATGAAGATCGAACCCACCAAAGAAAACTGAAGGCGTGTTTCTGAACAGGAACTTTGGTGATTTATGTAGTATTTGAAATGGTTCAATTTAGCTTTATAGGAAAGTACCATTAAAAGTTTTCAAGAAAATCGGAAGACACTAGACTTTTTTTTGGCGCGTCATCTTATAGTATGTATTTATTATGATAATTCTTTGGACCATAAAAATATTAAAAAGAAAAAACATAGACGTATTATTGAAAATGTCGCGAACTTAAAAAAATATGGGATCGGCAATAAGAAATTAAGTATGATTCACGAAGAAACTAAAAGCCAATGATTTTCAGGGTATGCTTGTTGCCATTTTGTCAAAAACCTCATTTGTTCTCGTTTTCTAATAAAAAACAAAAAGATAAAAATGTAAAGAATTATGATTAGCCTCTTTATATGCGTGGCTGTGAAAATCGGCCTCATATTGAAGCATATACACAGTATATGGTTAGAAATTACATCACGATAAAATCAGGGTATTCGAAAGCACTGTGCTGAAGATATGTGGTTAAGAAAGGAAGGAAATAAAGGCAGGTTTGAGAAAACTGCATAACGAATAGCTCCATAATTTTTACTGTTGACTAATTATTATCAGCTGATCATATCGAGTAGGATGAAGAGGTTGGGAGACGTGAAACGCATGCGAGGAAAGAGACATGCTTGTAAGTTTGAGTGGATAAACTTGAAAGAAGAAGACCATTTCCAAGACCTAGATGTAGTTAAGAAGGCGGGGCATGTAGCAGATATGGGCACAGAAGAGTTGTATACAGGGTTTGGACGGGGAAATCAGAGGGCAAATAACCACTTGAAAGATCCAGAAATAGATGGGGGAATGATTACAAGATGGATATTCAGGAAGCGGGATAGATATGGCTCAGGATTGGGACAGGTGGCGGGAACTTGTAAATGTGATAATAAACCTTCGGATTCCATTAAGTAAGGGGAATTTTTTTTGACTATCTGCGAAACGGTTAGCTTCTCAAGAAGGACTCCGCTTCATGGATTAAGTAAGTGAATAACTAAGTAAGTAAGTAAGTAAGGTGTAGATAAGAGGACAGTAGAAAATGGGTCTTCCAGAATTAGAAATGGGTGGCATGTTAATCTGAACAAATAACAGTCTATTTTGAGTACAGTGATGAAATTCAGGGTTTCATAAAAGGCGTAGAATTCTTTGAGCGTCTGAAGTCCCTTGACTTTTTATTTAATGGAAATAACTTCAAATTATTCTTCTCAAATAGGATAAAAGGAAAAAAACAAATCACGATAGACAGACAGACATACATCTTTTTGCTGACTGACTTAACTCTTTTTTATCACTATTTATATTAAGTGGGACACATCAGTTTGAAACTGACGAATTCAGTAATTTTATTTGCCTTTCAATTGGTGTGAACTTCTTGAAAACGACTAAGCTAAAGTGAGGCAACGCATTTATGTCGGTGGTACTCTTTGTGGATTAATCTACTGACTTTTCATGTGCGGTTGAACGCGGTTAGAATTCTTCCTATTCAATGATGGACGGAGAATCGTTTCCTCACGGTCTGTTCATTTTGATTAAGGTAGTGTTTTCCTATTCCAACCAATCGTGCTTTCAGTAGTATTTCTAGATACCACACGTGGATGTATATCTAAATAATGACACTAAGCCAAAATATTGAGAAGTAACGGAGAGAGGTTAGTGAACACGATTTTTTCTTCAAATTTTTCTACAAAATCTATCCCAAACCGTTTTCTTTCTGATTGAACACTTAGCGAATTATGCGCAATGTAACGCGACATTTCTGCAGAAATCCATATACAGGGTACTAATATGTACGTTATTTTGTGCAATTCTACCAACAATTAGAACTGGTCGTCAAATTTCACGGCTAGTTCAATTTCGGTCTATCGTGTAACAATGCAATTCATTCAACAGTTCAGAAGACCGTTCATACGTATAAACACATAGCTAGGCCAAGCGATTTTATTAGGTTCTTCATAGGGGTATGAACACGCCTATTTCAACCTGTATAAAGTTACTAGGAAATTATATTTGCAGTACATAAGGGTGATAAAAATATCGAGAAACAACTTCTGTGTCTATGTTTAACAACCTACGAACCAAAATTAAATGAATTTTAAAAGAACTTTATGTATTGCATTTCCGTACATTAAAGAGTATTTACACAGTGTAATAAAACAACACATGGGTTAAGATTACTTAAGATTCTTAAGCGATCTCCACTACAGTACATAACTTTACTTAACTAGCAGAGTGTATTTCGGCCATAAACAACTAAGAAGCAAAATAAACACACCAAACTTTATATGATTTTAACGATAACATAATGTGACATTTTATGATTACAAGCAGTGCTTAAGATATTAACTGCATCATCGGGCTGTTTTAATTATGTATCTTTTGCAATTATTAGTATACTTTTTGTATTGCTCTATGACACCCTAATAATGGTAGCAGAAGCGACCGAAACATGTCCGTGAATAATACAGGGTTATTCATAAGTCTGCGAAACATTTTAAAAATTCGCAACAAATAAACTACTCAACGGATCATGGTAGTTCTTACGCCGATAGAGAAACTCTCCAAGTTTTTTTTTACATATTTTTACAGAATCTCAATGTGTCTACCTTTGGTAATACGGCAGACATCTATGCGATAGTTCATCTTGTTCCACACGCGTGTCAGCATATCACGGTCGACTAGAGTCACAGCTTTGGTGATACGGTTGCGAAAATCTGGAGATTAACGGGGAGTGGAGGCACAAAGACAGTGTCCTTCACAAACCTCCAGAAGAAAAAGTAGCACGGGGTTAAATCCGTGGACCGGAGTGGCCACAGCATTAACGCGTCATCTTCTTTTCCTGTGCGTCCTATTCACCTTTGTGGCAAGTTTCGATTGAGATACCCTCGCACGTCTTTGTAGTGAGCCGGAGAGCCGTCTTGTTGAAAGATGTAATCATTACAGTCTACATTCAACTGTGGCATCAGCCAGTTTTCTAACATATTTCACGGACTTTTGAATAACCCTGTATATAATCAAAGAGTTTTTTTTATATGCGTTTGTTGATTTGTTACAAATTATAAGCATTCTGGAGGAGTTATTACAGTGATATCAGGATAGAAATAATTACATAAGAAGGGGCTTTATATTCTGTCCTCTCTAAGATACAAACAAATAATTACAGTAATAAAATTGTAACGGATGAAATAGAGCTGAGCGTTTAATACGTACAGGATACTGCAAACGAAAGTTTGATTGGGAATTACGTAAGGAATGTGCCCCTGGATAGATGATGACGTACATGGAACGACAATAATAAACCGTATTTTACTTATTTTGACGGGAGGGTGTGACTGGATGCAGTTGACTCTGGACAGATCTCAGTGGTACCTCGTATGAATATAGTAATAGATTTGGGATTTTATGAAATGAGAATGATTTCTTGAAGATAGTTTAATGGGCTACTAAAACTTCAAGCACCACAGACGGATTTTAGTGTCTGCTAAATTATATAATAATAATAAGAAGAATAATATTTATTTACTGCAATTGTGTTGTCACCCGGTGGCAGTGGTTATTTTACATGTAAACAAAACATGAAATTGGTTACTACTAAATTTAAGTCGGGAGGGCTACATGAGAAGCATGTAGTGGCAACTTGGAATCTTGGGAACCA
>Ga0123354_10005732_pt1 | contig 18173 bp, 9 predicted proteins | sample TergutLab28metaG_2_FD_97872 | JGI IMG/M metagenome (GOLD analysis project Ga0123354, IMG submission 97872) | Labiotermes labralis P4 segment gut microbial communities from Petit-Saut dam, French Guiana - Lab288 P4 | ecosystem: Host-associated > Arthropoda: Insects > Digestive system > Gut ...
AATTTAGTTTTACCGTACCTGTATGGAGGAGAGTTGACGGCGTAAGTGGAAGGTGGTGAGGAAGTGAAATGTTATTGTTTGGAAGGGGATTTTTTTTTTGTCTTTTGGCACCACTCGACTCTGCTTCAGACCCACTGGGCCTCTGTCTCACTAAAATGTTGTCCAGTGTGATTTCTTTTTGTCTACGTTTTAAAATGTTTCTAAAGTGACACATGGCATTATCACTGAAAATGTGTAAGCTGGGGCTACGAATACTGCCGACGCTGATACTCCCAGATTATCGCTCCACGGTGTTGACAGCTTGCGTGTTCGTAACTCGAGACACAGTACGTCATCCGAGACGCTTTGTGTTCGGAAAATTTGTTCGTAAACCGAATTGTTCATGATCCGAGGCGTTCGTGAACCGAGGTTTGACTGTATTTATTACATGGCAGCTAGTTTCGTCCTCTGTTATAGGTAATCTTCAGGCCATTGTAAAAGAACATTATAGGTAATCATCAGGCCATTGTAAAAGAACATGAATGCATACACAAACGAAGTTGTAATGTCATTGGCAAGTAATCTGAGACGCAGTGAAGAACACTTCGTACACGTCAACTGAAACCGCTTTTGCTTGCATAGGACCGTATCTGGCCATCTGGCCGCACGCATATCATAATAAAGGAAAGCAAACTGCGATAGGAACGGCTAGTTTTAAAAGAGGATTCATGGCAGGAGTAAGGTGACACTTCAGTAAATACGAGGCGTGTTCGCGTTGGGTATAAATAAAATTGCCACTTTCGCATTTGTGAATAGAATTTATGAAGGATGTTCAGCTGAACAAATACGTAGAACGTGATCAAGACGAATACATTCTGTTCAGCCGTAGGTGGAAGTGCTTTGGCACGGTCGACAGTAGAATGCCGCACTAAAACTTCTAGCAGTTGCAGAATTACCGCACTGTTTTCTGCATTAAAGAATCTAACCGTGAAACGGGCGTGATGAAACAGTAAAATTGGCGATTAACTTTACGTGGAACAATGGCAGAGTGGCTTACCGTCTTTACCTTAAGAATCATTGTGAGTTGTTCCTGTACTATTCGTGTCAGTGACTAAAGTCATTCCACGTACGCGTATAGCGTTTGGATCGTGCTCACGAGAACTCACAGCTAATCCGAGGGCTCAGTTTCTCGCGATACGTATCTGAAATTACTGTTGGTCATACTAAAAGGATCTGATGACTGTCCAATGAACGGATGTTCCGTCCAGTTAGCGCATACTGTAAATCTTGTGTCTTTCGGTTCGTCCAAACGTTTCATCTCCCCCACACAACGGGACGGATTTTAATTAAATTTTATCCACACGGAAAAAAAAATGTTGAGAGCGCTTGGTTGTATAAGCTTGCAGCTTTTCGCGGCCGGTGTTGCTCACATGATGGTATGTTGGGAAAAGGAAATGTATGAACACAGTTTCGTTTCCTACTCATTTTAGGTTACACCTGAACCAGATTTAATTACCCAGAAGATGGGGGCAGCATGTTACTCCGAAACACTTGAATAGAGTTACTCTGTATTGCGTAAGAGCCCAAGAAACAGTTTGAGATTGATTGTGGTTGTTGTGGTTTGTACTGTACCTGCAGCCAAAGTAGACATCACTTTTCTTAGTACTGCTTGTGTTGTAGTTATCACTTCCCTTGAAACAAAATTTAATTGAGATCTACAGTATTTATTTGCAGCACTTTTTCATATGGCGTATATTTTAAGACATGAAGGTACATTCGATAATACAGGGTGTTGTTTTCATACTTGGCCGGTAAGTGCCGGCCCGGCGGTGTGGGGTTTTTATTAGACCTTCTAAAGGTTGTCATCACCGCAACCGTTTGTCTAGTTCCCGTCATCACCTGCGACACCTCCCCGATGCGCGGCGTACAACGCCACGCGGGCGGAGAGTTGGGCCGGCGCTTATCGGTCAAGTAGGGGGAAAAATCCCCATAGATGTGCCGCTGTCAAGTTCGCAGTGTTTATTTCTACCACAAGAGTTCGCCACTAGATGTTTAATAATAAACGTCGCTACTGTGGAAGAATTCGTTTATGCAGCTGGGAAACTGTATTACACAGTGCAGTCCCGATTCACCTAGGCCCATTTTCTAGACGTTACGTTTCTTCCAATCTGATGCGCCGTAGTAAACGTAATTTCTGTGTTGCGTGCAGAATTCAGTTGAAGTGTTTTTCTAAGCTGCATAGAGCAGGATTGCCATGGCAAAAGCTGCATTCAACAAGAAGAGGGCTCTTTTTTTACTACCACATTGGATTTAAAATTGAGGAAGAAGCTAGTAAAATGCTGCATTTGGAGCATAGCTTATATGGTGCTGAAACTTGGACGTTTCGGGCAGTAGATCTGAAACACCTGGAAAGTTTTGAAATGTACTGGAGAAGGATGGAGATCATCATTTGGAGGGATCATGTGAGAAATGAAGAAGTATTACTTAAGAGTCAAGGAGCAGAGGAATATCCTACATGAAATAAGTAAACGGAAGGCTAACTGGATTGGTCATATTTTGCGTAGAAACTGCCTTTTAAAACAGGTTATTGAAGGAAAGATAAAAGGGGAGATAGAAGTGACAGAAAGACGAAGAAGAAGACGTAGGAAGCTATTGGATGACTCTAAGGAAAGGAGAGGATACTTTCATTTGAAGGAGGAAGCTCTAGATCGCACTAGGGGAAGAGCTCGCTTTGGAAGAGTCTTTGGACCTGTCGTAAGACATACCACTAAATGAATGAATGAATGAATAAATGAATGGAGCAGCCAGAGCTGGCAACCCCGACTGCTGTTCGATGGCGTGATTTTGCAGGAAATAAGCGATCTCAGTTTCAGCGGCAAACCGGCCTTAGCTTTTTTTTTTTGTCATAAATGACAGGGAAGGTTGTGATTACTGGAGCATATTTAATGGGTACCGGGGGTAATACGGTCGGGTCGTGAAGTTAGTGTCTCGTCTCCACGTAGTGCGAGGTTTAGAATGAGTGGAACTATACCTCTACTCCTCCTGTATACTTTACAGCGTGGACAGAGAAAACTTTTTCGCCACTATTTTACAGTTGTACTGTTGTGTACATTGTTTTTCTAATGCGATGTTACATACACCGTGCGTATTAATACAGTGTGTATATATCATACTGTATACGTAACCGTATGTTCTAAATTGTCCTAATCCGTGTAGTCCGAAATTTTCGGTAATTCGAGGCAACGTCAGTACCCTTCTTCTCCAACAACGAGATGTTACGGTACGAGCACCTCATTAAAATAATCCGAATTCATTTTTTGCCGTTAGCAGACACGTAGAATTCCAGCGGAAAATTAAAGTTGCGTAAGATGTGGGCCCATTTACATTTGACCACTTGTTTCCCACCCCTTCTCTCCCTTCACCGAGGTGTGCCTGCATATTAGTGCATTTTCTCATGACCTTCAGAATAATGTGGAAGTAATACGTTGATGCGTATCGCAGAGATGCGTTCCCCCCTCTCTCCTTCCCAGTTCTTAAAGATTGGAATCAGCTATGGTCATTAGCATTGTCATTAGGCTTGAGTGTGGGTACTGCGGAGGAGTGCTTGCCCTCCTATCAGAAAGGCGAACTTAGCTGAGATGTGGTCTGCAGCTGTACTTCTTTGCTTCTACAGAGTCGTTAAAATGTCCAACTTTGCAACCAAGCGCTCAACGAATTACACTTAGTATTGTTTCAAGTTGTTTCGTATTGTGTGTATCGTGGTCACAGCTTTCCGTTCAGTACGTAGGCCGATTTGTGTATTCTTGGCTACAGACAGGGAACACACGGGGCTGGTATGTACTGTACATAGCTCGATTCTGACTGTTGCTTTGCATCGTAAACACACGCACATGTACTCATATGTGCGGAGTGTACAATACATGTGGCGAACTACTTGTTCCGAAGGATAAGAAGTAGGCTATGAGATCACTATGTGATCACTCTGTGAGCCCCCCCTCCCCCATTCCCGCCGCCCGTTTAGTTTTGTGCCAGTTAGTCGATTTTCACGAACGATGTATACGAATTGCATGCCATTGGAGGCCATTCCCACCATGGTACATGGCGTATACGTGAACTGTATTTTACATATCTATTTTTATGGCGATAGGTTAGTTGGTAGAGTGTGGTATAGTGACAAGGGTATGGGCTCGATGGCGGAGGTACAGGATTTCGATTCCCACTGGGGGGTGGGGGGCAAAATACAATTTTTTTTCTCCAAAGCGCCCAGACGAATACCGATGCCCGCCCACTTATCTGCCCATTTAATGGGCGCCAAGGGCTCTTTTTGGGGGAGGTTTAATCAGCCGGGGTGTGAAGCTGACAGCTTACCTCATTCTTTTGCCAAGGTTAAGAATGCGTGGAGCTATACCTCTACTCTCCCATATGTGCGTATTAAGCACAGGGACAATTTTACTGCCCATGGCGTAAGTAATAACTGTCAGTCGTGTGAGATTGTTATGGAGGTTGGTAATCCGTATGCTGTATTCTTTATTATAAATTAGCAGGGAACGAACTTGATTATGGTGCGACTGTTGTGGGGCTATGTCCGACAGTTTTGACATAGAATGCTTTCGCAATTCTCAAAGAGCTAGTGTAATGGTGGTGGTGATGGTGGCGGTGGTGGCGGTGGTGGTGGTCGTCGTCGTGGTGTGATGTGATGTAATATGTTGTATTTACTGCAAATGGGTTTCCAACCGGTGGCATTGGTCGGTAAACTTGTACAAAAATAGGAAAGAAACAACTGTGTACAAAAAAGAAACAATACGCAAATACCACAAAAACACAAAATACACAGAATAGAAAACAAACATACAAAACAAGAAAACAGACAAAAAAATATTAAGAAGTAAGTCGAATAAGTATAAAATAAAAAAATATAAGCAAACAATAATGAGACAACATACGACATAGTACCTACACACAGCTACATAAATATAAACCAATACTAATCGTAGTATTGGTAGTTGTAGCTGTTGTAAAGCATTTTCAAGCAATGAAGATTCTCATTTGTTTAGGTTTCGACCGTGTGATCATCAGCGCACGTGTCCAGCATGCTAACCTAGCTTCACAGTTACATGTAGTTGGAATGTAAATGTGCTGTTAACGACACCACATTTGTAACTTCAGTAGTCTGTGAAACTGGCTTATGACTTCCAGCCGGAACACCTCCATTATCTGCCAGTAAATAGATCTGTCTTTAACGTAAAACGGCGTGGAGCGGGAACGTTTTCAGGTCACTTGGGATTTTGTTCGAAGCAGGTTTTACTGTGCCGTCTGGGAACTTGGTGGATCAAGAAGAGGGAGGTTGAGGAAAGCTAAGAATAACCGGAACGACCTTCATAATAAAAATCATACGCATTACATGTACAGCTGCTTGATCGTTTTTTTTTTAGACCAGATGTTTTTATCATATTTGAAGAGACGCTGGTTTGACTGTTGTGTTTGTTACGTCTTCCCTTGGCAGTTCAGTCCGATGTGGCTCGACACGACGAACTCTCGTTGAGATTGAATAGGACGTTTGTCAGGTTCTGATAGTAACATGACAGTAATTTGTTCCACTAAATATCAACACACGTGCTGTCGCGAAGTGTGTCAGCGTAATCCATGGAGCTGAGGGCCTGCTGGTGGGAGCCTTTACGTTTGTCTTGCATAATCATATGAAGTTTGTTGACAGCTGTCAAATACGTCTCTGTAATAATGCTGTAGACACATCATTACAGTATTTTCGTCGTCTTCACTGCATATTTTGACCCAAAGTAGGTCATTCTCAGACGAATCTTGTGTACAGGATTGTTGGCTTCCATATTTCGGCAAGATTTTTAAAATAAGTTATATTTGTATATGAATGAAGCTAATTAACAAATTTAGAATCTAAATTTTTTTGACATAATTGTTTAATATTGTCATGCATCGTGTGTTGCCTCTCCAATAACGACTGTTGTCAGAATTTAATTTATATGATTGTGTATATGGGGTAGAGACGATGCTTTGAATTAAGATGATTAGCTGAAGGAATTATGTCAAGACAGTTTGTAGAATGTTAACATATTGAGCACTTAATTTTGTAATTGGTCTGCGACGTATAAAATACGTTTTGACTGTAGTTGGGGTAATTTATCCGCATATAGGCATGGAAGTCTGAAGCTTGTCCTTATGTACGTATGTTAGTAACCAGAGATGGTAGTAGTTACGAACAGGACGAGAAGACTCTTGGGAGCGCTGATTATCTTCTGTTTTAGATATTAATTTATTGCATTTCGGAATGAAAGAAATTGCGCCAATAAATGGCGCAGCAGAGTGTACCTGCGTCATCACTCTTGCAACAAGTGTAGTTGCGTAAGACAGGCGGCCATGTGGATCATAAAATTTGTAGTTCTGTCCATGCTTGTTGTGAAAGTGTATTACATACTGCTGTATTGAGATTAGGCAACTTTTTTAAAGTTTGTTGTACAGGTTCAGAGTGACGGAATTGCACTGACGTTGCTCAGTTAGTAGATTTATGCCCGATAGGCCTAATTTACAGGTGTTCCTTCAGCTAATTTCGAATTGGATAATTTATAATTACCGAGTTTCGCAGTCGACGTTACATAACTAGGCAGTTATTTTATTGTAGTTGAATGCACGAAGCTGAAATATCATCGACGTTGATCTAGTCGTATCGCTGGTGTTTAGCCGGTTCTGTGTTATTGTTTGACAAATATGCTGCGTAGGTATTGTGTTGTTGAATGTTGAATGAGTTACATTCTCGCGACAAAAAGTCTATCTTATAAATCTTTACATAGTTTTGACCTTGGTATTGGGTGTGAGTGTCGTGGTCTTCGGGAGGGACTGTCTTTTGCGCTTGAAGAGTGACTATCACCCTCGGAAATGACAGCCAGTGCCATGTATTGGTTGAGTCGTTATGATTGCAAGTTCATCTCACCCACGACTTTTTAAGTGGAGCAATTATTGCGTCTTCATACTGGAGGTATTCGCGGAATGTTCTCGATGTAACCAAGCGCAGTTAGTTTCTCTCTTCCCCCCCGCCCCTCCTATTGACAAGACGAAGAGAATTGGCATTTTACCTGTTGACACTTTCTACTTTTAGCTGTTTAATTCACAATGCCTGTGTGGGTTTAAGTAAGTAAATAACCAAGTTCTTGGCTATGTTCGAGGAATTTCTCTAGGTTTGTCTACGCTACTCGTAAGAGCCTCTCTGTTACGGTATAATTTCTTATATAAAGGCCATGACAAATAGGATCATTACTACGTTAAAACACTACCAGCTGCAGTTGATTGCATCACGCCGTCATTAGAATATTTCTATAACTAGTAGATATTAATGTAGCATCCTGTAAGTCAGATTAGATTGTTTTTTTCCTTTTTAAAGGTACCGTTCTGTAATTTGTTGGGAGGATCGGACAAAACTCGGCTGCCCGTGTCGAGATACGAATTGGATAACTTCTGATTACGTGCAAGTCCACTGTGTTGCCGATTGAGATAAAGTGTTTGGATCATGGAAAGAATTTTCTTAACTTTAGAATTTGTGTGATTACTTGGCATACGTTCCGGGATTCATAAAAATAGAATCACTCTTTCAAAGTCGTTACAGACAGGCGCACGTACGGACATTCGGTTGCAGTTGAACTGTTGGTACGCGGCATGACTGGTCAGGAGGTAGACTCGCTGAGTACCCTTAGGAAGAATCGTTTTGAGGTTCATGTGCCGTAATTTGTTTATGTGAATTGAGTAGAATTTTCGTAAGACTTCCTGTGGGGCCGGGGGGGGGGGGTTGGTGTAAACTAATGATAAAAGATCTGTGTGTCGGAGTCTTTCTCTGAAATGATTTCTAACTGCACTTAGTAGATTGGCATGCCTGCCATACTTTGGTAAGAAATTCTAGGCAGTTGCTTCTCAGTAAATCACACAGGTTTTGCGGACGCGACGAAGTGGTTCTGTACCAGACAGTACAAGTCATCTGTGTGCTGTAATTATCCACATGAACGTTTAATAACCGAGTTTTTTTTTTTTTAATAACGAGAATTTCTTCTTAAACTTGGGCGTCTACTCCAGGGATGCCAAAGACGCGGCCCGCGGGTTGCATGAGTCTCGCCAGGTCACAGCATGCCGCCTTCAAAATGATTTCGTTCTGATCATAGAATGTGGCCTGTCAGAGGGTCATCGAATTTTTTTTTTGACGTAAAAAATTTAATTTTTCCGCCATAGGCTATAAAGGTTCAGAGAGGTTTTTTGTCAGTGGATGGTACGCCGTACACCGTACGTCAGCAAAGCGTTGACAACGAATTAAAGCTTACATTTTAGTAATTTTAAGATGTGTCAGTTTTGTTGTTACATGTATGACATATTCTTTATAGAATTTTTAATTCTGAAAAAGATGTGTAACCAGATTGCTTCAAATGACGTGTGGCCAGGCTTAATTTTCAGAATTATTGGTTTGGTCCGCGTACGATATGGGTTTGGGACTCTTGATATACTCACTGGTATGTCCTGAAAGCAAGGAATAATCGTAAATGTTTCCTTCTGCATGAGAAACTCGTCTCGATTAAGATAAGGACGGTAATTTGGTGACATTGTATTTTATTGTCAGTCTGAAAGTTGGACCTGACGTCTGAGTGTACGGGATACGAGTATGTCTCTCTTATTCGAATTTCTTGGTAGACACCGTCGCATCCTGCTTTAAAATGCTGAGCTAAGGCAGAGCATTAGCGATTTCGTGGACGAGAACCAAGATAATTGTTATAGACCTCATGAGCCGAACATAGGGCCTTGGGGATTTGTACGCATACTATTGTAGCTTTGATTTTGCAGAACTCCGTACTTGGTTTGACCAGATACTTAGGTTTCTTTGAATTATGCTTGATTTCTTTGAATTATTTAGCGTTCTTTGTGGCGGTGTGTATGTCTACTCACATACTGCCATGTTTCTTCTGTCCTCGTAACACTGCTTGCACATTTCACATTCCTAAACATCTCTTTGAGAGGTATCCTCCTGCAGTGACACTGTCAACAGACTAGTTAACGCACAATGTCGGAATTCCATAGACTTATGCTTCATAGCGGCTTAAAATTCAGTGGCTGTAAGGTTTTTTCATGTTGCCATGTCTGACGAAAAAGGTTTGGTCTGCCGAAAACTTTGTCGGATATTTTCCTTTTAATATTACAGGATTCCGGGTTATGACACCGCAAGGTCTGGTAGGAGGGTACCGACTTTTCTCAGGAAAATTCTGGCTCAGACTGAAGGCCTTTTATCTTGACGGTGGAATGTTTTACTGCAAAGCGTTAGGATCCGCTTATCAGACTGCATTGTGTTATGGTCCAGAAGACCACATGGTATGAATCTGCAGGGCGGTTAAAAAGCAAATATTAAATTTTCGCTGTTAATCAAGGCCACCTTGCCAGACAGTTCAGTTGTAGCGTGTATCGTATGTGTACACAACGATTGGCCATTATTTGACATCGGGCTTGAGAATAAACGAAGTAGGATTGTGTAAATAATGTAATGTTGATTAAAGGTCGTACTGAAAGGATAACTTTCTGAAATGCGTCTTTGATCATTACATAATGACGTCGTGTTACGTAATGCTACATCGGGTATGTTGTCGTAGGTATTCTGTACGCATACGTGTAGAACTAAGAAGACGCTGTAGGAGGGAATGCTAAGACAGGGTGGTCGCTGTTCAGGACAAGCTGGTAAAATGGACCTTCATTTGGTACGGGATGTGTGTACTGGACTTCTGTCTGTACATTTAATTTGTGGCGGGATGAGCCGATTTTAAATCTTACTGTATATGGCGAGAATAGACACTCCTCCTGTTTTTTGTATTTCATTAAAGTACAACAAACAAAAAATGTTTCAATAAACCTGGTATATATTAATGAGGTATATAATTTTTAGGTAATAGTATTCACATAATAGGCCTCTGTTTTGAACTTATAAAGTAATACACGCAGCCGTTTTTAGGCACGTTCGCAAAATTGCGAAAACCGACTGTTAGCTTCGTCATGATTGTCTGTCCGTCGTTCCTCCCGCATGGAACATCTCGGCTCCCACTGGACGGATTTTCTTGAAATTTGATGTTGGGGTATTTTTCGAAAATTCGTGTTTTAATTAAAATCAGGCAAGAATGACAGGCACTTTACATTGAAGACCTACGTACATTTATGATTATATCTCGCTCATTTCTTCTTAGGATGAGAAATGTTTCAGACAAAAGTTGTAGAGAATATCAGAAAACACATTTTTATGTTCAATAACTTTTTTCCCCCTCCGAAAATCGTGCCGTTGATGAGATAATGTGAAAAAATATTGTAGAGCCGGGCAGGCCACGTATGACAAGATGGCGTATGCGCATTGCATGCTGGGCGGCGAAGACAGCAAACACACACTCAGGATGCGTCATACTTCTGCTTTTCCACTGCATCAGTGGTTGCACGAACGCGCCTCAGTGTTACGTTATACGTACATTGCCTGTCTTGTTTTTGTATATGAGTTGGTGAGATATATGGTGAAACAGGATGTACGTGCGATGTTACTGTATTATTGGACGTATTGGGGTGTGTCTCTCCCCTGTTCCTTGAAGCGCGCTTGCTCTTTTTCTTCGACTGTGAGTTGGAATGTTTGTTGCTGTAGTGTTGCATATGTTTTCACTAATTAAAGTCACACTGCCCAAACTTTAGTGATGGTTTGCATCGTTCTTCAACTGTCATTTGTAGCAGTAATTCTTAAAAATTTCACAGTTACGTGTGGTATAAAGAGCACCTTCTGCTATCGGTAAATGGAAATTGACTCTACCCATTAGTCGTTTCGGAGCTTTGATTTACGTACTCCGCAGGGAACTTTCTTAGAAGTCAAAGGTACCAGCAGACGATTAGTATAAATAATGCTTCAGGACTGAGATTTCTTACGAGGTGCAAGCCTCGTGTGTCTCATTAACGAGTAGCCTAATTAATTTGCAGTTTGTCTTCCGGTACATAAAACAAGCGATAATCTTCGTTCTACCCCTGTTTCGGCTTGAATGCCGAAACCAGTTTAAGAGCAAGTGATTCATTCAGTTATCCGAGTTTTAGAGCGGGGATTCCCAATTACGTTGTACGCGTCTTGTCTGCCATCGGTGTTTTATGGGGAACGGATCTTGTGTGTTTTTGCTACGGCTTTTTTTTTTTTCAGGGAGGCTTAGGCCATTTATCTACACCATTCGCATAGCGTTGATGCTTTTCATTTGAGGTAGCTTAGTTTATGCGAACTCTTAGTAACAGTAGTCTGGTTGTAACTTATTTTATAGTTTCATACTGGCGGATACCACAGTCTTTTATGAAGTACCTGAATTGCATTTTTGAAACCTTCGTTAAATAACAAGGACTCAAGGACTTCGCGACATTTTCTCAAGCTGCTTTCTATAGAAATAGAGAACTTACTGCTTACCTTCGTGTGACATTTCTTTAAAGAATGCAGTTGTAAATAGACTAATGGGGGAACACAACGTTTTGGTTTAGACCCTGTCAGAATCCCTGGACATCTGAGGTCTTGGAGTGCCAGTAATGTTCGCATATATTTTTAATGAGACTGGTTGCAGTTGGTAATATCACTACCATACGTTGTATGGAAATGTGTACTCAACTGTCCTTGGACTCTGAAGGTGGAAGTAACAAGTATTTCCGAAACGTCGGTAAATATTTGCCACTCGGTATGGTGTTATGTCCCAGGAGATCGACTGTCCATATCAGTATTGTTTTGAGAGCCCCAGGTGTGACGTTGAATCCAGTCTTCTTGTCTCTCCGTGTGGAAAGGAGGGCAAGGTAACTGTAAACAGGGCGTAACCGGATTCATATTTTCTGTTACTATATTTATGGAGTCGAATGTGTGGAGAAGTGTGAGAATCGGGTTAGTAACACAAATGTAGAAAGCAATCAGGCTATTAATAGTGAATAAAAAATTCAGCTTCAGCAATGAGAAGCGTAAATACGTCTGACAGTTTTGAGCGAGTGATGCAAAGATGAGACCTCGTACCAAGGACATGCATGTAGTAATACAAGACTTTACTTATATATTCTTGTATAAAGCCTGATGGTGACCCTTTTCGGCCGAAACATGTGGCTTGTTCGTAACAGTAATTTTATTCAATAATCATGGCTGTGCTTGACATAGTCTTATTAGTTACAAAAACATAACGGGATGTCTTTTATTAAAAATCAGGATAGCTAACCACCTACATTGTCATAACTCAGACTACCATTGTATGAATCTCTGCCGGTATGAAACGGCAGATCTAAGCATTAAGTTCTTCAGCAGAACGTGAACGAAATTTCGTATTGAGTCCCAAAAACAACCATTGAAATTACGTTCGTTCATTTACATTATTTGTCTCAGGGTAGTAACCAACCTGTGAATGATTCGCTGCATGGCGGAAACACTGCCCTGTGATGATGTTAAAGGTAAGGCTATCCCATTTGAGGCCTGGAGGGGCCCTTGGGGCTCGAGAGGATTGAGACTCCCGGAAATTTTATGTAGTCGGCACATGAAGGTTGTCTGCCCTACGCACCAGCCGCCTCCCCCCCCCCAACCCCCAAGAGGTGTTCCAGGTACTAATTTCTGTTCGAGGAAGAATCCCAATGACCCGCGCAGTGCCTCAACCAACTGCGCCACGGTGTACCTCATGATATTCCGTATTTGACTTAAAATTCTTGTGTATCACGCGAAGTAAACATTTTACTTTATGCCTCATTTTCACTCAAGGCCTTTACAACGTTTCGAATTAGGGAGACATGTGTTTTACTCAAGTACATGTGCTGATTTTAATTACTTATTCTTGAGAGGTATGTGGCTGCTTTGCGGTCCATGGTTCCATAATATTGGATGTTATTTTAAATATTTTTACATACCATTTTATTTTATGTAGTTTCAATCGCACATTTGGTGTGAGTGACGAACGGAGATCTGTTTTTATGTTTTATGTCAGTTCACATGAAATATTGTGATTTACAACTTATATTACTACTTAAATTGCCATAGTACTTAAAAACTGTGGCGCAATCAAATTGGAAGAGCGCAGGAAAATGGAAAACCGTGGCTAAAACGTACGCTGCGAAGTATGCGAACTGTATACCGGTTTGTTACGTACAGTGACATACGTAGCCTGCACGTATGAAGTATAGGTCAGTTTGAGTAACTCTTAGTGTTTCATTTCACAGACCACATGAAAAAGGTCGAAGAAATGTTTTCCTATCGATGGACTGTACGAGCTTGAGCTCTAATGTTGTCGTATACAGGCCATGTGTAAGGAAAAGGCTGGAAGAAAAGTTGAACATGATCTGCATGAAACGTGGAAACTGCGCTTATTTCAGTCCGAGGCATTCTTCTCTTCTCCTAATTGGCTGCACTAACTTGCAACCTACAGGTAAATTGGAAATATTGATTTAATTTGATTTTTATCACTGAGTTTGAAGTTTCTTGATGGTAAAAGGTACAGCAGTTCCTATACAGGCCTGGACAGGCCCTGAGGGTTCCAGGAGGTTGAGGCTTCCATATTTTTAGACAGGCGGAACATGAAGGTGGCAAGGTTGTCAGCCCTACGCTCCGACCCTTTTGCTCCCCAGGAGTACTCATTTCTGTTAGAGGCTGAGTCGACACCAGAGCCATAGTGGGGCCGGAAGGATTAAGTCAGTGAAAAATGCCAGTGATTCCATCGGGAATCGAACCCGCGACCTTCCGGCTGTAAGGCAGTGCTTCAGCCACCCCGTGCCACTCAATTTAATCTGACCATAACTCTTTTAAAGACAGTTGATGTGACTTAGTTGTGGACTGTAGCGTTGTGCATCACTTGGCCACCGCCTGTGTGGAAAAAAGGTGACGTAGAGAAAACATTTAAACGAGACGTGTTCGCCGCTTCTCTGATCGGTGATCGATTTCTGGACTGAGAGATGCGAAAGCCAATAACTAACCGTGTTATTAAATTGCGAACCGACGTTAGTGGAGGTTAATGTACCGTAAAGTTTTATTAAAGGAGTTCGGAGAAGGGGCTGCACAGTTTGTAAGGTAATCGTGGGTCACCTACTAGCCTGTTTTCATGTTACCAGATGGTACGTAGGTGGAATTTGACACTCCAGCGCGCAAACATTGATTCAGGGTGGATGCTAGGCCATTAAAGTTTCTTGTTTTGTTTAATGGCTGACAGATTTTTATTGCTGTCTTCTTCGTTGACGTGTAATGATAAAGGATGTTGAAGGAACCTTGTACTGTGACTGGCGTCCGCTGCTAAGGACCCTCGAGATTCAAGCAGCTGTTCTCTTCAGAGGTCGCGATTCCATAAGTTTTCTGCTTTTCAAGATACTTAAACAAACGCGATGCTTTTTGGATCTGGTATGTTGAATAATCAACAAAGGTCTTCCGCACAACAATATTAGTGAAGTCTCTTAATTACAATTAATTAAACGTATTTATTCACCTCTGAATTTATATGTTGAGTTGTATATAAATATATTGTTGAATTAAAGTATAACTTTGGACATAGGTGTTTTGGGTTATATCGGTATACTTTAACATAAGGAACACCCTCCCGAAGTCTGACACATTCCTTCTGGGACACCCTGTATTTTGGAGGGCAGTTCACTGACCTAAACATGTAACACAGCTCAAACGAGAATATACTGGGCAGCTTGTACTTGACTATAAAGTGAACCATATTATCAACAGTCCGATACTCTTTCTTCCTGCGAAGGGGCCTGTATAACCGTTGAGGTTGTCAGGTCGTTATTTAATAAGCCACGAACCTGAACATTTTGCCGATGACTTTAACGCGCAGTCGTGGTATGATGGTATCATTTTAGTTAACTTATTTTATGAGTACTTAGTAGTAACGGTACTTTGTACAGCCACTTAACTGGAGCTGGAGAGAGCGCCGAAATTCCTTCTAACGAATGCGTGCTTCTTGATGCTACATGGCTTTATTAGGAGCATTCGCAAAATTGCGAAAAGTGACCATTACCTTCGTCATGTCCGTTCGTCTGTTCGCATGGTACAACTGGGCTTCCACTGGACGGATTTTCATGAAATTTGATATTTGAAGATTTTTCGAAAATCTGCCGAGAAAATTCAAGTTTCATCAAAATCGGACAAGAATAACGGGTATTTTACTTGGAGACTAACGTACATTTTTTATCATATTCTTCTTACAATGAAAAATGTTTTAGACAAAATTCGTAGAGAAAATCAAAACACACATATTATGTTAAATAATTTTCCGAAAATAGTGCCTTTATGAGATAACGGAAAAATTGTAGAGCGGGCCAGGCAACAGATGACAATACGGTGCGTGTGCATTGCATGCTGGATACCTAAAACTACAAACACACACTCATATAACATGTAATACTTATTGCTTTTCCACTGCGGCAATGGGTGCACGCACGTGCCTCAGTGTTACGTTATACGTGCGTAGCCTCTCTTATTCAGACTAAACTAAGAGGATCTTACGTTTATTGGACCGTACATCATTGTGATAGTTGAAGAGTAAAAGACCAACTTGATGTCACTTGCTATTTTATTTCACAACTGTTGTTGTGCTTCAGCCTGCAACACGGATACCACTCCAACCCAACCACACTGAAACTCCAACACACAACGAACCAAAAACAAAACGACCAATGTGGTAATTCAGCAGAATAGTCGCAAGCTCCTGATGATGGATATATTAATGTCCGAAACATGTTGAGCACATAAGAAGTGAAATAAAATAGCAAGTGACATCAAGTTGGTCTTTTATTCTTCAACTAAACTAAGAGGATCTGCAGCATACATTCACGGCTGTGATCGATTTCTATCACTGCTGCTTGTTGTGCAGCAGTGATGTTTTAACGATGTGTAATGTTTCAAATTGGAAAGTTATATTGTGTCCGGTTCGAAGCTGGACTGGTCTGTTATCCTGATTTGAGTATTCTTAGTGTTCGTTGCTCTCCCAGACTGTTTCAGAAAACGAAAATGGACTTTAGTATTGTAAATCTTCCTTGGAACTTTGTTACAAACATAATATTAAGGAAATGTCATGCATAGCCGGAACATGAGCTACCGGATACTTGATTCCGGGATTAGTTCATTTGAAGAAGAGCTAATCACAAATGTTTGGACACAACGTATTACATCAATGTCTAATTGGAATTATTTTATATTGCGTAAACTAATGTTAAGGATTTCAATATATTAGTCCTGTTTTAATTATTATTTTAATCGTGTACTGTATATAAAAACTTCTGCCACTTGAGTTGACACAAAAGCTGCACAAACTTATGAGCTCCCTGCCAGTGGCCAAGAACTGTGGCCGAAACATGTCGGAGCAATAATTAATCAATAAAAACGTGGTGCATGAAGTTGGTATTAAATATTGTATATGAAAATGGATTTGTTGTCTCCGACATTCGTCTCCACTGATCAGGCATTTCTTTGCCGAAGCATTTGATACTGATTTTCCAGTAACTGAAGACAGTTGATGATGATGATGACGACAATAATGACTGTTGCAAGAAGATAACATTAAGAGGCTCGGATTCATACCCGGCAGGCTAGAAAAAAGAATGTATCGTGTAGGTTACTGAACGTCTCGTGCTTTGAACTAAGATAAAAATACAACACATACAGTTCTGGCTTTTTTTTTTGGAATTAGAGTTGTCACACAGTTGGTGGATTTCGTTGAAGGTTGAGATTGGCCCACTGCGGCCCGGAATTGTAGCCTACGTGTCTGACGTGCGGCTTCTGCATACCCTTGAATGCGGTGAAAAACTGTAGATTAGTGTATGTTTTTACGGATTGCAGTTTTTATTTGATGGACGGAAGGATTTCGGCTCGTCATTTATAATGCATATGTTTCTTTCCCGGAATTTTTCGAGTGTGAAATTAATCAGCTGGCCACATTGTGAAAATACACGGACCGCCGATTGTTAGTGGTTTTAGCGTCTTATTAGGAAGGGGTTTTTTTTTTGCACAGGTTATTCTAGCGTGTATTTCACGTCGCCTGCATTCGCCAAGAAGTCCGTGAAGGTTTTTTAAAGCTTCATATAAACGTTAATGTAGTCACGACGGGCTGGACGTTTCGGGGTTACGCCCTCGGTGGGGGCAAGAGATTTCCTCTTCTCCACACGTCTCCACATAAGCATTGGGGTTCGTCCAGCATACTGTACAATGTGTACCGGTTTTTTTTCCTTCAGGCAAAGCGGCCGGAGCGTGGAGTTGACCACCCACTCCTCCCAATCTGAGCCTGCGTGGCATGTTTTTGTTAGACTTTTACCTTTACATTACGCTCGGTGCGATTCAAACCTGAAGTCTCTTTTTAAGCACCTCCCGAGAATGGTTTTTCTTATGAACGTCTGCGTGTTACTTGTGTTCCGTAGAATACTTGTCACCGAGCAACATGGCGTAGTGGTGACGTTATGGGCTTGAATTCGTGATGTGTCCCTGTAGATCCTCGTGCGGAACGCTGGAGACTTTCGTGGTATTTACCAGTCCCTCCAGTCAAATTCTGGGATCGTATCTCGATTGGTCCACCTCCGCTTCCTATGAAATCCTTTCCAGTTCATCATTCGCCATTTATCCTATTACAGATCGCCTGAAATATTGACAGCGTCCAAAACCTGGGGCTAGTTTGATCATCCCCGCCATATACTATGCCGCGACTTGTTAAAGTGGTTAAATTGCCACAGGCGATTAACCGTGGTGGAAAATTGTATTGACTTCCATATCTCTCCTGCCCCCTCCGTCAGCCACAACCTGCCTTGCTCCCCTCTTCCAGCCATTATAACAGGTAGGCTGTGTTCAGCATAAACGTGTGTTACCTCCAGGTTTTGAAAAAAAAATTTAGGTAGACAGAAGACCTTTAGATTCTAACTTGTGTAGCTTGCAAGTGGTTAAAGTACTGTTCTACAAATCGGAAGGTCGCTGGTTCAATCCCAGCTTGTGTCAGTGGATTTTTCATTGACATAAAATCCTTCAGATCGCACTATTGCCCTGGGGTCGACCCAGCCTCTAACAGAAAGGAGTACCAGGAGTATTTCCTGGGGGTAAAAAGCGGCCGGTGCGTAAGGCTGACAACCTTACCACCATCCTGTGCCGTTGTCACGAAATCTGGGAGCCTTAACTTCCTGGAATCCTCTGGGCCTGTCCAGGCCTGTAA
>Ga0123354_10005735_pt1 | contig 18172 bp, 14 predicted proteins | sample TergutLab28metaG_2_FD_97872 | JGI IMG/M metagenome (GOLD analysis project Ga0123354, IMG submission 97872) | Labiotermes labralis P4 segment gut microbial communities from Petit-Saut dam, French Guiana - Lab288 P4 | ecosystem: Host-associated > Arthropoda: Insects > Digestive system > Gut ...
AAAAGAGGCTCATTTAAGTGAGCATCAACTAGCTACAAAGCGGTTGATTGATTTGTCGTTTCAACCAATAGAGATTTATTCAGTTAGAGATATTTTGAAAATTCACGGTTATATTTTTCAAGATAGCTATGATTGGGCGGGGCAATATCGAAAAGTCAATATTTCGAAGCAAGGAAATGCGTTCATGGCAATGCAAGCATTTGGCAGTGCTGAGACTTATATGAATAACTTGCTGACAGATTTTCACAAAAATGCTCAAAATCGTGAAGAGATAATTCAAGCTCTTGCAAAAATCCTTGACAATGAAAACTATTTTCATCCCTTTCGTGAAGGGAATGGAAGAACACAACGTGAGGTAATCAGAGTCCTTGGACTTTCTAAAGGGTATGATAGTGAAATCAATATAAGTACTGATGATGAAATCTATAATCTTTATATGGATGGAACAGTTCATGGAGATATAGCAAAACTTGAGGAGCTACTTGATAAAATTTTGGAGAAGATATAAAAATAATAAAGTCATAATTTTTATCGGTTAAAATGATTGGAAATTTAGATTTATGAACGTTGAATGAATTTAACGTTTTTCTTCATCTCATTGGAATTGGATATGATAAAATAGAGTTAAGTAACACTTTGTGTTGTTTTTTGAAAAATATTCTATATTTATCAATCCCTATATATCAATGTTTTGAGTTATTAAAGATTTATCGAAGTCTACCAAAGTTGATTGGAAGGTTTCAATATAAAATAATCTAGATTAAAAAAAGAAAGGATAGAGTTCTATCAATGTAAAAGGGCAAAAAAGGGGCAAAAGTATAAAACTTTTAAAGATTTACTAGAAGTTTTATAAAAAGTTTTATGCGTATTAATACTTATATATCAGTGCTTGTCCCTCTTTTCTTCTTTTGGAGAAATAAAAAATAGAAAATCTATCATAATGTAGAATTGTAAAAATGAAATTAAGTATAATTATTCCCTGTTTTAATGAAGAGGAGAGTATCATTCCCTTTCTTCAAGAAACACAAAAAATTGAACAAGAGCTGAGTGATTTAACTTTTGAATATCTTTTTATTGATGATGGTTCAAAAGACAATACCTTGGCTGTCTTGAAAGAACAAAAAAAGCAACAGAATAATGTTGCTTATTTGTCTTTTTCTAGGAATTTTGGGAAAGAATCTGCTCTATTTGCAGGGCTTGAATATGCCACAGGGAATTTCATCACTGTCATGGATGCAGATTTACAAGATCCTCCAGAGTTATTACCAAAAATGTATGAAAAAATACAAGAAGGATATGATGTGATTGGGACACGTCGAGTAAACCGGACAGGTGAGCCAGTTATTCGTTCATGGTTTTCTCGTTTATTTTATCGTATCATTAACAAGGCTTCTGATGTAGAGATGGTTGATGGAGCAAGAGATTTTAGACTGATGACACGCCAAGTCGTAGAAAGTATTTTGGAGTTAAAAGAGGTCAATCGTTTTTCAAAAGGTTTGTTCTCTTGGGTAGGCTATAAAACATATTATATTAGCTATGAGAATGTAGAACGTAAGGCAGGACAAAGTTCTTGGAGATTCTTCTCTTTAGTCAAATATGCCGTTGAAGGCATTGTGAATTTCTCAGATATGCCGTTGAATATTGCAGTTTGGACAGGAATTTTGAGTTTCATTGCTTCGATTTTGAGTATTGTATTCGTTGTTGTACGACAGCTTATCTTTGGAAATCCTGTGACAGGGTGGGCAAGTATGGTTTCTATCATGCTGTTTATCGGAGGAATTCAACTTTTTGCTCTTGGAATTATCGGAAAATACATCTCCAAAATATTCTCAGAAACAAAAAATCGACCTAAATATATTATCAGAGAAAAAAGTAATTAATGAGTAATCGGTTGGAAGTGATATGAAAAAAACAGATTGGTCTGCTCCTTTGCGTGAGCGTTTAGAAGATGAATATTTTGCAAGAATGGTGAAATTCATCAATGAAGTTTATGCTCAGGAAGAAGTTTATCCGCCTAAGGCTAAGATATTTGCAGCGATTGAACTGACAGCCTTAGCAGACACTAAAGTAATTATTGTGGGTCAAGATCCCTACCCTCAAAAAGGAAAAGCACAAGGGTTAAGCTTTTCCTATCCTGCAAGCTTTAATGTTTCTCGCCCGGATTCAATGGTAAATATTCGCAAAGAATTAGCCAATGAAGGATTTGAAAAAGCAAATTCAGATTTAATGGGCTGGGCTCACCAAGGGGTGCTGTTGCTCAATAGCGTCTTGACTGTCCCTGCTTTGAATTCTAATGGTCATAAGGGCAAACTATGGGAACCCTTGACCGATGAAATCATTAAGATAGCTTCTGATGATGCCCGTTCTAAAGTATTTATTCTTTGGGGTGGAGATGCACGAAAGAAGGCGAAATTAATTGATGGGAGTAGGCATTTAATCATTGAGTCTGCCCATCCATCACCTCTATCCGCTAGTCGTGGATTCTTTGATAGTCATCCATTTTCTCAAACCAATGAGTTTTTAGAGAAGACAGGACAGACACCGATTGATTGGTCTCGTTGACAAATGCCTTAAACTTTGATAAAATAGTCAAAGTTGCTTTATAAGCAAAATATGAACAGGGATGGGGTGAATATAGATGTCAAAAACAGTTGTACGTAAAAATGAATCGCTTGACGATGCTATGCGTCGTTTCAAACGTTCAGTAGTAAAGGCTGGAACGCTTCAAGAACTCCGTAAACGTGAACATTACGAAAAACCTTCTGTAAAACGTAAACGTAAATCAGAAGCTGCACGTAAACGTAAGAAGTTTTAATAAGAGATAAAAAAAGGCATCACAGATGTCTCTTTTTTATACGCTAATCGCTATGGCGAATTAGCTTCTCTTCTTATTAGTTCTCTTTCTGCTTAATATCGAAACAGAAAGAGAGTGTCAAGTAAGTTTTTTGTATGGTAATTTTTATAGAAAATTACACATCATGACAATTAGAGAATTTTCTGTTGCTTGTAGTCATTTCATGCACAGGTTATGGTATAATTAACTTATTAAAATTAGAAATTGGAGATTTCAAAAATGGCTAAAATGACTGTTAAAGATGTTGAACTTAAAGGTAAGAAAGTCCTTGTGCGTGTGGACTTCAATGTGCCACTCAAAGATGGAGTAATCACAAATGATAACCGTATCACAGCGGCATTGCCTACAATCAAGTATGTGCTTGAACAAGGTGGACGTGCAATTCTCTTTTCTCACCTTGGGCGTGTAAAAGAAGAAGCAGACAAAGCAGGTAAATCACTTGCTCCTGTCGCTAAAGCATTGGGTGAAAAATTGGGACAGGAAGTGGTCTTCCCGGGAACGACTCGTGGAGCTGAGCTTGAATCAGCAATTAATGACTTGAAAGATGGACAAATTCTTTTGGTTGAAAACACTCGTTTTGAAGATGTTGAGGGTAAAAAAGAATCTAAAAATAATCCTGAACTTGGGAAATACTGGGCTTCACTTGGAGAAGGAATCTTTGTTAATGATGCTTTCGGAACAGCTCACCGTGCTCATGCTTCAAACGTGGGAATCTCTGCTAATGTTGAAAAAGCTGTTGCAGGATTCTTGCTTGAAAATGAAATTGCCTATATTCAAGAAGCAGTAGAAGCTCCAGAACGTCCATTTGTAGCTATCCTTGGAGGTTCTAAAGTTTCAGATAAAATTGGAGTAATCGAAAATCTCTTGACTAAAGCAGACAAGGTTATCATTGGTGGAGGGATGGCCTATACATTCCTCAAAGCTCAAGGGTATGAAATCGGAACTTCATTGGTTGAAGATGATAAATTAGACTTGGCGAAAGAATTGCTTGAAAAAGCTCAAGGGAAGCTCATCTTGCCACTTGACCACAAAGAAGCCAATGCCTTTGCAGATTATACAGAAGTCAAAGAAACAGCAGATCAAAATATGGATGCTGGATTCATGGGACTTGATGTCGCAAATAAGACGATTGCTGACTATAATACTCAACTTGAAGGGGCGAAGACAGTAGTATGGAATGGACCAGTAGGAGTGTTTGAAAATCCTGACTTCCAAGCAGGAACTATCGGACTCATGGAAGCTATTGTTAAACAACCGGGAGTTAAATCAATCATCGGTGGAGGAGATTCAGCAGCAGCAGCAATCAACCTTGGCTATGCTGATAAATTCTCATGGATTTCAACAGGTGGAGGAGCTTCAATGGAACTCCTTGAAGGTAAAGTATTACCAGGACTTGCAGCCTTGACTGAGAAATAAGAACATAAAAAGATTTTCTGCATAGAAAATCTTTTTATTTGACAAAAATATCTAAATATCGTATAATAGGATATGTAATAAAAGTTACTTCTAAAAACATATGATGAATCATTCTGATTATCATAAAACTCAAATTTTTAGAATATAAAGGAGTTTGTTTATGAAAAAACAGATTAAAATGCAAGTTGTTCTGGGATCTTTCAAACGTATTGAGGATCCTGATCAAAAAAAAATATGTAAATATATTTTTAATGTTATGATAGACAAGGTGTCACCAGATATACCTATGGAAACAAATCCACGTAATCAAAATATTAAAACAAATGTTGCTAAAAAAATTCGAGAATCTCTTCAGATTGATGATGGACTATTTTATTTAAAAAATCGTGGAATAGTTCTTTCAGCAGGGACTGTTCGTTTTGATAATAAGAAAAATGAAGTTACGATTTATTTTGATGACTTTAATGTACATGGAAATATTGATGGTGGACATACATACAAAATTATTAAGGAGTATATTGGTTTACACTTAAAACAATGTGTTCAATTTGAAATTATGACTGGTGTTGATTACTTTATAGTCGATTTAGCAGAATCTCGAAATACTTCGGTGCAGGTAGACGCAAAATCTCTTGCTGAGCTAAGTAAAAAATTTGAACCAATTAAAGAGGGGATAGAGGGACTTCCTTTCTATAAAAGAATTGCATTCAAACAAAATCAAAGAGAAGCTGACTCCGTGACAGGTAGAAACTTAAAAATGTTAGATTCTAGAGAAATTGTTGCACTTATATCTATGTTTGATATAAATACATATACTAGTTCAAATCATCCTAGAGTTGCATACACGGGGAAAGAAGCTAGTCTTAAAAAATATCTTAAAGATCCAAATTATTATCGTAAGTTTATTAATATTATGCCAGATATTTTTGATCTTTATGAAGATATTGAAACTCAATTCAAAGATGCTTACAACGAAACTGGAGGTCGATATGCTTCTAAAAGATTCTCTGGATATAAAGAAGGAGACGTGGTTACTCAATCAAAATTTGGTGGAAAGGATATGATAGTTAAAGTCCATGACCCTTTTATTTATCCAATTTTAGCAGCGTTTCGTTCTTTAATTGTTGAAGATGTAAATGGAAACTTTAAATTTAAAAAATCTCCTAAAAAAGTTTGGGAAATCATGAAATCAGGACTGGTCAGAAGTGTAATGGATCAGACACGTGCATTAGGAGAAACTCCAAATACTCTGGGGAAAGATCCAAATATTTGGAATTTATTATATGTACTTATTGCCTTTGAAGGCAGTAAGTAAAATGTGAAAGGCTAATATGAAATACGAGGTTCAATTAAAATTAAAACAGATTCTTGATAAAAGGAATATTACTCAATTACAGTTATCAGAGTTATCTGGCGTAAGACAATCTACAATTAGCGATATAGTTAGAGGTTCACGAACTGTTATTAATTTTGAGCATCTTTCAAAAATATCAAAGGCACTTGAGTTAAAATCCATTGATGAAATAATTGATTTTAAAAAATAATTTAATCAATAAAAATAAAGCGATAGATGTCGCTTTTTTTGCTACAATAAATCTATGAATAAAATCACAGTAAAAAAACAATCTGCACAGAAAATGAAAAAGAATTATCCCTTGATTGTGGCAGAGGATTTGAAAAACCAACCAGCAGAGGATGGGTTTGTTCAATTTCTCGATGAAAAGAATAACTTTCTTGGGATAGGTTACTTGTCTAAGCAAAACAAGGGGGCGGGCTGGTTCTTGTCTCAGTCAGACATTGCAATAAATCAATCCTTTTATGAGTCCTTGTTTGAAGAAGCTAAATCTTATCGTTCTCAATTCTTCAACGATCAATTCACCACAGCCTTTCGCTTATTCAATGGTGAAGGAGATGGTCTAGGTGGACTCATTATTGATTATTATGATGGTTATGTGGTTTTTTCTTGGTACAACAGCTTTGTTTATAGTCAAAAGGATGTGCTCATCAGAGCCTTTCAATCTATTTTCCCTGAAATTGATGGGGCTTATGAAAAATGTCGTTTCGACAATGCGTCCATTGAAAGTCAGCATCTTTATGGCAACCAAGCTCCTGAGCCTTTACTTGTTTTAGAAAATGGGGTTACCTATGCCACCTATCTCAATGAAGGACTGATGACAGGGATTTTCCTTGATCAGAAAAATGTCCGTGCTCAGTTGGTTAATGGATTATCGGCAGGAAAAACCTTACTTAATATGTTTTCTTATACGGGAGCCTTCTCCCTTGCAGGAGCATTTGGTGGAGCCAGTCAGACCACGTCAGTAGATTTAGCCAAACGTTCATTGGATAAGACTAAGGAGCAGTTTATAGTCAATGGTATCGACCCCGAAACTCAGAAAATCTATGTCATGGATGTCTTTGGATATTTCAACTATGCCAAGAAGAAAGAACTGACCTATGATGTGATTATCCTTGATCCGCCGAGTTTCGCACGAAATAAGAAAAAAACTTTTTCTGTTGCCAAAAACTATGGGGAACTTATTGAAGAATCTATAGATATTTTAGAAAAAGAGGGAATGATCATTGCCTCAACCAATGCCGCTAATGTTTCTGCTCAACGCTTCCAACAAATGATAGAAGAAGCCTTGCAAGATAAACGAGTGTCCTATGAAATCTTCCGTAGGGAAAGCCTACCTAAAGATTTTAGAGTGAATAAAAATTTCCCAGAAGGAAATTATCTGAAAGTCTTGTTTATACAAGTGCATAAATAAAAGAAGTCGTGAGACTTCTTTTTAATATATTTTTGCTAACATGACACCTTAAATGCTTTGTGCCGAATTTAATCCAGCGACATAACCAGTTGAAAAGGCTGCGGTGATATTGTACCCTCCAGTGTAGCCGTTGATGTCAAGGAGTTCCCCTGTCATGTAAAGTCCCTGTGTGAGCTTACTTTCCATAGTTTTGGGATTAATTTCTTTGAGGTTTACACCCCCGCCTGTAACAAAAGATTTTTCAAGTGGAAAGGTCTTGTCAATATGAATGGTAAAGCCTTTAAGTTTATCAATTAATTGATAAATTTCTTTATCCGTCAGCGATTTGACCGGGGTATCTTTATCTAATCCTGCTTGTTCTAAGAAAAAGAGAAGCAAGCGTTCTTGTGTTAATCCTGTAAAGGCATTTTTGACGGATTGATGAGAAGTTTTTACAATCTCAATCAACTGATTTTTCAATGCTCCAGTAGATTGATTGGGAAATAAATCTAATTGTACTTTGACTTGATTTGCCCCTTTGTCCAATTCTTGATTAACAAAACTGGAGCAACGCAAGGCAGCGGGTCCACTCAGTCCGAAATGAGTAAAGAGTAAATCTAACTCATGAGAAACAATGGTTTTCCCCTTGGTATTTAAGACAGAGAGTTTGATGTTTTGTAGAGAAATTCCTTGTAAAATCTTATCTTTAATAAATGGCTCTGACGAGATTAAAGGAGATTCAGTAGGGTAAAGCTTTGTCAGAGTATGTCCTGCCGACTTCGCCATCTTATATCCATCTCCTGTTGAGCCAGTAGATGGATAGGTTCGCCCACCTGTAGCCAAAATAACAGCTTTTGAATGATAGCTTTCAGATTCTGTTTTCAGCCCAGTGATTTGCCCATTTTCAAGGGTCAGTCCTATAACCTTAGTCTGTGGGATATAAGTCACTCCTAGACTCAATAATCTCTCAAATAGGGTATTGACAATGGTTGTGGATTTATTTGTTGTAGGGAACATCCGTCCATGGTCTTCTTCTTTGAGCTTAATACCAGATTTAGCGAAGAAAGCAATAATGTCTTGATTATCAAACTGACTGAATGAAGAATAGAGAAAGCGTCCATTCCCGGGAATGTTCTCAATTAAGTCATCGATAGATTTATTGTTAGTTACATTACATCGCCCGCCACCTGTGAGAAGAAGTTTTTTTCCTACTTTTTTATTTTTATCTATGAGAGCAACCTTTGTCCCATGTTCAGCTGCAGTGATAGCAGCCATCATACCTGATGGTCCTGCCCCTACCACAATAATATCGAATGTATTCATAAATTCATTGTATCAAATTTAAGAGCAAGAGGATGTTTTTATCTGTATATGATTTCTTGGAAGACACTTATAATGATATAATTATTTTATAATAAATTTTTAATAAAAAGGAGATTATCATGTTTGCAGATTCATATAGGGAAAAACAATACCAGACCAAGCTTTCAACTATAGGAGCTATTGGTACATTTATGTTCTTTTTCCTCATCAATTTTATTACACAATGGCCACTTATTCATACTGATTCAAACTTATCTTTCAACAGTCAGGTAATTCTTATCTTTGTGCCTCTCATTTTTCCGATGATTTTATCTTTGTTTTACTGGCTATATGCTCATTTTTCTCATACGGAGAGAGATTATAGCTATGCTGTTGCTTATTATTGGACTTTGATTAGTCTTATGCCCTTAGCTTCTCTGGTCTCTCTCATTTTTTATCTGTCATTACCTGTAATTACAGCTTGGATGATTTGCATAGGAGGATTTGTACTTTCTCTTATTCTTTATTCCGCACTGGCAAGAAGTTATGGGCGTTCACTGGCTGAGGCTCACGACAAGATAGTATTATTCGCTCTTACATTTTATGCTGTTGGTGCTATTCTACAAATTCTTGCTTTACTGGGCATTGGACATTAAAAAATCTCTTCAGCAAGAGATTTTTTTAATGGATAAGATGTTCCTTGACAAGAAAATCATGGGCAACGGTATCAGGATCTTTCTGCTCAACATTGACTTGATAATTCATCTCAATCATTTCTTGGTTGGTGATTTTTCCAGAGAGTTTGTCCAATGCAGGTTTGATTTGAGGATATTTTTTCAATAAATTATCTGAAAACAAGGGTGCAGCTTGATAAGGGGGAAAGAGATTTTTATCGTCTTTAAGCACTTTCAAATTATACTGTTTGATTTGGCTATCGGTAGAATAAACTTGGGCCAAATTGACTTTATCAGAAGTCAGTGCTGTATAGATAAGACTGGTTTGCATGGTGTTGACAGGGAAGTTAAGCTTGTAAAGCTTCTGTAAACCTAAATATCCATCTTGACGGTGTGTAAACTCTAAGTCAAATCCAGCCTGTAAATTATTGACAGTTGATAAGTCTGAGATATTATTGAGATGGTTGGATTGAGCAAAGTTAGATTTTACAGCCAAAGCATAAGAATCTTCAAATTGGGTAGGAGCAAGATAGGTAAAATGCTCTTGCTTTTCAATGCCTTCTCTTGCCATATTGTAAACTTGGTGAGGGTCAGTAGAAGTCACATTTTCTTTTAAGAAGGTGGTTAATATAGTTCCTGAATATTCAGGATACATATCAATCTTATCGGATTTGAGTGCATTGTAGAGAAAAGTCGTATCTCCAAAATTGGGTTTGATGTTGACTTTAACATCTGTGTCTTGTTCAATCAAATCCTTGTACATATTAATAAGCAGTGTTGGTTCAGAGCCTAACTTTCCTCCAATGGTAATCTGAGGTTGTTTATTTGTAGGATGATAGAAAGAGCCTAAGAGAAGGATAAAAGTAAGAATGAAGCAAGTGATGATGGTGCGGATTTCCGCCTTTTCTAAAAGCTTTAATAAACCACTGAAAATAATGGCTAACAAGGCAGAAGAAATGGCTCCAAGAAGGATGAGATTTGTATCATTGGTATTGATTCCAAGGAGAATGAAATTCCCCAAACCACCTGCACCAATCAAGGCAGCTAATGTTGCGGTACCGATAATCATGACGCTTGATGTGCGTATCCCTGCAATGATAAAGGGCATAGCAAGAGGTAATTCATATTTACTCAAACGCTCTCGATAGTTTAACCCAAAGGCAACAGCAGCTTCCTCTAAAGAGGGGTCAATCTGTTGTAAACCTACGAAGGTATTTTGAATGATAGGGAAAAGAGCATAGATGACAAGTGCCACGACAGCGGGGAAAGTTCCAATCCCAATCAAAGGAATCAATAACCCCAAAAGAGCTAGGCTAGGAATAGTTTGAAAAATTCCTGTAATTTGTAAAATCCACTCTGCTATTTTCTTGTATCTACGAAGCAGAAGGGCAAGAGGGACTCCGATGATAATAGCAATGAAGAGTGAAAGTAGAGAAATCTGGATATGATCAAACAGGGATTTCCATAAAGCACTTTGTTGGCTTTGAAATGTAGAAATAAAACTAGTCATGCTTCACCTCCTTGGCAGTCAAAGACTTGAGTAAGTCAGGTAGAGATAAAGATTTTTCAGGTTGTGTATCGGCAATAAATTTTTCTAAATCTGAGACCTTATAACTTTCCAAGTTTTCTTGAAAATCTTTGAAAAAATCAGCGACAAAAGCATTGGCAGGATTTTGAAAAATATCAGAGGGTGTGCCTGTTTGCTGAAGTACTCCTTCTTTCATAATGGCAATGTGATCAGCCAATATCATAGCTTCATTCATATCGTGTGTAACAAAAACGGTTGTGATTTTTAGTTCTTTTTGAAGCTTTTTGATCAGCTCTTGCAGTTGCTTACGAGAAATGGGATCCAATGCAGAAAAAGGTTCATCCATAAGAATAATTTTTGGATTAGAAGCAATGGCTCGTAAAATCCCTATTCGTTGTGCCTCTCCTCCAGAGAGTTGGGCGGGTAATACCTCTAAATATTTATCAGGATCTAAGTTTACAAGTTTAAGTAATTCTATGGCTTTTTCTTTTATTTTGTCCTTTTTCCAACCTTTCATGGCAGGAATGAGTCCGATATTTTCAAGGACAGTCATATTAGGGAAAAGGGCAACTTGTTGAAGAACATAACCAATCTGCCAACGCAAATCACGTAGGTTCATATTTTTAATGTCTTCATTATCGATGAGTATCTCACCGGAGCTAGGTTCAATCAGACGATTAATCATTTTGAGAAGTGTCGTCTTCCCCCCACCTGATGCTCCAACCAAGACAAAAAATTCACGACTTTCAATGGTCAAGTTGACATCAGAAAGCACGCTTTTTTCTTGGTATTTCTTGGATACATTTTTGAATGTAATAGTCATGTCAATATTATACTATTTTTGCAAGAATAAAGAAAAAGAAGGGAATATTATCCTTTCTTTTCGGGTTTATTTTTTTTCTTTTCTAAATAGCTTTTTTTCAGTTCCTCAACTCGAGAGCGTTTATCGGACTGTCCTGAGGAATGTTTTTCATGGAATTTTTGAACAGAATTCTGCCCTTTACCATCTAATTGATATTTACCCATAACCTTATTTTACCATTATTTTGAAAATAAATTGATATAATTGCAAAAAAGATTAAAATGAGGAGAACATCATGAAAAAAGCTTTGGTTTTAATTGATTTTCAGAATGACTTTATCAATGGTTCTTTGGGCACAAAAGAAGCACAAATCATTGTTTCGAGTGTTTTAGATAAGTTAACTCATTATCATGATGGTGCTCTTCTCGCCACACAAGATACACACTTGGAAAATTATTTACAGACACAAGAAGGGAAGAATCTCCCTATATTGCATTGTCAAAAAGGGAGTAAAGGGTGGGAAATTCATCCTCAAGCTCAGCTTTTTGTCTATGAAAAAATATTTGAAAAATCAACCTTTGCCTCTGTAGAATTAGCTGAATACATACAAAATCAAGAATTTGAGCAAGTAGAATTAATCGGATTGTGCACTGATATTTGTGTGGTTTCTAATGCTTTGTTGATTAAAGCTTATGCACCTGAAATTGAAATCTTTATAGATGCGTCATGCTGTGCAGGAACTACGTTAGAAGCTCATTCATCAGCATTAGACACAATGGCCTCTTGTCAAATAAAAATATTCAATCAGCAATAAATTATCTTGCTATTTCATATAAAAAAATGATATACTCCTAGAAGAGTCAACTTTGGAAGGGTGTCCGAGTGGCCGAAGGAGCACGCTTGGAAAGCGTGTAATGTGTTAAAGCATTCGAGGGTTCGAATCCCTTCCCTTCCTTTTGTGAAATTGAATTAGAGATAGCATAATTATGCTATTTTTTGATACAATAATTAGTATGGATAAACAGTTTGAAATCTTAATGAATCAAATTAAAATGCCTGAGAATATTTATCGTTCTCAGGATTTTGATGGTGCAAAAATGGAAGATGTTCAAGTTCATACAGAAAAGAAACTTTGGCATTTCACGCTGTTTTTCGAGAAAGCACTCCCATTAGAAACCTATCGTATGTTGGTTGATTTGACTCAGGCAGCATTTTCTAATATTGCAGAGACTCGGATTTCCATTAAAACCAAGCAATCAGAATTTTTGGAAGCATTGCTCAATGAATATTACCAGTATGCTTTGACATTGGATGGTTTATCAGACCCTTCTTTTTCAAGTATTTTCAAAAAATATCAGTTAGAGCAAGAGGGGGTTCGGTTTAACCTCAAGATTGAAGATAATCCACAACTTGATCGTATCATTGCAAAGAATTTCCCCATTTTAGAAGAAAAATTCGCTGATTTTGGATTTGGACAGATACACATTCGTCCAGTGGTTGATGAAAGTCTAACCGAACAAAATCAAGAAGAATATAAGAAAAAAATCTCTAACCGTTTAGCAGAAGAATCAGCTTCGCAAGTTAAAGTAGCAGAAGTTAAGAAAGAACAACAAGAAGCTCAAGAGCAAAAAATACAAGAGAAAACAAAAGAAAAAGTAGATACTGCCCTTGCGACAGGCTATGCTTTTGGACGTAAAATCAATGGTACAAGTCCAGTGACATCAATGAGCTTTATTGCGGGAGAAGGTTCAGGTGTTGTTTTTGAAGGGTATATCTTCTCAGCTAAACACCGTCAATTTAAGAGTAAAAATGATGAGAGCAAAATCAATCATATTCTTGAAATGAAAATAGCGGATGAAACTTCAAGTTTTATGATTAATAAATGGGGGCGTAAGGAAGAAGACATTGCTCAGTTTGATAAAATTGTTCAACAAGTAGAAGAAATCAATGGTTCAGATGATATTGTCAGCTCAAAAGGACTATGGTTCCGTGTGCGTGGAGATATACAGCATAATCAATACAAAGATGATTTGGTTATGACAGCTAGCGATATGGTTCAGATTGAAGCCAAAGAAGACATCAGCAAAATCTTACTTCAAATACAAGCAGTTCAATCAGACAAGGTTCAAATGGGTCGTGAAATCAAAAATAATGAACCCATTACACCTATGCGTTCGGTCAATGAATTTTCTGACAACAGTTCATTAATTTTTGAAGGTTATATTTTTAAGGCTGAGGTTCGTGAGATTAAAAGTCGTGCGACAGGTCGCTTGAGTTATTTATTAGAATTTGAAATGACGGATTATACGTCAAGTTTTTACATTCAACGTTGGGTCCGTGGGGAAGAAGTTGATGTTTCTAAACAAATTTCTGTAGGAATGTGGGCTCGTGTGCGTGGTTCTGTCCAACGTGATGATTTCAAGAAAGATTTGGTCATGCAGGTCAATGATTTTGTTGAGATTCCAACACAGAATGTCCGTGAGGATAAAGCAGATGAGGCGGATAAACGGGTAGAGTTTCACACACATACCAATATGTCTGCTATGGATGCTATCCCTGCAGCATCAGATTTAGTGGCACTTGCTGCGAAGTTTGGGCATAAGGCGATTGCTATTACTGACCATGGAGGTTTGCAATCCTACCCTGAAGCTCATAATGCAGGAAAAAAACATGGGGTAAAAATTATCTATGGTCTTGAAGCTAACATTGTAGAAGACAAGATTCCCATCGTTTACAATGAACAAGATTTGGACATGTATGAGTCAACCTATGTTGTCTTTGACGTGGAAACCACAGGTCTTTCTGCTGTAAATAATGACCTTATTCAAATCGCTGGAACAAAGATGCACAAGGGTAATCCTATTGCAGAATTTGATGAATTTATCAATCCAGGTTATGGATTGAGTGAATTTACAACTCAGTTGACAGGGATTACGGACGAACATGTACAAAATGCAAAGCCCTTATATGAAGTGCTCAAATCCTTTCAAGACTTTTGTCAAGGTTCAATCTTAGTTGCACATAATGCAAGTTTTGACGTTGGTTTCATGAATATGAATTATCATCGTAACGACTTGCCCATGATCAGTCAACCTGTCATTGACACCTTGGAATTTGCTCGTAATCTTTATCCTGAGATGAAGCGTTTTGGACTGTCACAGTTGACTAAGAAATTCGGAATTACTCTTGACAATCATCACATGGCAAACTTTGATGCAGAAGCTACAGGTCGTCTGCTCTATGTCTTTTTGAATGAAGTGCGAGACCGATTTGGTTGGACGTCATTATTAGAACTCAATGGTCAATTAGTTTCCGAAGATTCATATAAGAGAGTACGACCAAAGCATGCCACACTCTATGCACAAACACAGGTTGGACTTAAAAATCTCTTTAAGTTAGTCAGTTATTCGAATGTCAATTATTTTGCAGGTTTACCCCGTATTCCAAAATCAGTATTGGCTGAACACCGTGAAGGTTTACTGATGGGTTCGGGTTGTGAAGTGGGTGAAGTTTTTGATGCCCTCATCAATAAGACTGACGAAGAAGTACGCAATATCGCAAAAAATTATGATTTCATTGAAGTTATGCCTCCTACTTTATACCATTCACTAGTTGTCGGCGGGAGTTTCAAAGATGAGAAGGAACTTGAAAATACATTAAGGAAATTGGTTGATTTAGGAAAAGAATTGGATTTACCTGTACTTGCAACAGGGAACTCTCACTATCTCAATCCTGAAGATGCTGTTTATCGTGAAATCATTGTACGTTCACTAGGCCCGGGTGCTGAAATCAACTGGACACAGGGACGTGGAGAAAACGCTAAACCATTACCCCTTCCTCAAGCTCATTTCCGTACAACGGCTGAAATGTTAGAAGAATTTGCCTTTTTAGGCGAGGAACTCGCTCATCAAGTGGTCATTACCAACACGCAAGAAATGGCAGAGCGATTTGAAACTTTAACACCTGTGCGTGAGGATCTTTACACCCCTTACATGGAGGGTGCTGAAGAAAACATTGCTAAACTAACCTATAAAACAGCTCATCAAATGTATGGGAATCCCTTGCCTGAACTTGTAGATGCTCGTTTGGAAAAGGAACTTCGTTCGATTATTGGGAATGGTTTCTCTCCGGTTTATCTGATTTCACAAGAATTGGTTCAACGCTCTAATGAACGTGGTTATTTGGTTGGTTCTCGTGGTTCTGTTGGTTCATCATTGGTTGCGACCATGATAGGAATTACAGAAGTTAATCCTTTAGCACCTCATTACCGCTGTCCAGAATGTCAATATTTTGAATGTTTTGACGATGGTTCTTATGGTTCAGGGTATGATATGCCAGACAAGAACTGCCCTAATTGTCAGCATAAGCTCATTAAGGATGGGCATGATATTCCCTTTGAAACCTTCCTAGGATTCAAGGGAGATAAGGTTCCTGATATTGATTTGAACTTTTCTGGTGACGATCAACCTCATGCTCACTTGGATGTGCGTGATATTTTTGGAGAAGAATACGCCTTCCGTGCAGGGACTATTGGTACAGTCGCTGAAAAAACAGCCTTTGGATTTGTCAAAGGTTATGAGCGAGATTATGACAAATATTACGGTAATGCGGAGATTGACCGTCTAGCCATGGGTTCTACAGGGGTCAAACGCACGACAGGTCAGCATCCTGGTGGAATCATCGTTATCCCTAATTATATGGATGTCTATGATTTTTCACCTGTCCAATATCCTGCAGATGACATGAGTGCCGAGTGGCAAACGACTCACTTTGACTTTCATGCCATTCATGATAATATTCTAAAGCTTGATATTCTTGGGCATGATGATCCCACCATGATTCGTAAATTACAGAATCTATCTGGTATCGCTCCACAGGACATTCCTATGGATGACAAAGAAGTCATGAAACTCTTCTCAGGGACGGAATCTCTAGGCATTACTTCTGAGCAATTAGGAGCTAATCTCGGAACATTTGGTATTCCTGAAATGGGGACCTATACTTCTATGAACATGATTGAAGAGGCTAAACCAAAGACCTTTGCAGATTTATTACAGATTTCAGGTCTGTCCCATGGGACGGATGTTTGGTCGGGCAATGCTCAAGACTTGATTCGTCAGGGAATCGCCGATTTATCACAGGTTATCGGTTGTCGTGATGACATCATGGTTTCACTCATTCATGCGGGGCTTGATGAATCCATGGCCTTTAAGATTATGGAGGTAGTGCGTAAAGGATTATGGAATAAAATCTCTGTCAATGAGCGTGAATCTTATATCATAGCCATGCGTGAGAAAGATATTCCTGAGTGGTATATTGATTCTTGTAGCAAGATAAAATATATGTTCCCTAAGGCTCATGCTGCAGCTTATATCATGATGGCTCTGCGTGTGGCTTACTTCAAAGTCCATCATCCTATTTTCTATTATTGTGCATGGTTCTCTATTCGTGCCTCTGCCTTTGATGTCAATATCATGACCGCAGGTTTGGATAAGGTAAAAGCCAAGATGCAAGAAATCAGAGACAAAGGCTTTGATGCAACCAACACAGAGACAGCTCTCGTTACAACCCTCGAAATCTGCAATGAAATGCTAGAACGTGGTTTCAAATTTGGGAAAATTGATCTCTATAAGAGTGATGCGACCGAATTTATCATTGAAGGAGATACGCTTATCCCACCGTTTATCACTATGGATAGTCTGGGAGAAAACGTAGCCAATCAAATCGTGCAAGCCCGTCAAGAAGGAGAGTTTCTCAGCAAGATGGAACTTCGCAAACGTGGCGGAGTATCACAAACCATCATAGAAAACATGGATAAAATGAATATTCTTGATGGATTACCAGAAGATAACCAACTCAGTTTGTTTGAAAATCTGTTTTAATGAGCTTTTAAAATAAAAAAAACAAAAAAATATCGATTTTTTCGATATTTTTTTGTTACTTTTGAATTTTTTTACGTATATATAAGCAAGGAGGAAAATTATGGTAGAGAAATTAGCAAGGGAAATCATCTCTGAATCAGTGAAATCAAAGGTTTACGATATTTATTTGTTGCCTTTTCAATCCAAGTATCAGATTTATTTCCGTGGTGCTCAAAATAGATTTCTCTACAAGGAGATTGATCAAGAGCAAGCTCAAAGCCTTTTGGCTCATTTCAAATTTGTTTCAGGGATGAATGTGGGGGAGAAGCGTCGGACGCAGTTGGGTTCATGTTGGTATGAGGTTGATGGTGTTGCACGACGTTTGAGATTATCAACAGTTGGAGATTTTCTGGGTAAAGAAAGTCTAGTGATCCGATTGCTACACGATGAAAAAATTAAGCTAGAGTTTTGGTTCGACGATGACAAAGAGTTAGAGAAAATTATCTCTGGGCGTGGACTTTATCTTTTCTCAGGTCCAGTTGGAAGTGGGAAGACGGCACTCATGTATGAGTTAGCCAAGCAACATTTTGCTCAGCAACAGGTGATTTCCATAGAGGATCCAGTGGAAATAGTGAATAAAGAATTTTTACAACTGCAGCTTAATTCTGTCATTGGCAATGACTATGATGAACTGATTAAACTGTCCTTGCGACATCGTCCAGATTTAGTTATTGTGGGAGAAATTCGAGACAAGCAAACTGCACAAGCAGTCATTCGAGCCAGTTTGACAGGTTATACTGTATTTTCAACAGTTCATGCAAAATCCATTTCTGGTGTACAGGCAAGATTGCTGGAATTGGGATTGTCGAAAGAAGAGATAAGAAACAGTGTGCAAGGTATTCTTTATCAACGTTTAATTGCTGGAAAAGGCATGATAGATTGGGTGAAAGGAGATGTGGATGATTACAGACAAGAAAATTGGAACGAA
>Ga0123354_10005737_pt1 | contig 18170 bp, 7 predicted proteins | sample TergutLab28metaG_2_FD_97872 | JGI IMG/M metagenome (GOLD analysis project Ga0123354, IMG submission 97872) | Labiotermes labralis P4 segment gut microbial communities from Petit-Saut dam, French Guiana - Lab288 P4 | ecosystem: Host-associated > Arthropoda: Insects > Digestive system > Gut ...
ATATAATATAATATAATATAATATAATATAATATAATATAATATAATATAATATAATATAATATAATATAATATAATATAATATAATATAATATAATATAATATAATTAATATAATATAATATTTATGTACTTGTAACTTTTATATGGTGATGTTCTAATAAAATCACCCAAACATGTCGTGGAAAAATAATAATAAGGGTAGTAGCTTGGGTTTTGTGTGGATTAATTTTTAAAAGACTGAAACGAATGTGTGGTTGTGGCTTAATATGAGGCCATATACCGGAATTTGTTTCTATTGTTGAAAGAATGTTCGTAAGTTGGTAGATAGTCGCCACCCGGCCGAGATTTCGAAGTTCGTCTTTCAGACGTTTAAATATTGGTTGTACAGAGAAGCTACAGCGAATGGTACCAATTAGTAATTCTAATCATAGAATGTGTCTAAAATGTCTGCAGTTAATACTCATAAACAATAAACATGAAACAGTTTAATTTTGTTCATGTGGACACATATTCTACAGTTTCTGGGACATTAATTTTAAAGTTGTCCATAACCTCTTAAAGAAATTTCTGTATTACAAATTTGTTTAATTTTCTTTCCTATCTCATCCTTGTACAAAAAGTTAAGGTCGAGTTGTTAATAACTTTTTCGACTCTTTTGCACGTCCCTGCACCCTGTTTTGGCCCAAAGGCTGAATATTTTGATGTAGTTTTCATTATTCCCTCCAAGTACATGTTGGGATATCGACTCAAACACACGACATCGTCCTTTAAGTTCTTCAGGGTGGTTGTTCCCAAATTATCCTATCGTTCGAGCTGTAGGTTATTAACGGTTGAAAAAGCTTCAAATGAATGACGAAGTGTCTAATTCTTACCACAGATTCAGTTATTCTGCCTGTCGGTAGTAGGTCTAACACATATATGTGACACCTTCTCTGTAATTTTTAATAATACGGCTAATTAGTCGATCTGTGGGAACTACTGCTAATGATTTTCTGATGTCAGTTTGTCGTGGAGCTGTTTTTATTTTACAACAAACGATTAATGAAGTAGTCTACTTTTTCTTGCCGTTATTTTTAGAACTGGGTGGAAAAGTTCGTGGTGGTGATTAGCTTGTCTTTGTGTGGGTTAGGTTCATATTTTTGCCTCCTGTTTCCAAGTTCCTACATATGCGTCGGCTCTTTCTCTGCTTTACTTAGGATAGCGGTATGTACGTATATATATATGTTCATCTTCTTCGGACATGGCGACGGACGCCATAAATTTTAAAGCACCGTCCTTTTAAATATTCAGCACAGTGTGACACAACCATAACGGATGGCGATTTCCCAAGATGCCTTTTCTGCAATTTCTTTTCTTGCCCTCTGCATGGAAAAGAAGCCTGAGTAACGTATAAAAAGAGATCGCAATATAGAAACTATTAAGTGCAAAAATGGTGCAAATCTTAAGACATGGTCTTATTATCATGCCATCGTTTTAGAAATACGTCCGAACTGACCTACAGATGTCTTATGGTTTAAACACTTAATTATGAAATAAAGTGAAATGCAAAATTGATGCAGCTATGTAATTTTATTGATGTATTCTTACCTCGACAAGTTTCGGGTACATACGCCCATCATCAGTAGCATTAGATGTTGAGTTGCAGCATATGGTTTTCTGCACCGAGTTTTTGGATGGGTGGTGGTCTTGAGAGCCGATGCGTAGGTCGTGTGTACGGTGCGGATTGTGCCGTTACGTCGCACGTCACCATCCGCACCGTACACATGACCTACTCAGCGACTCTCAAGACCACCACCCATCCAAAAACTCGGTGCAGAAAACCATATGCTGCAACTCAACATCTAATGTTCCTGATGATGGGCTTATGTACCTGAAACATGTCGAGCTAAGGATACATCAATAAAATTACCTAGTTGCATCAAGTTGGCATTTCACTTTATTTCATGAGGAAGATGCTGGGTTAAACAACCCTCAAGTTAATTAAGAAACTTTATTACAAAGTGAAAGGTTCGTGTACTAAGTGTGTGTGTATATATATATATATATATTTTTTTTTCTTTCTTTTTTTGCAGGATACTTCCTGACCACTTGAACAGCAACACGAGATTTTGATTATATATATTCATTTTTATAACAAAGTATTTCATATTGTTGCTGAAATGGTCACGAATTTTCCTGCATTTCATTTCATCCGTCGGTACAAATCAGTGTTCTCTACGGACCAAAACTGGTCCCTCTCCTGAGCCAGATGATCCAAACACGCCTGCCTATTCTGTATCTTCAAACCACCTTTTAATATTTGCCTCCTGTCCACACCCAGAATATCCTTCCCAGTAGTCTCTTAAATATAGGAATTTTGTTAAATATTCCGGTGTAATTCTGTATGATCGCATGTATGCTACATGCTGCGTCCATACAATTCTCCTTGGCCATAGTAGTATATGATGAATGCAAATAATGAAGCTTTCCATGACGATGTGTGCCTATTAAGGTGAGGAAGTCCAGAATATCGGGCGACTGCAAGCAAAACAAGGAAAGGCATTATTGCGCAGACGCAGTGTGCAGTAGTCACAGTTACCACGTGTTTCGGGTGCTGGTTTTCTGCTCATCTATTCTGAATTCCTTGTCAGTAGTCCAGTGTTTGCTGTAGCAAAATAACTGGTATTTCTTGTCATGTCTTCAGGGTACCACAACGGGCAGTTTATTCTAATACTTAGATTTGCGTTCGCGGCTGCCGTGTACCCAAGGATCGATATTAACACTTGTGGTAACAGGTAGTCGAATTTGTCATTTTCAGTGCACATTTTATTGATATTTTTTCATCATACTGAAAATTTAAGAGCGGGAATACGAAATTATGACAACGGATTTGCGACAAATTACATCAACTTTGTTAAATGTTCTTCTTTTCCAATGGCCAATATGTGTTGCAGATAGGAGACACAAAACACAAACAGCAGTGTTCATGGTTTGAAAAGTCTGTGTCACAGACTGTGTGGTACGTAATATTTGAAAATGTAGGAATCCGAGCAACTGATGATTCTTCAAGATATCCTTCACAGCGGTTTACGATCGAATTGCATATGTTCGTCTTTGACGTGCTTTAGGGGCATGTGAGGACGTTAACCCGACAAAGGTAGGATGCCCCACTGTGTGGGTTCTGACGTGGGCAGCAAACTGTGTGTGACAATGCGGAGCGGTCAAAGTGGTCAAAATTTCCTAACTCTTACTAGAATTTGTCTTATTTATTTCTAGTATTAGAACATTTCGAAAGGTGAAGCCAGCGTTTTGCTGAAAAGAAAATCCGACTGGCAATAAATTGGAAACATACAAAATAAAAGCAAAAAACGTACAACGACGCAAATTAATACCGAACCATTTCGCCAGGCCTGTTTTAAAATTACGGTATTATTATCTTTCTAATAATATACCTCCATTTTTCTGACCTTCGCAGACTTGTCGCATAACCCAAGCAACTACGCAACAGAATAATTGAATTGCAGCTTGTCGACATGAAACTCGTTATTAGGTCTCAAATTATAACTATCTGTTGAGTTTTTAAATGTAATTTCTGAAAATATCTCATCCGGCTTTGGATAATCTTTGAACTTGGTAATTCACTTCGACACTGAAAATTAACTTCCTTTTGTTTCTAGGTTTTAGCAACTAGCACTAGTCTTTGAATATGTCGAGCAAGAAATGAACTTAATAATATAAATACATGAAAAGTATCAAACACTTATATTTTTCGGTTGGGGGGGGGGGTGCCATTCTCAGGGAGTTTCCTAGAACACCAGAACAAAGCAATACAAGTTCAACATGCTAATGCATTAGTCTTACTGCAGAATAGGGTGCAAAGGAAGATATTCGGTTTAGGGGGGACTAGCAAACGGGATCTCTTTGATATTTCGTGAGGAGGATCTTAATATTTGTATTTGTCGCCAGATATTTTTTGGGCGATCAAATCATGAGAAATGAGATGGGTGGAGCATTTAGCACGAATAGGGAAAAGGAGTCACCATATGCAATGTTGTGGTTGAGATATCTGAGCGAATGAGGCTATTTGGAAGGCCTAGGTATAGATGGGAAGATATGAAGAAGGATAATCAAGAAAAAAGATGGGAGGGCGCGGACTAGTTTTATCTGCTTCACGATAGGGATAGGTGCGACGCTGTTGTGACTGTGGTGTTGAAATTTCATTTTCCATACATTACAAATACAAACAAAAACAGAACCTTCTTGACTAACTGAATAAATCTTCGCTTCTTTATATGTGCTATCTCTTAAATAAATTACTGGATACTGCAGATACTGCACTTGTGCCTGAAGACGTCGTAGGCAGACAGGGACGGCTTACTGATATCAAGCCATTAGAAGAACTAGCATTTGTTAAAGGCGGTGGAGGTGGAGTGCATTAGACGATAATCGCACAGGAATGGAACACATATAGACATGTTAGCTACATGTATTGATGAGACATGGACATTTTATCCATCCTATAGACCCGGACATCTTGTCTCTTTGTTCATGCTTCAAAGCCCTCTCCAAAACAGGCTTGCAGTCCTATGATTTACGTCATAAACCGTTTGAAGATTCACTTCTGTACCAGATAATGAATTGCGCAGTAAGGTACGAGACTCAAATGTGTTCGAAATTTTAGTCGTATTGTTTTCCAGTGGATTGATAAATTATTCACCATAAATCGTGATTTAATTTTAATAGATACGGTAAACTTATCTCAATTACTGTTCTTTAATGTTGACGTATTTCAGGAGCGTTGAGAGCTGACAGCTATGAATTTTATTGCGTAATATATTGACTGACTGGCAACATTTCTGATAGATTACTATTCTTCTGACCCTCGTTGATTTATAGTCGATGCTGCTTGTTTTGTTTTGGAAACAGAACGGCTCATGAGTGTACGAAGGCTTTTTATAACAAAGGGGGGGGGGGGACAAGTGATGAATCACTTGCGAGTGTGCGAATTTTATCTAACGAAATGAAATTGCAATTGATTTTTCCAAACAGAGCTAATTAACCGCGAAAATCATTACTGTAGTTATGTTAGGACTGAAGTGAAAAAATAAAAAGATATTTGCTTTCCAAACTAAACGAAGACTTTTGTATTTTAAGCAACATGGAAGATACATTACTTAATTACAAATGTTTATTTGCCAATTCCAAAGAGTCCATAACTTTTCTTATCAAGATTGTTAATCTTAGAGCACAATAATGCGGCTCAAAACTGTTGGCCTAGAAGTGATGATTTTTATGATGATATATGTTGGACATTGAAGGCTGCCTGGCGTATGTTTGTTATTCACGTACTTTAGGATTTGTCTGTGTCCTTTGGTCACTTAACTCATTGTCATGGTTAAGTTCATTCTCATACCCTTTCCAATTTTGGGATAGTATGTTATCAACTAATAACACGCTTATTATTGGTATCTCTGATTACATTGAGAACAAATCACTTCCCCGAAGACAGGAGTGGAAGCAGGTTGTGAAGCATCGTGTAGGTCTGTATACGAGTATGTCCACCAACGGACAGTCCAAACGAAATAGAACAACACAAAACCGTTGTTGTCGGAAGCAACTGAATCTCTTCCGACCGCACAGTGCCTCAGCCTCTGCAACACGTCACACACACGCCTCAAGACCCATATATTTTCGTAATCTACGTAATATTGTAAATGAACTGGGATTAAAGACTAAAATTTATATTTAGATCCAGCACAAGCAGAAACCCTTCCCCGCTCCCCCCAAAGCATCAGTTTCAACTAAGTCCCCTCAAGTGTTAACCGATTGTCCCTACTCTTTAAAACAGCCACGCAATTTGCTCCTTCCTACATTTTTTTGAAGTGTCTACATTTGATACTGAGATGAACATCTTCTTTCCGATCTTCATCAACTGGTGTTTTTGTGGCATAAAAGGCGATACTAGGAACGAAACCTCAACTTGTAACATTGCACTTTCGCGAAAGAAGTGTTCGTCTTTGAGCGGCTGGGCTTTGCCATGGTCTGCTACGAAGAGTGTTAGGACTTAGAGCGGGGATCACCTGTGTGCAACTCGGGATGGATATTTAATACTGCCTATTTACGTCTCGTTACCACTGAGCTGTTGCATCCTGGTGTGTCCTGCTGTTGAATTCTGATTCCTAATAGCCTGTGTTTAAATAATAAATTCATCTGGACCATACCGTTTGGTATAATGACGCTAATGACGATGATGATAATGATAATAAATTTGAAAAATAGTACATCTCGTTGGCTTTTATTATAAGAATATAAGAATAACCTCTAGGTTTTATTCCATAAAAAATTTACTCCTAAGCTGTGTCGGTGGATAAATAACCTGTTTACTTTAAGTCCTGATTTATTTTATGTACGCACGATAAATAAATCTCGATTGAAATATTTTAAGTGTTTACATGTACCTATACATATATACGTTTATTTATATTGTGTCAAAAATTGCTTTTTTGTAGACATCTTATCACCACCATTATCTCAACCTAACTGACATAGACTTAGCATACAAATGGGAAATTTAAGAGAATTGTTGCGATTCATGCCAGTATTTGCGGCAAAATGTTCCAGAGGGCTTCGGTCGTAACGGGCACTGTCTTAAGAGAAATCACGTGTTGCAACTAGTTGAGTAACGTTAAAGAGGACTAATTTTTTCAACATAAACATCCCGATTGCCAGTGAGTTTTGTCTTAAAGACCATTACGACGCTGTAACAGTACTAAAAGAAGGAGACGAATATCCATGTACGTGTATTCGCAAGACACGTTCCAACTGTGTTCTATCTTAGACTACGATTGAAGACAAAATTACAAATACACCACCAGTCTGTGCGATGAGCTCTACCTGATAGCAATGTTTGCTGCTATATGGTTTGCAATATGTCAGAGACAAATTTTCATATTTTCCTGGTCTGAGCTTTCTCCAGTAATTTTACTGCAAGAAATATTAAAATTCAGCACGTTATTAAGTTGTTAATGTTCTCGTATTGCATTGTAAAATGAAGTCGAAAGTTTCTGAGCTTGTATATAGAATTTTTTTGGTACGAACTAAAACTGAGCTATAACGGTTGGATCTCGTTGCAATACTAGACTGTACTATGCTCTAGGCTAATGTATACTACTGTACTACACTATGCTGTACGGTGCTGTACTGTACTGCACTATAAAGGGTAGGATTAACAGGTGAATTTATACTTTAATTTTTTGACTTCCTTATGTCCTTTAGCGCGTTTTATTCCGAAAGTACTTTGTAATGCAATGAAAGTTTGCGCATCACCATGAGATATACATTTCTTTTACCCTCTTCTGTTGCATTTCTCTTCCTCCCTTCACAATATTACAAATCATTCCCTAGATAAGAGACTATAGGATCATGCCTATCTATTTTTTTATTCTTCCATTTCTTCTCGCTCCCTGAATTTCTTTTCCTTCCAACATTGCTACATACCACCTTCCCCCAGTCTTGTCTGTAACATATTACTGTATGTATCTTATATGTGGCAATACTGGATGAGTTTTTATCTTCCTTTGTACACCCGAATTCTTTCCCCCTGCTTATTTCATTACAGTTCCCTAACTAATCATGCTCATTCTCATCTCCAGTATGTTGTGTTCCATTTATTCTAGATTTTTACATAATTGTCATTCACTGTTTTTCATATTCTCGTGTTCTGTCCAGTCGCTGTATCTATATTCTATTTTTATTTTCCGGTGTACATCCAAAATAAATTTCTGACTTTATGGAATTATTTATTATAATATTCTTCACAATATATATATATATATATATATGGCTTGTAAGCTCGTGTAAGTGCCCTGTTGACTCTCTTCCATTACATCAGAAATTGCTCTGCAGTGGAATGGGGGACAACTAGTCCTGTTGTCAGCATTTTCAGAAGGGGCCCCGTTATTTCGTAGGTTGTGTTAGGCGAAGTCGCCTATTCGCGAAAAGCGCTTGTTAACGCCGCCGTGTCCGTCCGTTCGTCCGTTTGTTCGCATCTATCAGTGGCTGCTCCCACCGGATGGATTTCCGTGTTATGTGATATTGGGAGCTTCCTTGATAACCTTTTAAAGCCTGCTGGTTACATGATGCACCACCAGTTTAACATTCAACAACTGTACGTTCTGCCCACACTCTAGTTATGTGTTTCGTATTTATCTGAGAACAAACAGCGACTTATGCCACTTACACCATTAACTGATTGGTTTTTATAACCGAGATGAAAAGTGTTTACAGCGCAGTACGGACTGGGCCTTTAAATAAAGCAGTCTGCATTTCGTCTGTAAAGGGATAACCTTCAACTCGATTTAGAATACCGAGCAATTTATATCAGGGCCTAAGTACGCTTTATTGTCGCCGCGAACAGGCCACATTGTTACATTACCTGTTATATTCAGCCACAAAGACGAAGTGAAAATTAATCCGAGACGCACTTTTATTAGACATTGATTATTATGTACACGGGTTACTATAACAATTAATGGTACAGTATTTCATCCACGGGGTTTAAATGTGCGGTTCGTTTGGGATGTAGAAGAAACAACTTTTGTTTACTTAAAAATTTACCAATCAACTGGTAATTGTAATAGAGATAAATGTACGTCAATGGAAGTTAGAATAAATTGTTAATATTATTTAATTTCTTCCTTCCATTAAGTACTTATCCATAAACAAAGGAGAAAGCCCACTGTCAGGTATTTCTCATCCTATGGCCCAAAAACAGAAAAAAGGACTCTTGATATGTAGTTAAGGCTGAATTACGTTCGTTGCATTTGGTCAGAATTGGCTAGTGCTGGAAAGCGGATTTCAGTATGATGATACGTACAAGATTATATTTTCATCTCAATAGTGCTGAATTTCAAAAGCAAAATATTTCGATGGTATTGTAATGGATTTGAAAACGCAACATCGTGTACAATTCTTCGTGAAAGAGAAGTTTTTCAAAATCGTGTGGAACATTTTCACCTGTTGTTTTCTAGCATAGGCTTACAAATGTTACAGCGCGTTACAACGCGTGGAAATAAATGCTTTTTTACACATTAACCTTAATCACGTTGGAAATGGGCGCAGACATAAAACTAATATCTGTACGTTTCTTCTTAAACAGAAACTAGTTAAGCAATAGAGCGTGTGCTGCCGTCTGGTGTCCGCTCTAGTTACGTGTTCTCTCTGCCTTCCTCCTCTTTCCCCAGGTTTTTGTGTCCCTGGATTAATTACCCAGTCAAGTTAATTAGGCTTACTCTACCCAACACATCCATAACGCTTAGGTAGGTAGGTGCTGCCACAGTGTTGGGGAAGTGTACTAGTACTGTGAGGAGAAAATAGATGTCGTACAGATAATAGAATTCAGAAAAGTGTTAAATGATGAAAATGTTGGGTACGCTGTTTACGATAAAATTCTTTTGTCTGCGAATGGTTAGGTTGGGTCTGAAGGTGTTACTTAAAAGGCCTTTAAACGTAGAGTGCATTGTATTCAATTAACCCCTGTCCAATGGTGGGCTGTACTGAACACTGTGGCAAATGCCGGGCTGTACAGAAAGTGGAGAATATCTTAAACAACTGAACAACATTGAGTCCTTCGGAAAAGGATTCCCTCGGTACTGTTACATAGTCATAATAGAAGAAAAATCTTACAGCCTAGAGGAACTGTGTTCTGTCTGTGGTATGAATTAAATAGAGTATTTATTGTACCTAGTGTGCTTATCGCCTGTTACAAAGAACTGGTAAATATTCAGTAACAGATTTTTTTATAATGAAATATGAAACTGTAATTTAACAAATGTAAAGACATAAGAAATTTTCTTTCATGTTTGAGGAGATGTACTTATGATTCATCACGAAAGTTTTGGGGGAGAAATAATATTCGGAGATAAAAATCTTCCACATTTAATAGTAGTCTTTGAATTTCCGTTCGCTTCTTCAAGATTTTGATAATATTACCATCTCTGACGAGTGACGTAACAGGTTTTACATGCTAAATCCCGACATGTTCGAAAGCCTGCCACTTTGATATCCTAATTTACTTTTTTTAATTATGGTATTATTGGAAACTTTCTCCTCTGTAATGCGGTCGTGATTGTGTAGTCGAAATAGCGACTACCCTACGGGCTGGACTATTTGGGTTTCGAATCCCGGTAGAGGCAGGATATTTCTGTCTTAGCTGCAACTTGCAGAGTTGTTCTGTGGCCCTCCCAGGGTTCTATTCAGTGGACACTGGAGTTCTTCCCAGGAGATAAGGCGGCCGGGACGTATAGTTGACCACTCCGTCATCTAGTGTCGAGATTAAGAATGAATGGTGCTATACATGTAATCCACCTATGCTTTCACGGAGTGAACAAGTACAACTTTACTTTTTTCTTACATTTCTCTGCTTCGTATTACAGAAGCATGTGTAATATTTGACTCCGAAATATGTCGATTCTTGAAAGAATGACTTTGTACCCTACAAAGGCTCCTTCAGAAATTTCAAGCGATAGGAATGCCCATATCCAAAAATTTTTTGATCGCTAATCTTGTTCCAATGTGTATTTTTCTTTTTTTAATTCAACTTTTGAATTTTCCATCTGACAGCATTTTTTCCAGAAAGTTTTTTGTTGACAGAGATTGTATATTGTGTTTTAAAGGTAATCAATTGCGAATATGAAAAGTTATCATAATCAAATATTTGTGATAGTTGTGTATTACATGCAACTTGCATTGGACGGTCTGACTTTAGCAACATCTCGCCGAGACATTGTGTGTTTAACACTTTCATTTTGCCAGCAGTTGCCTGTGTAGCTCGTTCAATGTCTCGTCCCGTTCTGAGTGCTTTTCGCTCTCCCGAACCCGAATTTCCACCATACGTTCTGCATTCTGACTTCTGCTATTTGCAGTACTCCAGAATTTGTAAAATTACAATAAATTCAACACTGGAACTAACGATATAAGCACCATGAGTAGTAACAACAGAATAGCTGCAACACTGTATTCCCTACGGACATAGTTTGTCTCAGGAATATAAGTATAAATACCCTGCATAAAGGAGACGATGATGATGATGATGATGATATTAATAATAATAATAATAATAATAATAATAATAAAATTTAGTAAAGGCTTAGCAGCTAAAGGAAAAGTAGTAGCAGGGGTGATGGTGGTGGTGGTGGTAGTAGTGTTGGTGTTGGTGGTGGTGGTGGTGGTTATGGTAGTAGTATGGTTAGTAGTTTTGAAGGGAAGGAATACAGACCTTTGAAACCCACCAGTGTAAGAACTTCGCTGTTCGTAAGGAGCGTACATTAATTATGATTTCTGCTCCCGCTGTAGCTGCGTGTACTTCGTGCCTGCTCTGAAACATCTTAACAACAAATAAAATGTTCTTCTACTTTAAGTCGCAGATATAATTGAGATTATAATTTTTTTCTCCTTGTCCTAATCCCGTAAGTACTTGAACACGCAGACTTTGAGCAAAGTATTCAGAAGTATACTTAGGCGCAAGTTTTAAAAAATATATTTCTTCAAGAAATAATGTGCGTAAGAAAAAGGATGCTTTAGAACGTGAACAGGACAAAAAAGAGAAGACTAGAAGGGAAAATATAAAAAAGAGAAAGAGGAGAAAAGAGAGGAGTTTTGATAAACGATGTGTCAAGCCTAAGAATCGTGCCGCAGTGCCTGATGGGGCTCAAACATTGGCTGCAGCTCCGTCCCATACCTCATGCGTATAAATCTCGTGATTTATATCCTTAACACAATCAGCATCGCTCTGACTTCCTACGTACCGTGAGATGGCGTTTTATTAAACTCTGAATTTTTTAACTTCGAAAAGTAACAATGCTGGCGGTAGCTAGGACTGTTTATCTTTAAAATATTGTAGTTGGATTATTTGCCCTGACGTACTGAAATGTCGGTCATGGATCAATAAAATAATGCTTCTTTCTTTCGTACGTGTGGAACGGCGGGTGGTTCAAATTTTAGTCGCGGAAATAGTGCGAACAAGATTCATGTGTGAAGGCAAGGAAGTATTAAGAGGAGATTTGCTTCTGATAATCGCGAAGAAACCTTCAGAATTTTGACAAAAACATGGTATTTAAATTGCGCGTTTAAAACTTGCGGACTGGTTAATAATTAAAGACAATATGATGGAATTCATTTCTAGGATACAGCATGTGACGTGGGCTACTTGGTCTGCCACGAAGCATTCTACAGGGAGAGTCTCTCGCTCGAGGCCCCCAACTATTGTCTATAAAAAATTTTGTTATTGAGATAATGACTTGAAAATTTATATACACACACCGGAAACGATGCAAAAACAGGACCTGCTCATAATCGATGCTGAAACTGGTCTCCTTTCACATCAAAGCACACTTGAATGCGTTTCTCCAAATTCTGGAATACTTTTCCCAAAATGTCGACGTTGACGGTTTGAATCCATTGGCGTATAGCGTCTTTGAGTTGTTCGATTGTGCGGGGTGTATATTTGTACATTTTCCCCTTCAGTAGGCCCCAATGAAAGAAGTCGGCAGGCGTTAGATCGGCTTCCCCTTGTCTCTAACTTTTTAACCAATTTCCGGTTCGAACACTTCGATGGTGCACGTCTTTCACCAAATTCCGTTCGAAATGCCGTCTGGCATGCTTTAAATGAACCTGTTTGCCAGTATTTATGAAAGAGAAATCCGCGCTTTTCAACTGTATACATAGACAATAGTTTGGGCCTCTAGCGAGAGACTCACCTTGTAGAAAACCCGAATTTTCAGCAACATCGCTGTGAGAACATCAAATCTCGCAATGTGACCTTAACCCTTTGAAGCCTAATGTCAACTATAGTGGTCGTACCGCACCGCTAACTTCAAAAGTTGCATTTTATATTTTTTTCAACAAATATAGGTACTGAATATTTTAAACATGGTATACACTTTCCGTTTTTCTCTCTTCAAAATGCAGTTTGTTTCATAATTCTAACGTATTTTGTTCCTGTATTATTCACATTTTATATACAGGATGTGCTAAAATTAAAAAAAAAATAATTCCAGCTCCAAAAGGTTAATAATCCTGAATAATGTATTGTTAATGTGTAGATCTGACCGCTAAACTATTTTTCTTGGAGGTATTTTAAAATTGTGTCATCATTTGGTTTGGCCTGTTATTGGAACCGGAAGGTAGACAAGGTGGTTCTCCGGGTTTTGCATTAGTCTGAACTAAGAAAGATCCGAAAGGAAGTGGCAGATGTCTGCAGCTCCGTCCTACACACACTTTAATTTCAGTGCACTGTCGTTTCGCAGCAAGCGTGTTAATATAATTTTGTTAACGTCCAAAAGAAAACACCTCCCGTCCTATGCTTAGTTGCAACGTACCCATAACTGCCAAGCAACATTATGCGCAAATGACATAACCGAATTTCACCCCGATCGGAAATGAAACGAGAAAAATAAAGTTGGAAATTTATTTATGCCGTAAGAAAATTAATGGCTTTCTTTGTGTTGATTTTGCAATAAACTTTTAATAATTCGATTTTTGTTGACTTTTTTGCCGATTTTTTTTTTACCGAGAGAAATGTAGAAAAATGCGAAAACTATTATTTATGCTCTTAAGTAAAGATCGGCTTTAACCTGAACGATTTCTGACGAAACTCGCCGTTTGTAAACGGCCTTGTGTGGATATGTCCTACACTGGCTGTCACTCCAATCAGACAAGTAAGTAAAACACTGATATAAATCCAGTGAGATATTCCAGTAAAATACGTTGACTCAGAGCTGATTTAGAAAATCACATTTAGTAGCAATGTTTGAATATAAATTTTATGCAGACTTTAATGAAAATCCGACAGGCGTTTAATTCGCTGATGCTAGGGCAAAGAGAGATGGGCAGTGGGGAGTTCGGACATACGGACATGGTCTTGTCATAACGCGCGTTGTACTTCTTAAAAACCCCTTAAAACTGTAGTCAGCCTTGAACCTGAAGCTCTAACAATCACAGTACTTTAGTACTTTGATTATTAAGGCCAATCGAAAAATTAAAGTCTGTAGGCACTTTCGCAAAAAGGTTTGTCATGTTTGTCCGTCCGCCCGTCCGTATGTCCGCTTGGAACAACTGGGCTGCTACTGGACTTTATTACAACGTAGAATTTTTATACTGATTGTTGAAACATAGTCAAATATAAAATGTTATGAAAATCCGTCCAATGGGAGCCGAGTTTTTTTATGCGGTCAGACGGACAGACAGACATGACGAAGTTAAGAGTCGCCTTTGGCAATTTTGCAAAGGCTCCTAAAATCCGACCAAGAAAATCGAAATTCATTAGTCACTGAGAGAATGGTGACCATTTAATGTATTCTCGAACAAAGCATAGGCCGAAATGTTCAACACGCAAGCTTGCAGGCTATAAGACTATTGAAATCTTAGTCTTGTCACTCGAATGAACACGTAAGCTTCTAGACGGTGATTAATTACTTACGTTCACGCCTTCTAATTTCGAAACTTACCGTGAGTATAAATGCAGCTTCTATAATTGGTATCTTAAAATTACTACTGCTTCAGATAATATTCATAGGCTGTATCGCATACTGCTCCAGTTTGTGTAGGAAAAAGTAATTAAAATCAAGTTTTTTTTTAACGCTACAAAATGCATCGTGAAAATAACACTTAAACTCTCCGTATGGGCTACTGGGGATTCTCTAAATTACAAAAACATGAATTACATTTACTGTTTCTATAATCTCGCTTTTACAGGTAAAAACAATAAATCTGACGTATTCTTCACGTTACGTATTTGTTGCTTAGTACAGTACTTAGCCAAGTGAATTAATTCCAATAGTCTAGGTATAATTTATGCGTCTTTTAATTTTCTGTTTGCTGTGCCTGTGGAATTTAGTGTCTTATTGAATACGACGCCGTGTAGTTTGAAGGAAGTTTCTTACTCGTGGATGGAAGCAGTACTTTTTTCCTAAACATTGGTACCTTCCTACTGGATCACATTACGTCTTAAACCAGAAGACAGTAATGTTCCGCCTGAAATTTTTACGATTATAACAAGTGTTTAGAATTACGTTAAATTCTTTAGGTTTATTTGTTGTTGTTCATTATGATTGCGTCTAATGTTACCCAGGGTTGGTTGATAACCGTGTTTTGGACTTGTTTTTTTTCCAGGGGTGCACAGATTTTCCAAAAATCCAGGAACGACCCGAAATTTATAGTCGTCAGAATGGTTACATAAATCACGTTACATGCTTCGGATTCTCAAATATTAGGCGACTCCATACGAAATTTAGTTGCCACGGCTACCTGGCACCCATGACTTATGCAAAGTCCTTATTCTGTTCCTTCCCTGGTGAAGGAAGTCATTCTCTTAGATGTTGTGTTTTGAGGGAACTGGGACATTGGTCGATGGCTTGTCAGAAGTACCATTTTGTATCACAGCCAGCGACCTCGAGATACCCCTCTTTATCCTAGCTCTATATTAACGAAATTTCTTAAAATTCAGCAATAGATATAAACCGTTTTCCTGAAATGCTTTTTGTCATACATTGTACCATAATTAATTACTGATATGCCAATTTCTCAGAGTGTCATGAGATGCAGCCGCCTCTTTTGAAATCTAAAAATTTATTTTTGTCTTCTTTGCAGTTTGCTTAGTGATATTCAGTCCAGTGCCTTCCGTCATATTTCACCACTAACTATTGTAATATTATTGTTCTTTGGGGGTCTATATCTACGTTTCCTACTGCCTGTTTAATTGCGGATTAAAATCGGTTCTGTTGACTTATTTGTGCAACATATCTGGCCCATATTTTATCCTGCTCGATCTGGTCAACCTAATAATAATTGTCGAGTAGTACAAATTATGACACTCTTCATTTAACTTCATCCGTAATGACCTAAAGTTTCATATCTCTGAAAGGCGATATTTCCATTTCTTTTAACACTACTTAGTAACGTGTTTTCAATGTCTGTATCAATATCAGACCAAGTAAACATATTTAATTAAACTTACACCACTAAACTGCTGTAAATTTTACGTTGATTTTACTCTCTAATATTTTAATCCTTTGTTTCGAAATTAGAATTTTCGAACTGTGTCTTTAAACTTTTGGCGCCGGAATTATTTTTTTAATTTTAGCACACCCTGTATATAAAATGTGAATGATAGAGGAACTAAATACGTTAGAAATATGAAACAAACTGCATTTTGAAGAAAAAAACGGAGAGTATATAACATGTTTAAAATATTCAGTACCTATATTTTTAAAATAAATATATAAAATTCAAATTTAGAGGTTAGCGGTGCGGTACGACCACTATAGTTGACATTAGGCGTCAAAAGGTTAAAGTTACTTCTTTCCTACATGCATGACTGTAACATTATTTTTCCTTCCATTTAGTTTTAATAAGGTCCGGGGATCGAATCCCGGTGGTTGGGGGGGGGGGAATTTTTCGCTTCCTTATAGACCGCCAGTGGGGGCCACCCAGCTTTTTATAGATGGGGTACCGGGTCATTCCTGGGGGTAAAGCGGCCGTGGCGTGGCGTTCATCACCCATCCTTTCTAGCGCCAAGGTTAAAGAAAAGGTAGAACTATACCCCAACTCCCCACTAGGACTTCGTGGCCTGTTCTAAGGCGAATTTTACCTTTACCTTTACCTTTACATTTAGTTCAATAAGGATTGTAAATAGGTATATATTCATATACTGTGTAAATGCGTGGTTTATAGCCTTCATGAAGCATTTAGTACGATGTCAGCAGTTTATGTCGTGGTGATTTCCGCTACATACTGGACCCAATCTAAACATGAACATTTAAAATGATGCGCATCTTCGTACTAGTACGATTATTATGCGGGTAAATTTTTTCAATGATTTGCATCTCTGATTTAGTCCAGGTAATCTTGCAAATCGTAGGACATACACGACTGGATATCCCTTGCATTTGACGTTTCCTTCTTAAAATCTACGCTTCTCACGTCAGTGTAACTGTAGAGACTTAGACATTACGAAAATTATACTTCTACACCCTACATTGTGCAGGACATACAGTATGTCTCTCTATCTTGATGAATGCTGGTACGAGGGCAAAATTAGTACCTTCATTTCTTGACGCCACTCCTTGACTCTGGTCTGTTTCTCTTCATCGCAGAAGTCAAAGGCAAACAGCGGGTTGCACAGCGCAGTAAGTTTTTTTTGTAGTGTAAAGCTGTCCTGGTTCATTCTAAGCAGGCGCAGAGACAAAGTAGAGATTCTACCCCGTCAGTTAAAACCAGCTCATCATAACAATGAAAGCACAATATTGTGACACAAAAATTTTTTCTTTTTGTCCTCAATTCTACTTATGTTGGAATCATATGAACTTTTGTAATACTTAGTAGAAAACACGAAACGTTGTTTGAATGGGAACAGACGCTTCAATCTCTAAAGGAATGTGATATTCGTATATGCTAGATGCACAAATCCTGGGCGGCGTTTCCTAATATTTGTGGATCCTCTGTATGGAACTCGCTTCTTGCTTTCGTTCTGGTGTCTAGAATGAAGAGTTGGTTTCCAGATTTTTGGAAAATTTACTCACACCTGTTAATTTAGTACCTATGTGTTACAGTTATACTGAGAGTTACTAATAGTCACTGAGCTATAATTTTTTTTTTCCTGTGGCGCTGCGGCCCTACGCGGGCCATGGCCTCCTCATTCGCGAGGTTTCTAGATCACACACAACGACGCATCACAGTCGATAGGACTTTTCTGGACGAGTGATCAGCTCGTCGCAGAGACCTCTACCTGACAGCACACAACACTCTCAACAGAAAAGCATCCATGCCCCCGGTGGGATTCGAACCCACGATCTCAGCAGGCGAGCGGCCACAGACCTACGCCTTAGACCGCGCGGCTACTGGGACCGGCGAGCTATAGTTATAATATTGTAAAAATGTGCATGGAACATGTCTTTTACAGTTTTGTTCAGAATTGTGAAGCAAAATATTTGTGCTAAACTTTGGAATTAGCATACCAGAATGAATCTTAAAAGGTGCTTATGATTTGTGTTACCGCATTTGTGAATACATATTAACCTTTTGACGCCTAATGTCAACTATAGTGGTCGTACCGCACCGCTAACCTCTAAAGTTGCATTTTATATATTTATTCATCAAATATAGGTACTGAATATTTTAAACATGGTATATACTC
>Ga0123354_10005739_pt1 | contig 18169 bp, 15 predicted proteins | sample TergutLab28metaG_2_FD_97872 | JGI IMG/M metagenome (GOLD analysis project Ga0123354, IMG submission 97872) | Labiotermes labralis P4 segment gut microbial communities from Petit-Saut dam, French Guiana - Lab288 P4 | ecosystem: Host-associated > Arthropoda: Insects > Digestive system > Gut ...
AGCTATTTTTGTTTTTGATATTTCATTTACTTCTTTTGAAAAATTTGCAATATCTTTTTCCAGTTTTTCGGCGTTGCTTTTTATTTTATCTGTTCCTGCAGAAATTGAATTAATATTTTCTTCTATCAGAGCAGGTGTTGTTAATTTATTAAAATTCTCTGTTAATACTCTTTTTACAGTTTCGCGGTCTGGAATAAGATTGTCGGGTAAGGCTGACATTATTGCTTCTTTTGGATCAATTGATTTGCTGCTTTCATCCTTTTGTACAGGTTCTTTTTTTGATACAGCAAGAGGCTTTGCCCTTGTTTTTCTTTTTTCACCAATTGCAAAATCTTCGAGAGCTATCTCTTCTACGCTGAATTTCCCTTTTAAAATTTCCCACATGTTAAGATCAATTGAAGCTCTTCCTGTCTGAAAAAGGTTTCTGTCCAAATCATTTTTATCTGCAACCTGCAGAGTTTTATACTTGATAAATCCCTTAAAAATATTAAGGTTAAAACCTGTTATGGTTGTCTCTCCGCCGAATATTTTTTCAAAGCCGGTTTCCATTCCTTTATGCGCCAGCGGATTCAGCAGGAAAGCAAAGAAAATAACAAAGAGCGCAACAATAACTGCTGCTACGCCAAGTTTTCCTATTCCAAGCGCTCCTGAATTCTTTTTAATATGTGATACAAGTGAGTTTAATTTTTTTATTTTTTTCTCATCATCAACAGGCTTTAGCAAATACTCGTTGTCTTTTTTCTCATATACAGAAAGGACAAGTTCTCTTTCGCTTTTTATGGAAATTCTTTTGAGAAGTTTTTTTTCAAATTTTGTTGCGTTATATTTTTTCTTGTAAAATCCTTTAAGTTTTTTTGCCATGATAAACCTCTCCTTAGAAATTTTTAAGCTCATTTGCTTTAGCTGCCAGATTAACTATCTGAGATATAATAGGTAAGGATTTGAATTTCTTGACAACAGTACTTGATAGAAATTTATCTCTTACTTTTTCCCTGTATACTTTTACCAGTTTGCTTGTTGCAAACCATAGCGGTATAAAAAGTAAAAACATTACAATAAGGCTTCCCATTACAGCGGTATTATTAAAAGCTGTATAGGGGACAATTGGTGTGTTATACCACTTTGTAAAAATTCCTTCAAAAGATATTGCTGTAAGTATCTGGTAACCTACAAAGTCAAAAAGAGGGTCGGCGAAGTGGGCAATTGGTTTAATAATAGCAATAAAAACCAGCACCATGCCGAAATGTATTTTAATAAAAAAAACAGCAATTAAAAGCGCAACCCATATTATATTCCCGGCAGGAATTAGTCCAAGTGTTATCCCTATTGCTATTGCAGCCGCAACTTCTCCGGGACGATTATTGGCATTGATTGCTGCTATGCTTTTAACAATCCATTTAACAATCATAAGAACCTCCCAAATCAAATTCTATCAAAAAATATTTAATTATCAATAATTAATTTCTTTTAAAATAAAAAAACATCCCACCCCAATAGGTTTTTGGAAAAAGATTCTGTTTTTCAACAGAATTATGGACAAACCCAACAGAAGGCCGATAAAAACTATTTAATTTTTAAATAATCTTTTACAGTTTCTATCCGGTCATTAAGTTCTTTTTCTCTTAATGAAAAAAGTTTTTCCGGCGGACCATATATCCCTGTTTCAACTTTTAAATTTTCTTTTTGCTTAAGTAGTTTTTTATAATAGGATGTCCAGTTCTTTTCTTCATGCACAGAACTCAAAGGGAGTATTTTTGCTGTAGCCCACCAGTTTTTATCAAGTTTTTTTCTGGCAATAACAAGTAGCACAAGTTCATCCGGAGATAAATCCGCAAAGATTTTTTCTTCATTGGTTTCGTTCGGGTCTCCCTCCAGACCATTGATATATACCTTTTTATAAAAAGATACAAAAGCTTTTTCGCACTCCTCATATTTTTCCTGCTTAAAATAGAGAAGAGGAAGATAATTAAGGCCATGTTCAAGAAGAGCATCCTCTACATCTTCTCTTTTTAGCATCTCTTCTGCTTTTTCAAATTCTCCTTCTTCTATATGGCACCAGGCTGTTGAAGCAATAATCCCGGGATTATCTGTTGTTTTAACTCCCAAAACCAGCACATCATATATTTTTTTCATATCCCATGGCGTTGCATAGGAAGCAAAAAGATTTCTATAAAGCTGCCAGGCATGAGGGGCTCTTTTAATTGCCAATATAAGAACATCATCAGCCAGAGAGGCTCTGTTCCTGAGTCTTAAATAATTAGCCGATACTATTTTTCTTTCCCATATTGGTTTTTTTAAATTTGGATAAATATACGCAAGAAAAATGATTAATGATGAAAATGTTGCAGCCAGCAGTATTGCAGCTATAGACATATAATCCCCTTGTTAACTTATTATAATACAAAAATATCTGTTTGCAATGTTCAAGATTTTATTTTTTTAAATACCTGCCCATGGGTTTTCTCTTCTTTCATCTTTAATCCGTGTTTCTTCTCCATGTCCCGGATATACTATTGTTTCATTTGGAAGAGTAAAAAGCTTTTCTTGTATAGAAGCTATAAGCTGGTCATAGTTTCCGCCCGGAAGGTCTGTTCTTCCTATGCTGCGGTAAAAAAGAACATCTCCGCAAAAAAGAGATGCAGATTCTTTATGATATAAAGATATATGTCCTTGCGTGTGTCCCGGCGTATAAAGAACATTCAGCGTAATATCTCCCAAAGAGAGTTTGTCTGTAACTGACAGGTCTATTGCGGGTTCCGGAGATTTTTCGCTTTTGATTCCGAAAAAGGAAGAGCCTCCGCCGCTCTTTATAAGAGCATACTCCAATTTGTGAGCAGCTATCGGAGCTTTTGTTTTTTCATTAAAAAAATAATTTCCATCAATATGATCAAAGTGTCCGTGTGTATTAATTATGTATGAAAGTTCATAACCTTCGGTAGAGAGAAAATTGATAATTTTATCGCTTTTATCTCCAGGGTCTACTATTGCTGCCTTTTTTTTATTTTCGCAGCAAAGGAGATAACAATTTGTCTGAATAGGGCCAAGTAAATATTTTTTTATTATCAAACTTTACTCCTTAAAAAATAATTGATAACACTCTGAGATTATATCCATAATTTCACATTTATTAAAAGATGCTTTCTATATTTAGATAATAAATATAATATATACAAAATAGAAAGAATTTAAATAAGGTAAAAAATAAATTATGGGAAATCCTTGTAGTCCAGAAAACCCTTGTAACCCAAAAAGCCCTTGTAGCCCGGAAAGCCCTTACAACCCGGATAAAGAACTAAAGATAGGGCTAAGTAATGTCTCTTTTTCCTATGGAGAATATAATGTTCTTAATGATATAAGCTTTAAAGTATATAAAAATGATATAATAACTGTAGTTGGTCCAAATGGCGGTGGAAAAACAACCCTCCTTAAACTTATTTTGGGGCTTTTAAAGCCAGACTCGGGAACAATAAAAGTTTATAGCAATAAAAGGGCAGGTTATGTGCCTCAACATACTTTTTTTGATATGAAATTCCCTGTTACTGTTTTTGATGTTGTTCTTGCAGGCAGGATAAACAGCTCCCCGGGTTTTTATGCAAAGGAAGATAAGCTTGCCGCAGAAAAAGCTCTTTATGAAATGAAACTTACTGGTTTGGATAAGCAGCCGTTTTACGCTCTTTCGGGCGGGCAAAGGCAGCGGGCGCTTATTGCAAGAGCTCTTGCCTGCGATCCCGATATTCTGATTATGGATGAGCCAACCGCAAATGTTGATGCTACCATAGGCTCTTATCTTTCAGATTATATAATAAACCTCGAAAGAAAATTTACAATAATGCTTGTTACTCATGATATGGGATTTGTCAACAGCCTTGTTGGCAGGGTCTTTTGCATAAATGGTGATTTTCAGGAACACCCGCTTGAAAATGCGGATACAGCAGGATGCGCCCCCCACCTGAAAGGGATGCAGGTTGTAAGGCATGATATAAATTTATTTAGAAATAACTTTGGCCGCAATAATGGGCATTCTCATAATGAAGGAACAGGACACTGATGGGGAATTTTATAGCTGCATTGTTTAATCCTTCTGTTCCTCTTGTGTGGTATGCGGTTCTTGCAGGTCTTGTTTCAAGTATTGCGTTTGGGATGATAGGTGCGTATGTTGTTGTAAAAAGGACAACATATATTGCAGGCGCAGTAAGCCATGCTGCTCTTGCGGGAATTGGCTTTGCCCTTTTTTTAAAAGAGGTTTACGGCATAATGTGGTTTACTCCTCTTCTGGGAGGCATAGCTTCATCGGTTATTGCTGCTCTTATTATTTCGGGAATCACAATTAAAACAAACGAAAGGTCAGATACTGCAATTGGAATTATTTGGGCCGCAGGAATGGCAATAGGTATGCTTTTCATATTTAAGACTCCGGGCTACGGAGATCCAATGAGTTATCTTTTTGGGAATATTTTGCTTATTTCTAAAAATGATCTTTATCTGATAGTTATCCTTGATATAGTTATTGTGGCTATTATTATTCTTTTTTACCGTCAGTTTCTTGCGATTTGTTTTGATGAAGAGTTTTCAAGAGTAAGAGGCTTGAATACAGTTCTGTATGAGACAATTCTTAATATACTTATAGCTGTTACTGTTGTGCTTATGGTTTCTATTGTAGGTATTGTAATGGTTATTGCATTTCTTACGATTCCTCCTGCGGCATCGGGACTTTTTTTAAAAAAGCTGTGGAAAGTTATGGCGTTATCTGTAGTTATTTGCGCAAGCATAACATTCATAGGTCTTGCCGCAAGTTTTGTCCTGGATATGCCTTCGGGCCCTGTTACAATAATTTGTGCAGTGATTCTATATATTATTTTTCTTGTTTTTAAAAACATTATAAAATCAATTAAAACATAAATAAAAAGAGGAGGCTGTATGGACAGGCTTGTAAATCTTTTAAAAGAATCAAAATATGTTATTGCTCTTACAGGCGCAGGAATTTCCACTCTTTCCGGAATAAAAGATTTTAGGGGAAAGGATGGGCTTTATAAACAAAGAGATGCAGACAAAATATTTGATATTGATTGGTTTTACAGAGATCCTTCTCTTTATTACACTGCGGCAAAAGATTTTTTATATAATATGAAAGATGTATCTCCTTCGATAGTTCATCTGGAACTCGCAAGGCTTGAGGCAAAGGGGATAATTAAAGCTGTAATTACACAAAATATCGATGTCTTACATCAGAAAGCAGGTTCAAAAAAAGTCCTTGAACTGCATGGCTCTCTTGGCAAACATAGATGCACTAAATGCAGTGCTACAATTAGTTTTGAAGAAGTGGCAGCAATTGTAAATAAGGATCAAGTGCCTAATTGCAGCCGCTGCAATGGTGTTTTTAAGCCGAATGTAGTTTTTTTTGGAGAATCACTCCCTGTGGATGTTCTTTCGGAAGCAGTAAAAGAAGCAAGCAAGGCAGATCTTTTAATTGTACTTGGATCTACTCTTGTTGTTAATCCTGCTGCAATGATACCTGGCTATACGCGGCAGAATGGCGGAAAGGTTGTAATAGTAAATAACATGGAAACTTATCTGGATGAAAGAGCTGCTTTAAGGTATGAAGATCTTGGTGAGGTTTTTCATTATCTTTCAGAGAATATATAAGTTAAGCGGGATGCGGCATGGATGCCTGAATTGGGAACAAAATCACTAAGTTTATGCCGGAAGAATGATTATATATTCGCAATACTTCCCTTGTTGTGTTCTTATTTTAATTTTCCCTTTTGCGGAATTAATCTTTTCTCTTATAAGGGTAAGGCCAACTCCTCTTCCTGCAATAAGCGAGCTTTCTTCTGCTGTAGTAAAACCCATATTAAAAATTAATTTAACTGCTTCGGAAATATCAAAATCTTCGCCTTCTTTTGCTAATCCTTTCTTTTTTGCTACTTTTGTAACTTTTTCAAGATCTATTCCATTACCATCATCTTTAAAGCCATATATCATGTTTCCTTCGCTGTCTTTCTTAAGAGATATACAAACTTTTCCCTGACGGTTTTTCCCTCTTTTTTCCCTTTCATCGGGATTTTCTATTCCATGGGATATGGCATTTCTTGCTAACTGCACAAAAATATCTTTAACTATTTTTCTGTGCTCTTTAGGCATATTTTTTGAATTGAAGTTACTGTAATCCAACTCCAGAAGTTTACCCTCTTTTTTCCCTTCGGTTGCCATAACTTTATGAAGAGTTCTTTCAAAGAGACCTGTTTTTTCTTCGATATTTTTAAGTTTTGACTGGTAAAGCTGGAGTTCTATTACTCTCTCTCTAAGGTCGTCTATGCTTTCCTGGATAGTTCCAAGCTTTATTGTGGAATCAAGAATATTTTCCCAGCTAATTTCCGGGCGCTCAAGCAGAGTCTTGATTTCGTTTTCAATTATATTTAACAGATCTGCAATATTTTTTAGTCCAAGAATTTGTGCGTTACCTTTAACAGAGTGAACAGCAAGATAAATTTCATTGACTACTTTGCGATAGTCCGACCTGTTGGATTTAAGAAGAGTATTTATGTGCTCTATTTCATCCTGGGAATCTTCGAAAAATTCTTCCATGGTTTCAGGGTCTATATTTATAATCTGCAGTAACTGCTCCATTTTTTCTTTATTCTTCTCTTCTTCTTCCTTTAGTGCTTCTGCATAGAGAACTTCTTCTGTAATATCATTTACTGTTCCAAGCAACTCCTTTTGATTATCTGCATTGACGAATATAGAGAATACAAAGCTCACATATCTGTTTTGTGTTTTTTTATTATCATCAAGTATGGAAATATATACCTTGTCGAGAGGGTTTACCTGGGCAAGGAGGGTATTATTTATTTTCTCGTTAAAAAATAACTTTAGATAATCTTCTGTAACGAAAATATCTTTTGCAGCGACCCCTATCTCTCTGAGAAATTCCAGGAAAGGCATATTCCTGAAATTGATATCTCTAAAAAGATTTTCAAAATACTGGGAACACAAGTGTCCTATTTTTAAAGATGTGTCGAGCTGGAAAATTCCTTCATGTATATTTTTAAAAATAACATCTGTTTCTTTATTGGCTTTATCAAGGCTATGGGTAACGCTAATAATTGATCTTGCAATAAGGGTTCCTACTACAACTGAAATAATAACAATAGCCAAAAAGAAGATTATAAAAGTAATAATCGCATTACGCTCTATTGCTGTTCTTTCGTTATCAATTATTTTATATTGAGCATCAAAGTTGGCAAGAGCGCTCACAATATTTTTTTCTATCTCAAACAGGAGTTCTGCGAATATCTTGGCTCTTATTTTTAACTCTTCGTTTCCATGCACTGTTGCGTAATCATTAATTATCTCAAAGTTTGCTGTCGATTGAATCGAACGATCAACCGCATTAAGAATTTTATCTGCAATATCAAGCAACGCAGGCATGGACATAAGCGAGCTGTACCTTTCCGCGATTATGTTTCTGATTGACTGATCAATTACAGGGCTTCGATTTATAAGGTATCTTATCGAAAGAAGGTTTGATATGGCTCTGTCGAGATTTTTTTCAGCATTTTCCATAATGCTGATCTGTCTTGAAATGGGAAGAATGAACATTCCTCTTACGGCAACATTTTCCTCATACAATGCTATATGAACAGCATCGATTATGGAAATTTCATTTCTGATTATGTTATTTCTATTATTATTAAAATAGAAAGCAAAACCAAAAATAAAAAGCATTCCATTTAATAAGAGAAGTAGTATAATGAATTTTGTTCGTAAGCTCATTCAGTTTCTCCCTGTATTTTACAAAAGTATATCGTTGGTAATTTTCTTCTCAAGTCCGACAAACAGCATAAATTTGCCTTCAGGCACTGTAAAAGGGATACTTAATATAGGAATATCCTGTTTTGGCCAGAATACAACATGTTCCTTTCCCTTTATTATCGAAGGGAGAGATATTTTTAATCTATATTCTTCAAATCCCTTTTTTGAATTGCCTGCAATAATATTTGTAACTTCTGCTATAGTATCGATAACGTCCTCATCCAATGTTGTAACTTTTCTTCCCACAAGTTTGGATACAAGAGATACAGCAACTTTTTCATTAAAACTTAAAACAATAACGCCCTTTGATTCTCCGGCAATTCCAATTATACCCGATACATCCCAATTTAAAGTTTCTTCTTTTTTTACAAAATATGGAGTATCAAGTTCCGGAGTAATTCCAAAAAATTCATGAAAAACATTCTGTGTTGATTCAACAAAAGGCATAATGTATTCTTTTTTCACGATGCTCCTCCTTCCCGGATAATTTGTGGTTTACAATTTCAGGTTCCAAGTATAAACCCTTTTATTTTATCTATTAATATTTTTCTTGAAGCAGGCTTAATGATATAATCGCTTACGCCTGATTTTAAAGCTTCTATTACATTATATTTTGCTGCTTCCGAAGTGATCATTATTATAGGAAGTTGTCTATACTTATCGGATTGTCTGAGTTTTTTCAAAACCGAAAGACCATCCAGCTTTGGCATATTCCAGTCAAGCAATAAAATATCAATTAAATGTTCGTCCATAACTTTAAGAGCTTCTTCCCCATCCGAAGCAGTTAAAAATTCTGTTTTACCCCAAGCTTCTTTTTCATCAAAAGAGTTTTTTAGAATATTTTGCATGATACGTGAATCATCAACAATAAGGATTTTTATGATTCTATTAACAGCACCCATATTTCTCACCTGTTTTTGAATAAAAAAAAGTAATTAACACTATTACTATACTACTATTGTTTTAGAGAAGCTATAACTTTTAATATTTTCTTAATATTTTCTAATAATAATTAATATGATATAAAACTTATATGAATTTGGATAATTTAAAGTCATTTTATTATACAGCTAAATTTAATAGTTTTACAAAAGCTGCCCAATATCTTGGGATTACCCAGCCTTCTGTTACAAGGCAGGTTCAGGATCTCCAGGAAAAGGCAGGATTCTCCCTTATAAACAAAACAGGAAAGAGCTTTATACTTACAGATGCAGGCAATATGCTATATTCAATGGCAGAAACTATTTTTGAAATAGAATCACGGATCGAAGAAAATATAAGCGACTATAAAAGGCAGAAAAAAGGAAATATTGTAATTAATACGATCAATAGTTTTAGTTCTTATTATCTTCCGGATTTTATGCCTAAATTTATTGAAAAATATCCTGAAATAAAAGTTTCGGTTTACGCAATGCCCGGTGAAAATGTTGTAAGCACAACAAGTAAATTTAAAAATGATTTTGGAATTGTTTCCCATAAAGTAAGAGACCCTAAAATTATATCGCGGGAGTTATTTTATGAAGAGATCGTCTTGATATCTTCGCCTGATCAGCCTCTTGCGAAAAAAGAGAGGGTAAGACCAAGCCAGCTTAATAATCTTCCAATGATTCTGTTTGAAAGAGACAGCGGCACAATGTATAGCACAGAAGGTTTTATGAGAAGAAACAGAATAGGCTTTAAAACTGTGTGTACGATTTCCGACAGCGAAGCAGTAAAAAATATGGTAATGCATAAAGCAGGATATGCTCTTATATCAAAAAAAGTTGTTGAAAAAGAGGTTGCTTCGGGCGATCTTGTTGCTTTGCATATAAATGATTCTTTCTTAACAAGAAAGTTTTATATGATCTATCATAAAGATAAGTATTTTTCCGAAAATCTTCAGAGTTTTATAGATATAATGGTTCAGTGGGCTAATGCTTATAATTCCGATGAAAAAATCAATACAGTTGAACAATAATTATAAAAGCCAATACTCCTGCCGATAATTATAATAGAATTATTTGTTTGTGAAGCAACTGATTTTATTGCAATAGGAGTTTGAAATGCCTCTGGAACAGTTTAGAAAATGCGATATGGTCCTTGTATGCGGATTACCTGGATCCGGCAAGTCTTATTTTGCCAGAAAATATTTTGCAAAATCAGGACGCAAAAGGGTAAACAGAAAAGAGATAATGAGGACTCTTTATGAAATGATTACTTTCAATGATAAATGGTCTGAAGATAAATTTGATTCAGTTGATGAAAATCTTGTAAAGCACCTTGAAAAAAAGATAATAGAACATCTTTTTCAACTTGGCGAACCGCTTCTTATAGATAATATGAGTATCTCCACAGAATCAAGAGGGGCCTATGTAGCAATGGCTAACCGGAATAAAAAAACAATTTCTGCGATATTTGTAAATACAGACCTTGCAACATGTTTAAAAAGAAACAGAGAGAGAGACGCTCATGAAGTTGTGCCTGAATCGGTAATCTCTAACCTTATTGCGAAGATTGAGTATCCGGATCGCAAGGAAGGATTTAAAGATGTGCTTATAATTGACAAGTTGGATTAGCTGAAATAGTCCTCTGTTTTAGGGGCTGTCCAATAAGTTTAGAAGTATGATTTTTTATTCGTTTCTGTGTTTAAGAATACAAAAAAAGCAGGAATTGGTAGCAATTGATTTGAATTTTTATAAAAGAAAAATTCAAAAATCATACTTCTCGGACAGCTCCAAGTTTCCCCTCAGGATTTGAGCATATCAGGAAGTTAAAAATACTATCGACTCCTCAGGGGAAAGCATCTCTGTGGTTTTTAATAACCAAAGCAACCTTGCATATCCATTACAGCAACTCCCCAATCTTTTGCCTCCCCACGCTTGATCGCGACAACTCGCGCTTGGTCGCCACTCTGTGTAAGATCGTGGCATCCATGCCACAATACAGGACTGCTGCGCAACATCCTGTTGCTGTCCATGTCTAGCGCAAAACACTGCCATCCGTGACGCAATCAGTGGCACAGTCTGTGCCACTGATTGACACTTTAGCAGAGCTTTAATAGCATAAGATATCTTTATTCTAAGGAAAAAATAATGGGACTTAATTGTGGTATAGTTGGGCTGCCTAATGTTGGAAAAACCACTATATTTTCTGCACTTACATCTACGCCTGCTGAAACAGCAAATTATATGTTTTCTACAATAAAACCAAATATTGGTATTGTAAATGTGCCTGATGAAAGGCTCGATAAAATCGCTTCGATATTTAAACCAAAAAAAGTTACACCTGCAGTGGTTGAGTTTGTTGATATTGCAGGGCTTACCAAAGGATCTTCAAGAGGAGAGGGGTTGGGCAATAAATTCCTTTCCCATATAAGACAAGTAGGAGTAATCGCTCATGTTGTAAGATGCTTTGTCAATGATGATATAATCCATGTAAGCGGTAAAATAGATCCTCTTTCAGATATAGAGGTTATAAATATTGAACTTGCGCTCGCAGATCTTGAGTCAGTTGAAAAACGAAAAGAGAAACTGGAAAAGCAGCTCAAGGCAACAAGCAAAGATAGCGGAAAAGATGTGCGGGCAGTTCTTGAACTTCTTGAAAAACTAAGAGAGGAGCTTGAAAAGGGAATTCCTGCAAGGCTTTTGGGTTTTACAGAAGAGCAGACAGCGCTTCTCAAAGACCTCCATCTTTTAACAATGAAAAAGCAGATATATGTCTGCAATGTTGATGAAGAAACACTCAGGACAGGAAGTAAATATATTGATGTGGTAAAAGAGCATGCTGAAAAAGAGGGGGCTGTTGCAATTCCGATCTGCGGAAAGCTTGAGGCAGAAATAGCTTTGCTTGAAACTGACCAGGAGCGCAAAGAGTTTTTAAAAGAAGCAGGGCTCGAAGAATCCGGCCTTGTAAAACTTATCCACAGCGGCTACAACCTTTTGGGACTGCGTACTTATTTTACTGCAGGGGATCCGGAAGCAAGAGCATGGACTTATGATGATGGAGATAAGGCTCCGCAGGCAGCTGCAGTTATCCATACAGATTTTGAAAAAGGATTTATAAGAGCTGAAGTATATCACTATGATGATTTAATGAAATACGGTACAGAACAAAAAGTTAAAGAAGCAGGAAAGCTCCGTGTAGAAGGAAAAGAGTATTTGGTAAAAGACGGAGATATAATGCATTTCAGGTTTAATGTCTAAGGCAGCAAGTACCGGTATATTATGGCTAAATCATACAGATTTTTCGTTACATGCCCTTCGGGGTTTGAATATCAGCTTGTTAAAGAACTTAAAAATATAATCCCTTCCCTCCCAATAGAACAGAAGCAGGGAGGAGCTGAATTTACGGGCTCGTTTTCCAATGGGCTTAAAATTTGCCTCTGGTCAAGAATTGCGGGAAAAGCGCTTTTGGCTCTTGAAGATTTTAATCCTCATGATGAAAAAGAGATATATGAAAGGGCAAAAAGGATAAAATGGTCAGATTTTTTCTATAAAGAAAAAACAATAGCTGTTGATACAACGTTAGTTTCCAAAACATTTACCAACTCATCGTATCTTTCTCTTCTGGTAAAAGATGGTATTTCTGACCACTTCCGGACTATCTCCGGAAGCAGGCCTAATGTTGACAAGCAGGATGCAGATATAAGAATAAATCTTTTTGTTTCAAAAAATAGCGCTACAATAAGCCTTGATATTTCGGGCGGGAGCCTTCACCAGCGCGGATACAGGAGAAAAGGGGCAGTTGCTCCATTAAAAGAAAATCTTGCAGCAGCGCTTCTTGAAAGAGCTGGATGGAATGAGATGGTTCTGCAAAAAAATATGGAACAGCTTCAGCAAGATATTGGAAAGCCTGCTTTTGTGGATCCCATGTGCGGCAGTGGAACATTTCTTATTGAAGCAGCAATGATAGCCTCCAGCACAGCTCCGGGGTTGCTAAGGAAAAATTTTTCATTCCAGCACTTGCGGCAATTTAAAAATGAAGAATGGAAAGCATTGGTTGATGAAGCTTATAAAGCAAGAGATCTTGAAGCTCTTTCTCCTGTAAGGATATTTGGTTTTGATATTGATGGAGAAGCCATAAGAATATCCAAAGAAAATATTAAGTCAGCAGGATTTTCTTCCTGTATTGATGTAAAGAAAACCAATATAGCAGATATTGAAAAACACCTGGATAAAAATCTTAAACCTGGTCTTGTTGCGATCAATCTTCCGTACGGAAAAAGACTTGGAAGCGATGAAGACCTATCCCCATTATATCAACTGGCAGGAGAAAAAATAAAAGAGAATTTCGAAGGATTTAAAGTTATTGCGCTTTCCGGAGATGAAGAGCTTTCAAGAAGCCTTGGAATGAAACCGCTTCAGGTAAATACTGTATATAATGGTTCGATAAAATCTGTTTCTGCGATTTTCAGCATTGACTCCAGGTACAGGGAAAAGACAGATTTGTCCGGGCAAGAGGCAAGCTCTTCGGATCGAAAGACAAGCTCTGCTCAAAATGGAGAAGCAGAAACTCCGGCATCTGTATATTTTTCAGAAATGCTTGCGAATAGATTAAGGAAAAACATCAAAGCATTAAGAAAATGGAAGACAAAAGAAAGTATAACCAGCTACAGAATTTATGACGCAGATATACCTGAATATTCAGCCTCAATAGATGTGTATGAAGATAAATTTCTCTATATACAGGAATATGCTCCGCCTGCAGAAATACCGGAAAAAAAAGCAGATAGAAGACTAAAAGAAATAATTTATACTGCTCAAAATATAACAGGAATAAATTATAAAAATATAAATGTCAGACAAAAAAAGAGGCAAAAAAAGGGAGAGCAGTATAAAAAAAGGGGAGAAGAAGGTGTTTATGATATAGTGCAGGAAGACGGGCTTTCGTTTTATGTAAATTTTTACGATTACCTTGATACCGGTATTTTCCTTGACCATAGAATTATAAGAAAAATGATCCGGGAGCTTTCTGCGGGTAAGAAAATGCTAAATCTATTTTCATATACCGGAACAGCTTCTGTCTATGCAGCAGCAGGCGGCGCTTTGAGCACAACAAGTGTGGATACGAATTCCACCTATTGCAGTTGGGCTGAAAGAAATTTTCTCCTTAATAAAATGGGGCTTAAAACAAATAAGATAATAAAAGCAGATTGCATGGATTTTCTGGCAAAAGACAATGAATTATATGATATTATTTTTATAGATCCTCCCACTTTTTCAAATTCAAAAAGCAGGGAAGATTTTTTTGATATTCAGGCTGATCATTCAAGTTTAATTACTCTGGCTGCTGAAAAGCTTAAAAAAGATGGTATAATTATCTTCTCAAGCAACTTTAAAAAATTTAAATTAGATGATAATATAAGTACATTATTTTTTGTCAGTAATATTACAGAACAAACAGTATCTCCTGATTTTGAAAGACATGGATACTTGCGCCATTGCTGGATACTGAAAAAGGATAAATAGCGTTTTTGGAGTGCTGGTATGCCAATTTTATTTTTGTTATATAAGTTTATATGGGGTGAGGTAAGGAGATAGGAAATGAAAAAAAGAAGATTTATATCACATGGACATCTTATTGATTCAGGGATACTTACCCAAACTTTAAATGCAATTATTGCAGATGGGGCAGACTACGAGATAGTTGAATTCAGCGTAGGAAAAACAAATGTCCAGGAATCTGTTATTGAGATCGATCTTATATGTGAAACAGAGGAGCAGATTCAGGCCCTTTCTCCAAAACTTGTTCAATTTGGCAGCTATGAAAAAAAGCCTCCGGAAGCTCTGTTTAAAACTGCTCCGGGAGACAAGTGTGTTTCGGAAGATTTTTACTCAACAACAAATCATCGCACAGAAGTTTTCTACAACAAAAAGTGGTGCCAGGTTAAAAACCAGAGAATGGATGCTGTTATTGTGTTAAAAGAAGATGGCCCTGTTTGCGTAAAACTCAGAGATGTAAAAAAAGAAGACAAAGTGCTCTGCTCTTCCGATGCTGTAAGAGTTTTTCCCCCTGCAAGGGAAAGAGGATCGGAAGATTTTACTTTTATGTCCGGAGATGTATCATCAGAACGTTCCACAGATTTTGTGGCAGCTAAAATCGCCGCAGAGCTTGTAAAAATGAAAGAGAAAAAAGAAAAAATTGTTGTTGTAGCAGGTCCTGTTGTTGTCCATTCAGGAGGCTCTCGTGCTTTTTCAGCTCTTCTAAGAGAAGGTTTTTTTAGCGGAGTGCTTTCTGGAAATGCCCTTGCTGTGCATGACATTGAATCTGTTTTTTTTGGAACATCGCTTGGATTTTGTCAGAAAACAGGAAGGCCAGCTAACGAAGGGCATAAAAATCACATGAGGGCAATCAACAAGATAAATTTATGCGGATCTATAAAAAATGCTGTGGAGCAGAATGTTCTTACCAGTGGCATAATGTATGAAATAGTAAAAGCCAACATACCGTATTGTCTTGCAGGCTCCATAAGGGACGATGGCCCTCTTCCAGAGGCAGTAACCGATATGATAGAAGCGCAGACGCAATATGCAAAAATTATTGAAGGGGCTTCCATGGTTATTATGCTTTCATCAATGTTACACTCAATAGGGACAGGCAATATGATCCCTTCGTGGGTAAAAACAGTATGTATTGATATAAACCCGGCAGTTGTTACAAAACTCTCCGACAGAGGCTCAAGCCAGGCAATGGGAATTGTGAGCGATGTAGGGCTGTTTTTAAAAGCGCTGGCTGAAAAATGTGTTCCGGATTTTAAATGAATAGGAGACTTAGATGGATTTCGATATAAAAACATTTCATCCTCTTGAAATAAAACTGCTCTTAAATGCAGAAGAAGAAAATATTTCAGCAGAAAGTCTTGTTGGCAAACTGGCCTTCAAGCCTGGTCAGTATAACCAGGCATTTAGCTGGCTCTCTGCCAAAAAACTTATTGAAGAAAAAGAAAAAAAACAAAGAGTGATCTTTGAGATAACAGATATAGGCCGCGACTATCAGAAAAACAATACGCCGGCAGAGAAAATATTTAATCTTGTGCAAGAGAAAGGGGGAGCGCTTACTCTTTCCGAAATAAGTTCGATACTTTCGCTTGAAAACAAAGATACAGGCGCAGCTTTCGGACAAATGTCAAAAGAAGGGATAATGGCGCTTAACGAAGAAAAAAAAGTTATTGTTAAAAGCGCAGGAATGTCTCCAGTGATGAAAGCAGTAAGAACTCTTCTTGATAAAGGGGTTGCATCCGGCGAAATCGAAGAAAGTGCTCTTACTGCAGAAGAGAAGCAGGCAATGTCGGGAATCAGTAAAAAACGGGGAGGCGGAAGCGCCCCTTTCCGTATAGCAGAAAGAGAAGATGTTGTGTACAAAATGACTTCTATGGGAATGCAGGTAAAAAAACAATTAAAAGAGCAGGGGGTTTCCGGCAATGAAATCGGAGGGCTTACTCCCGAAATGCTTGCGGATGGAACCTGGAAAAATGCGACATTCAGAAGTTATAACGTAAATACTCCTCCTGCAAGAGTTCTGTTGGGAAGACACAGTCCGTATTCAGAATTTCTTGATGGAGTAAAAGATAAACTTGTTTCACTTGGATTTGAAGAATTTGATGGCCCGCTTGTTGAAACAGAGTTCTGGAACAGCGATGCTCTTTTTATGCCGCAGTTCCATTCTGCCAGAGATATCCACGATGTCTATTATATAGAAGATCCCAAGAAAGCAAAGGAGATCCAGCAGCCATATCTTGATCAGGTTGCAGAGGCTCACAAAAATGGCTGGAAAACAGGAAGCCGCGGTTGGGGATATGATTTTGACAAAGAGTTTACAAAAAGGCTTATCTTAAGAAGTCAGGGAACAGTTCTTTCCGCAAAGACACTTCCCAAGGCTAAAATCCCTGGAAAATATTTTGGAATTGCAAGATGCTTCAGATACGACAAAGTGGATGCGACTCATCTTTCCGACTTTTACCAGACAGAAGGGATTGTCCTTGGAGAAGATGTAAATTTTAAAACACTGCTTGGGCTTTTAAAAATGTTTGCGGAAGAGGTGGCAGGGGCAACCGAAGTTATGTATGTTCCCGGCTATTTCCCTTTTACAGAACCTTCTGTGGAAATCCATATAAAACATCCTGTTCTTGGATGGTTTGAACTTGGAGGATCGGGAATCTTTCGGCCAGAAGTAACAGAACCACTTGGAGTGCATGTGCCTGTTCTTGCGTGGGGCCTTGGAATCGACAGAATGGCTCTTATGTCGCTTGGACTCAATGATTTAAGAGAGCTTTTTACCAGCAATATTGAAAGCATAAGACTCAGAAGGAGTAAGTAACGATGCCTAAAATAGAAGTTTATGAAGATGCGTTATATAAATATATTGGAAAGAAGATAGTTGGAGATGATTTTGTAAAAATTCTTTCTGTTGCCAAAGCGGAATTCGACGGCAAAGAAGGCGATATTCTTAAAATAGAATTAAACGACACCAACCGTCCGGACTTGTGGTCAACAGCCGGGCTAGGAAGGCAGCTTAGAATTTATCTTGGCGGAGAGAAAAAAGAGTATCCGTTTTTTTCTGCAAAAGGAAATGTTAAAGATTGCGGGAACAGAATAATAGAAGTGGATCCTGCGCTTGGAAAAATAAGACCATATATTTCTGCATTTGCAATAAAAGGCAAGGGCATGGATGAATCATTGCTTAAAGATATTATCCAGACACAGGAGAAGCTGTGCTGGAATTATGGGCAAAAGAGAAAAAGCATAGCAATGGGAGTTTACAGAAGCGATCTTTTTGAATATCCAATAAAATATCTTGCGGCAAATCCGGACAAAGAATCTTTTGCGCCGCTTGGCTTTGACAAAAAATTAACGTTAAGAGAAATTATAAAACAGCATCCCAAGGGAGAGGAATTCGGAGCGATTATTTCCGGATTTGACAAATACCCTTATATTACGGATTCAAAGGGAAAAACCTTAAGCCTTCCTCCTGTAATCAACAGCAATGATATTGGCGCTGTTGTTGCCGGAGACAAAGAGCTTTTTGTGGAAATGACAGGAACAGATATTTATTCGCTTTTACTTGCAACATCTATTGTTGCCTGTGACCTTTATGATGCGGGCTATGAAATTCTTCCTGTAAAAACAGTATACCCTTATGATACGTTGCTTGGCCGAGAGGTTACTGCTCCGTTTTATTTTCAGCAGCCTGTAAAGACAGATATTTCATATGTCAACAAACTGCTTGGAGAAAATTTTAAAGTAAATGAAGCAGTATCTTTTGGAAAAAAAATGGGGTGCAGGATCGAAGGAGAGGGAGATAATCTTATACTCTATCCCGCAGAATACAGAAATGACTTTCTCCACCCTGTAGACATAATAGAAGATATAATGATAGGAAA
>Ga0123354_10005741_pt1 | contig 18168 bp, 16 predicted proteins | sample TergutLab28metaG_2_FD_97872 | JGI IMG/M metagenome (GOLD analysis project Ga0123354, IMG submission 97872) | Labiotermes labralis P4 segment gut microbial communities from Petit-Saut dam, French Guiana - Lab288 P4 | ecosystem: Host-associated > Arthropoda: Insects > Digestive system > Gut ...
CTGTATTGCGGATGTTTTTTCTGCTTGCCGTCAAAAACGCCTCCAGCGTCTTTACATTTTCCACATTAACCCAAGATCGGGCGGCCTGACGCCGCCCCTACGGCTGTATTCGGGACGTTTTGTCAGTTTACCGTCAAAAACGCCTCCAGCGTCTTTACATTCTCCACATTAACCCAAGATCGGGCGGCCTGACGCCGCCCCTACGGCTGCATTCGGGACGTTTTGTCAGCTTACCGTCAAAAACGCCTCCAGCGTCTTTACATTCTCCACATTAACCCAAGACCGGGCGGCCTGACGCCGCCCCTACGGCTGTATTGCGGATGTTTTGTCTGCGTACCGTCAGAAACGCCTCCAGCGTCTTTAGATTTTCCACATTAACCCAAGATCGGGCGGCCTGACGCCGCCCCTACGGCTGTATTGCGGATGTTTTTTCTGCTTGCCGTCAAAAACGCCTCCAGCGTCTTTACATTTTCCACATTAACGGCCTTCACGCTCTTGTCAATCTGCCGGACAAACCCGGTCAGCGCCTTGCCGGGGCCGATTTCCACGAACTCGTCCGCGCCCGCCGCGATGAGCGTCCGCACGCAGGCTTCCCACCTCACCGGCGACTTGATCTGCGCCACCATCAGCGCCGGGATCTCGCCGGCGTCCCGGATAAAGCCGCCGGTGATGTTAGAAACCACGGGAATGTCAAGTTTTCCAGGGGTGAAACGCACCCGTTCCAGCTCTTCCCGGAACAGCTCCGACGCCCTTTCCATCATTTTTGAGTGAAAGGCCCAGGCCGTGTTCAGCTTTACAGCCCGGCCGCCGGCCGCCGCGACCAAGGCGCGGGCCGCCTCGATCGCCGCCGCTTCGCCGGACAGCACCGTCTGCGCCGGGGAATTGTAATTCGCCACGGCGATGTAACCGCTTTGCCCCGCCTTTTCCACAATGTCCGTTATGGCGTCCGGAGGCGCGTTCATGACCGCGAGCATCCCGCCCGCCCCCGCCGGGACGGTCTCCGACATGAACCTGCCCCGCGCCTTGGTCAGGCGAAGGCCGTCGGCGTAACTCATCGCGCCGCTGAAAACGTAAGCCGTCACCTCGCCCAGGCTCAGGCCGCCGGTAAAGCCGGCGGTCACGCCGTTTATGGACAAGATCCGCGCGATGGCCGCGCTCATGGCGAGGATCGCGGGCTGGGTGTTCTCCGTCAGGTTCAACGCTTCGGCGTCGTTAAAAATTATTTCGCTTAACGGCAGGCCCAGTACTTCGTCTGCCTCGCCGAAGGCGGCTTTGGCCTCCGGGAAGGCGTCGTACAGGTCTTTGCCCATGCCGGCGTACTGCGAACCCTGGCCGCTGAAAATGAATGCTCTCATGCTTATCCCTTCAATTTTGCAGATAATACTTGGACTTCAGCCAATATGCGCTTTCACTCATTCGCCCCAAACACGACCTTGACCCCGCCCTGCAATTCGATCACAGGCAGCGAGGACGCAATTTGATCGTATTCCGCGATAATCTCCCTGATAATCTCCTCCGCGCACTGCTCCTTTTTCACGAGCCCGGCGATCTGCCCGGCAAATACCGAGCCGTTCCGCACGTCGCCCAGCTTTGCCGCCGCGTAGCCCGCGCCCTTGCCCAGCGCGTCGTATTCCTCCGCCGGCGCGTTCGCTGAATCCAGCGCGTCGAACTTCCGGGACAGGTCGTTCTTCAGCACGCGGCACGCGCCGTTCACGCGCTGGCCCGTCACGACGGTGTCTATGTCTTTCGCCTTCAAGACGGCGTTCTTATAATTCTGGTGCACGGTGCACTCGCTCGCGACCAAGAACCGCGTCCCGATCTGCGCGCCCGCGGCCCCCAGCGCGAAAACCGCCGCCAGGCCGCGACCGTCCGCGACGCCGCCCGCGCCTATGACCGGGATGTTCACCCCGTCCGCGACCTGCGGGACGAGCGCCATCGTGGTGAGCTTGCCGATGTGCCCGCCGCTCTCGCATCCCTCGGCCACCACCGCGGCGGCGCCGAGCCGCTCCATCATTTTTGCCTGGGCCACGGAAGCCACCACCGGGATAAGGATAGTCCCGGCGTCCTTCCAGGCGGCGGCGTACTTCGCGGGGTTGCCCGCGCCCGTGACCACTACCGGGACGCGAAGCTCCGCCGCCAGCGCGGCCACTTCGTCCGCGTGGGGCGACAGAAGCATGACGTTAAGTGCGAAGGGCTTGCCGGAAATCTCGCGGTATTTCTTGATTTCTCCGGCCACATACTCCGCGCCGGAGTTCCCGGCGGCGATGATCCCCAGGCCGCCGGCCTCGGAGACCGCCGCCGCCAGCGAAGCGTCGGAGATGTTCGCCATGCCGCCCTGCAAGATCGGGTATTTTATGCCCAGGAGCTTGCAGACGGGGTTCTGCCTGTTAAAATCATCCGCGGCTGTCATTGTTTCTGCTCCTTGACCACGCGCACCGCGTCGCCGATGGTGATTATGCCCTCTATGTCGGCGATCTTCACCTCGAAAGCGTCCTCGATGTCGTTGATCATCTGGAACAGGTCGAGGGAGTCGGCCTCCAGGTCGTCGGTGAACTTCGTGTCCATGGCGATCGCGTCCGCGTCCTTGCCGGTCTGCTCTGCGGCGATAGATTTGATTTTCTCGAAGATTTCGTTGTCGGTCATGGATAAACCCTCCTGATAAGATTAGTTTTATAATGAAATAATTCCCATTTCCAGCTTCCAGCTCACAGCTCCGCCAGCACTGACCCGCAGGTCAGCCCGCCGCCGAAGGCCGTCAGAAGAACTATGTCGCCCTTGCCGATCAGCTTTTCGCCGATCATCCTGTCCAGCGTGACCGGGATGGACGCGGACGAGATATTGGCGTACTCCTCGATGGTCGTATAGAACTTTTCCATGGGCAGCCCCAGTTTCTTCGCGACGCTCTCTATCATCCGCAGATTAGCCTGGTGCGGCACTATGTACTTGACCTCGTCCATGCCCATGCCCGCTCTTTTGAGGACTTCGAGGATCGTGTCCGGGACTGTGTTCACCACGAAATTGTACAGCTCGCGTCCGTTCATCACGATCTTCGAAATATTACAGGGCGCGTTCGTCGTGCCGGCCGAGGGGAAGTGCCCCATGGTCACGGCTTCCGCGCCCGTCCCGTCGCTGCGCAGGAATTCCGCCCAGCGCCGGGGCCGATTGGATTTTTTCAGCAGGCACCCGCCCGCGCCGTCGGCGAAGAGCACGCAAGTGGCCCTGTCCGTCCAGTCGGTTATCTTGGAGAGCGCCTCCGCGCCGATGACCAGGATGTTGTCGTACCGATCCAACATGCCCCGCGCCACGGACAGCGCGTACAAAAACCCGGTGCAGGCCGCGCTCAGGTCGAAGCAAAAGGCTTTATCCGCGCCGATGGCCCTCTGTACCAGGCAGGCCGTGGAAGGCGCGATATAGTCCGCCGTGCCCGTGCTGACTATGATAACTTCCACGTCCGGCCCGCGCGCGCCCGCGTTTTCCAGTATCCGCCGCGCCGCCTTGGCGGCCATATCGGAGGCGTTCTCGTTTTCCGCGACGTGACGGCGCTTGATGCCGGTGCGGGAAAAGATCCACTCGTCCGAGGTGTCCACCATTTGCGCAAGATCGTCGTTCGTCAAAATTTTATCGGGGACGTATGCCCCAAAGCCGGCTATCTCGAAATTGCTCACGCGCCGCCACCCGCCTTTGCGTATATATTCTGAAATTTTCTCAAATACTCGTTCAGCTTGCCCAGCGCCGACGCCAGGACGAGTTCTTCGTCCTCAGACAGGCCGTCCACCATGCTTTTGACCATGTCGGCGTGGAATTTCTCGTGCGCGCGGTAAGCCAGCCGGCCCTTATTGGACAGGCTGACCTTGACGAAGCGCCTGTCCTCGCCGTCCCGGGAGCGCTCTGCGTAAGACTTTCTGACCAAGGAGTTGACCGCCACGGTCAGGGTGCCGACGGTTATGGAGAGCGTCCTGGCCACCTGGCCCATGGTCTTTTGGGCATACATGCCTATGGCCTCGACAGTGTGCATCTCCGTCAGGGTCAGATCGCTGAAAATGCCCTGTTTCAGCGCGCTTTCCTCGATGAAGAGAATGTCGTTGAAGTTCTTGGCCAGCAGTTCGTTGATTATGGCGACCGTTCCGTCCATATAGACACCCGCTTGCTGTACTCATCTGCGCAAAGGTTTGCGAAAGTGAGTGTAAGTTCAGGGTAAACCCTGTCCTGTCAAATATATTTTGATTATCAAAATATATACCTAAAAATATGGGTTGTCAATAACTTAACGGAAGATTCGCGGATGGTTTTGCGACAAAAGATACCAGGAGGAACTGGAGGCTGGATAAAAAATGGGCCTGGAGCCTGGAAAAACCTTGTGTTTGCCTAATCTGCCTGTCGTAAAATAAGTTGAAATTTCCCTTGACAAATCCATAAATTCTCATTAGAATATAAGCATAAGCTTATTTACTTATAAAAAGCCGAAGCTTGCAAATAATATATAATTCCGCCGAAAAGGCAAATAATTAATAGGAGGAAAACAATATGTCAGCTATCACAATTACGAAAAGCAATTTCGACGCGGAGGTCGCGCGCTCCGACAAGCCGGTGCTCGTGGATTTTTGGGCCGTGTGGTGCGGCCCTTGCAGGATGCTTTCGCCCGTGGTCGAGCAGATCGCCGACGAAAATCCAGCCGTTAAGGTCGGGAAACTCAACGTTGACGAGCAGCCGGAGCTCGCGGCGCAGTTCGGCGTCATGGGCATCCCCACGCTGATCCTTTTTAAGGGAGGCAAGGCCGTGAAGCAGATGGTTGGCGTCCAGCCGAAGCCGGTTATTGTCAGCGCGATCAACGGCGTGCTCTAATATACGCAAAGGACGTGGGGAAATTGGGCATGATATTCAGGAAAAGCTGGTTCTATCTGGCCGGGATAATTGCCGGAGGCCTCGGCGGCTATCTATATTTTCGCACCGTCGGGTGCGCCTCCGGCGCGTGCCCAATAACCTCGTCCCCGATAATCAGTTCGATTTGGGGCGCGCTGATCGGCGTACTGTTGGTCGGGGCGGTTTTTTCGGGTAGCAAACTCCCGAAAAGAGGTGTAAAATGAAAAATAAGCTGCTGAACGGCTGGGCAGCCGCGCGGATCATTCGGCCGGCGGCGGGTTTGCATAATCTTCAGGAAATGGAAAAATGTGACATATGAGCAAACACATAATTGACGACGCGAAAAGGTGCCTGCAATGCAAGACACCGCTGTGCAGCAAAGGCTGCCCGATAAACACCCCCATTAAAGAGGCGATCCAGCTTCTGCTGGACAACAAGACCGCGGACGCCGGGAAGCTGTTGTTTGAGAACAACCCGCTGTCCTTGGTGTGCGGACACGTGTGCCCCCAGGAGAACCAGTGCGAGGGGCACTGCGTGCTGGGGAAAAAAGGCTCGCCGGTGTACATCAGCGCGATCGAGCAGTATATCTCCGACTATTACCTGAGCATCTACAAGCCGGCCCCGTCCCTGAAAAATCGCGGCAAAGCGGCGATCATCGGCTCCGGGCCGGCCAGCCTGACCATTGCTTTTTTGCTTGCGCAAAAAAATTATGATGTTACGATATACGAGGGCAACGACCAGACCGGCGGGATGCTTCGCTACGGCATACCGGAGTTCCGGCTGCCCAAGAGCGTCATCGACCGCCTGGTGGACATAATGGTGGAGATGGGCGTCAAAATCCGGCCCAACACCGCCATCGGAACCAACCTGAGCATAGACGACCTGTTTCGCGACGGCTTCCAGGCCGTTTTCATGGGTACGGGCGTATGGCGGCCCCGGCGGCTGAACATAAAGGGCGAGAGCCTGGGGCACGTCCATTTTGCCGTGGATTACCTGAGAAATCCGGACGTATACCGGTTGGGGAAGTCCCTTATCATCATCGGCGCGGGGAACGTGGCCATGGACGTGGCGCGGACGGCCCTCCGGCACGGCTGCAAGGACGTGCTTATCGTCTGCAACATGGATGAATCGGCGGTCACGGCGCACGAGCATGAGCTTCGGTACGCCAGGATCGACGGCGCCAGGCTTGAGTTGAACAAGACCGCGGTCGAGATAACGGACGGCGGGGTCATTTTCGCCGACACCGAAATCTATGAGGACGAGAACGGAAACAGGCAGGCGAGGGCGGTTCCCTATACCGGGACTTTATACCCCGCCGACTCGGTGATAATCGCCATCAGCCAGGGGCCGCGATCGGTCGTCGTCTCTTCCACGACGGGGATCAACGTGGGCGAGAGCGGCCTGGTGTCCGTGGACGACAGCGGGCACACCAGCCGGGAGGGCGTTTTCGCGGGCGGGGACGTGGTGACGGGGGCCAAGACGGTGGTCGACGCGGTGGTCGTGTCGCGGAAGGTCGCCGCGGCGATGGATGAGTATATTACGGAGAAATATGGAGTTCAGAATTAGTCCGCGATTTGGGGCTGTATATACTGGAAGCTGGATAAAAAATGAACCTGGAACCTAGAAAAACCTTGTATTTGCAATGTTTATTCAATACTCATATCACGATTCGAAAAGGCTTTTATTATAGTGGATTTTTAAGGGTGAACGGGGATAAGTTCGCCGAAAGCGCCGCGGGCCGGGAGATACGCCTGCGGGGCTTTTTTTACATGTCGTAACACATTGCAAAATACCCCTTGCCTGTCAGCCAAATATGTGCTAATATCTGTAAACGCGCGCAAACCGTTGCGCGACCCTTGCTCGCTTCCGACAGAAGCGGGCCAATAGCCCATAAGGAGGTATAAAATGAACAAGTACGAGTTAGGCGTGGTGTTTAAGCCAAACTTGGAAGAGGACGCCCTGAAAGAGGAAATGGAGCGGGTGCAGGAGCTGATCGCCCGCTTTGGCGGGACTATCGAGAAAGTTGACGAATGGGGCAAGAGACGGCTTGCCTACGAGATCAAATACTTTACGGAAGGGGTATACGTCTATATTACCTTCGCTTCCGAAAGCAGCGCTCCCGCGGAGATCGAGAGCAGGATGCGCATTATGGAAAACGTGCTTAGGTATCTGATAATCCGTATTGACGAATAATACCGATTTTACCAAGGATTGGTATAAGCCGGGGGAGGTCATGTCATGAACAAGGTCATCTTGGTCGGGAACCTTTCGAAAGATCCGGAAGTGCGCTATTCTCAGAGCGGCGAGCCTGTCGCCGTGGCCAGGTTCACGCTGGCGATCAACAGAAAGTTCAAACGCGAGGGTGAGCCGGACGCCGACTTTATTGACTGTGTGGCCTTTGGGAAACAGGGCGAGTTTGTCGAGAAGTATTTCAAGAAAGGCATGAAGGCGGCGGTAAGCGGCAGGCTGACCGTGAGTTCGTGGGACGATAAGCAGACGGGCCAGCGCAAGTGGAGGACCGAGGTCACCATCGAGGACGTGGAGTTTGCGGAGAGCAAAACTTCTTTCGAGTCCCGCATGGGCAGCGCCCCGCGCGAAGCCGCCCCGGCCCCGTCAAGGAACGCGGCCCCCGCGCACTACGAGCCGGAGGGCTTCTCGGCCATCGCGGAGTCGATCGACGACGACGATCTGCCGTTCTGATTCTGTTTCATCCATAAAAATTTCAGGAAAAATTTCAGGGAGGTAATATAATGGTTCAAAAGAAGCGCGGGCGCAGGAAAAAACGCGTGTGCGAGTATTGCGCGAACAAGCAGGATCATATAGATTACAAGGACGCGGCCAGGCTTAAGTCCAAAATTTCCGAACGCGGAAAAATCCTGCCCAGGAGGATGACCGGCAACTGCGCGAAGCACCAGCGCGCCATGACGATCGCCATAAAGAGGGCGCGGCATATGGCCATGATGCCGTATACGCAGGACTAAGGTAAGACGTTTGATATGTATCCCAGGAGGCGCGGATGATTCCGCGCCTTTTTGCATCCTTATACTATTCTCAAGTTAAAAGATAGATAGATTCACGCGTATTTTTGTCGTGAGACAAGGAAGGCTTGACCGCCGCGTGCTCTTGCAGCACGCAAGGTTAAGCCTGACGCAGTATCACGGCAAAAAGACCGTGAAGCTGTCTAGCTTTTAGCTTGAGAATAGTATTAAATCCCGCACACAACCCGGCTTGTTCACATAGGCTGGTATTGATCGATACAATCAGTGTATCAGTATCGCTACATCAATATCAGTACGCTGACAAAAGGGTGATTATATGAACATAGGCGACATTGTGGGCAGGAAATCCTACGGCTGCGACGTGCTTTTCAGAATAACCGGGCTGGCGGGCGAAAAGGCCGATTTGACCGGCATAAAATACCGTTTATACGTGTCCGCGGACACGTCCGACCTGGTGCCCGTGCGGCGCGACATATTGTCGCGGTTCAGACTGGGCTTTATAAACGAGATCGACGCGAAGGTCAGGAAAATCCTGGAGAAGAGGCCGGGGGCGCGCGACATCAGGCCCGGCAAAGTCCTGCACCTGGACGCGGATGAGAGCTATTATAAATTGTGCCTGGAATATTACGAGAAACTGGGCATTTCCGCGACGGGGTTCATCATCCCGGAGGACAGGCAGCCGGAGGTTATAGAGGACTTGCTGAAGGAGCACCTGCCGGACATATTGATAATAACGGGGCACGACTCGCTGTATGATAAGAACGGCAGGGACAAAATGGAGAATTACCGCTCTTCCGGGCATTTTAGCAAGACGGTGCGCGCGGCGCGGCGCTTTAACCCGTGCAAAGACGGCCTGGTCATAATCGCGGGGGCCTGCCAGTCAAATTATGAGGCGCTGATCGACGCCGGGGCGAACATAGCATCGAGTCCGCAGCGCATCCTGATACACGCGCTGGACCCGGTCTTCGCGGCGGAGATGATCGCCTATTCGCCCATAGACAAGGTGCTGGGCATGGAGGAGATACTGGAGAACACGATCACGGGTAAAAAAGGGCTGGGGGGATACCAGACCAGGGGAGCGCTTAGAATAGGTATAAGCTAAAAGGTATAAGTTAAAAGGTAATAAATGTGTAAGACGTTAATGTTTGATTTTTCGCGCGGGTTGCTGTATTATGCTAGTGATATGGGACGAGGGAGACATGATGAAAGAGAAAGGATAATAAAATGACGCGTATAGTAAAACCATTGATTCTGTTGGGGCTCTTATCGATCTTGGCATTATGCCTGGCCGCCTGCGGCGGTTCCGGGAACACGGACGCCAACGGCGACACCCCCAGCCAGGCCGTGGACAAGGCGCTTGCCTTCTACAAGGCGCAGGATTACGCGAATTTCAACGCCGCTTTGACGGATGACACCGTCAAGAATTTCAACCCGGACAAGACGGAATTCGACGCGGCGACGCTCCAGGCGTTCTCGCAGATAGACTACACGATAGAGAGCGAAACGGTCAGCGGAAGCACCGCCACGGTCACGGCCTCCATCACCGCCATCGACATCAAACAGGCCGTCAGCGACACGGTGACGTATTCGTTCAACATGCAGACGAACGGGACGTGGGACAGCTCCGACCCGGACAAGGTGCAGCAGGAGTACGAGGACTATTACCACCAGTATATTTTAGACCCCAGCCGCGCGAAAATAACCAAAGACGTGCAGATTCAGCTCCAGAAGGTCGGCGGCGTCTGGAAAATCGTCCCGGGGACTGACTTTCAGGACGCGCTGACGGGCTATCAGAGCGGAACCGGGACTGTCGGGGGTAATTGATGAAGAAAAAGAAGAAGCGCGAAGTCGGCCTTAAAAAGAGGCCGCTTGGCTGGAACGTGGCTACCTTCATATTGGGCATGGCCGTGAGCCTATGCCTGTTTTTGGCCGTCATTTTCCTGGTGTACACTTTTACCGTAAAATCCTATAACTATGGGCAGACTTTGGCCGACTCCATGATGGCCCCGGCGGAGGACAAGCCCGTGGCGTTCGTGGTCAGCGAGGGCGACACCGCCTCGGATGTGGCCGCGAACCTGGAAAAAGAGGGCGTCATAAAGAACGCGCTGCTGTTCCGGCTGGAGAACCTGCTAAAGGGCGTAAGCCGCGACTATAAGCCGGGTACATACCAGCTTAACATGGACATGGACACCAGCCAGATAAACGCCGTGTTCAACGGCACCGGCCAGGCCGCCCCGACCATCAAGATCACCATCGTCGAGGGCTCGTCCGTCAACGACATCGCCCAGTATCTGGAGAAAAACAATGTCTGCAAAGCCACCGACTTTATCGACGCCTGCAACAACGACGATTTCAGCGAATACGCCTTCCTGAGCGACGTGCCCAAGCGGGACAACCGGATGGAGGGGTATCTGTTCCCGGACACGTACTTCTTGTCCGCGAACCCCGACCCGGACGAGATCATCGGCAAGATGCTGGCGCGCTTCGACGAGATATACACCGACGCCTACGCGGCGCAGGCCAAGGCCATGGGGCTGACCATGGATCAGGTGATCACCGTGGCTTCCATGATTGAGAAGGAGATCAAGATACCGGTCGAGCGGCCGCTGGACGCGGAGGTCATCTACAACCGCCTGGACGCCGACATGCCTCTGCAAATCGATGCGACGGTGCTGTACGCCCTGGGCGTCAAGAAGGATAAGCTGACATACGACGATTTGCAGGTGGTTTCGCCGTACAACACGTACCTGAACAAGGGCCTGCCGCCGGGGCCGATCTGCAACCCGGGCGAAGCCTGCATCCAGGCCGCGCTGAACCCGGCCCAGGGCGGCTATCTGTACTATGTGGTCAAGGACAGCGTCACGGGCGAGCACTTCTGGACGGACAACTACGACGATTTCCAGGCGGCGAAGGCGCTTTACGCGCAGGGGCAGTGACTGTTGGAAGCGTGACATTTTGACACGGTAATGACATTTGACGTTTGGGAAAAAATTGAATAAAATTAGGGCTGACAAAAAACGACAGCCGCGGCCTTTACTGAAAAGCTTGCGGCTGTCGTTTTTTTAGAAATCCAGCTTTACCAAGGGGCCGCGCCATGCTGTTCACCTCTTACGCTTTCATTTTCGCCTTTTTTCCCGTGACCCTGGCGGTTTATTGGCTGTTGCTGCGCTTCCGGGAGGGGCTTTTCTCCAAAATATGGCTGATCTTAGCCTCGTTTTACTTTTTCGCCCAGGGCGAGGCCTGGTTTTTGCCGTACTTTATCGGGACGGTCATTTTTAACTACGCCGCCGGGATCTTGCTTCTGCGCGGCAAACGCGCGGCTTTCAGGCGCGCCGTGCTGGCCGTCGCCTTGGCCGAAAACATCGGGCTTCTCTGCTGGTATAAATATACCGGCTTTTTTATCCGCACCGTGAACAGCGTCTTTTCCCTGAAAATTCCCGCGCTGAACATCAGCCTGCCGCTTGGCCTTTCGTTTTTCACGTTCATGATCGCCGCGTTTTTGGCTGACTGCTACAGGCGCGAAATAGAGAAGGCTGACCCGCTGGGATATCTGCTGTTCGTGTCCTTTTTCCCAAAGATGATAATCGGGCCGCTGGTGCGCTACACGGAATTCGCGCCGCAATTTTCCGGCGAGAAGGCGCGGAAATTTGACCCCGGTAATTTTCAGAAGGGATTTTTCCGCTTCTCCATGGGCTGCGCGAAAAAAGTCCTGCTGGCCGATCCGATGTTGAACTATACGGGCGGCGTCTTTTCGAACCTGACCGGGACAAGCCCGCTGGGCGTTTGGCTGGGGCTGCTGACGAACCTGTTCGCTTTCTATTTCGACTTCTCGGGCTACACCGACATGGCCATCGGGCTGGCTCTGTTCTTCAATATTGAGCTGCCGGAGAACTTCGACTCGCCGTACCTCGCGCGCAACGTCCGGCAGTTCTGGAAAAAGTGGCACATGACGCTCACGAGATTTCTGTACAGGTACATATTCAGCCGGATTTACAAGCCCGGCAGGAGGCTGGCGGGCTTCTGCCTGGCAACGGCGGTCACGTTCCTCGTGTCCGGGCTCTGGCACGGCGCGGGGGCCAACTATGTCCTGTGGGGGCTGGCCCATGGCGCGGCCATATGCCTGGCCGCCGCCGTTGCGGTGAAAAGTACCAGGAAATACCTTATGCCTAAGTGGCTGGCGCGTCTGCTGACGCTCGCGTTCCTTGTATTCGCGGCGGCGCTGTACGTTTTCCCGGGGCCGGGCGCGTTTGGGCACATGCTGGCGCGGATGGTCTACGCGGGATACTACCGGGGCGGGGACGCGGGGGTTAAGGTGCTGAAATTTTTCAGCGATAACGCTTACGTTATTGCTGTGCTGATTATTTCGGCGGCCGTGATGTTTTTCGGGAAAACCGCCGGATTTTTGGCGAAGGAATGTGCCGGGAAGCGCTGGTGGACGGTTCTGGCGGCGGGTTTGCTGGCGGTTTGCCTGTTTGGCTTGGGGCAGGCGGTTCCGTTTATATATTAGACCTGACCTGAAACCGTTCAATACCGGCTTTACGGACAATTTTCCGCCAGGCAAGCTCTGTTTGCTCCACAGGAGCAAACAGAGCTTCGTCAGCGCCTCCTAGCGTACAAGCTGGTAAGTACGCGTCGTCGGCGCTTCCTCGCCTGACATAAAATTGTCGCGTAAATCCGGTATCGCCCGGTTCCAGGACAGGTCTATTTCAGATTCTAAGGTTTTATCGGTTAAGGAGTATATATGAAAACCAAAAAATGGCTCCTGTACGTCCTTATAGGCCTTGCCGCCGGCGTTCTCATCGTCGCGGGGCTGAACCTCGCCATAGACCCCTTCGGGGTCTTTGGCGACCGCATACTCAACTGGTACGGCTACGACATGACCAACAGCCCCGGCGTGGCGAAATTCAGCTACCTGGATAAAAATTACGGAAACTACGACGGATACATATTGGGCGCGTCCGGGGCCGGAGCGCTGGACCCGCTTGCGCTGGACAAGTACTATGGCGGCGCGAAATTCTACAACCTCATGACCGACGGCGCGACCTGCGCGCAGATGGAGCAAGAGCTTTACTACGTGATCGATAATTACCGCCCGAAGCATATCGTCCTGGCCCTTGGGCTTGGCGAGATCGCCGCCGGCGGCGGCGCAGATACGTCCATCCGGGGTGAGTTGAGCGCGAAGGCGACGGGCGGCAGCCAGCTTTCGTATTTCACAAAATTTCTTTTTCTTGACCCGTCGTACAGTTTCGGAAAGCTGAACGGCCTTATAGTAAACAATATCCAGCCCCGCCCCACCGGCGCGGACGTGTTTGCGCCGGAGCTGGGCGTGTACAGCGTGCCGGCGGCGGGGGAAAATATCGTAAACATCCCGGACTACGAGGCATATGAGAACGCGAGCAACGGCGCTTCTTTCGGGACAGCGCCCGTCAGCGTCCCGCACGCGGACATTCAGGCCAGCCTGGACGCGGTGCGGCGCATGAAGGACTACTGCGGAAGCCGCGGCGTGAGTTTTGACATCATATCGATGCCGGCATATGCCGGGGAAGTCTCGGCGTTTGACGGGGACGCGGTGAGGGAGTATTGGGCGGGCCTCGCGCGGATACAGAGCTTTTGGAATTTTTCCGGCTATAGCATAGTCAGCGGCGACCCGCGCTTTTTTTACGATTGGGAGCATTTCAGGAATATAACAGGGGACATGGCGCTGGGAAAGGTGTATAATGACCCAGATGTATATTATCCGAACGATTTCGGCGTGTACTTCACCGCCGAAAACGCCGGGCCGATGTCTGACAAGCTGCTGACGCCGCCGGACACAGTCCCCGCACAACCGGAGACTGTGCGCGTGCCGATTTTGATGTACCATCACCTGGTTGCGGATTCGGAGCAGGACGACTGGGTGACTGTCCATGAGAGCGTGTTTCGGGGGCAGATGGAGGCGCTGAAAGAGGCGGGGTACACGGCCGTTTTCTATCAGGACTTGGAGAATTACGCCGAGGGGAAGGCGGACTTGCCCGCGAAGCCGATCCTGATAACTTTTGACGACGGGTATCTGAGCAACTATGAGATAGCCTACCCCATACTGGAAGAGCTGGGCATGAAGGCGACCATCTCCGTGATCGGGTACACGCTGGGCCGCGACAAAGACCCCGCCACCGGCGCGCCGATCACCCCGCCGCGCCTTACATGGGCGCAGGCGCGGGAGATGGAGGACAGCGGCCTCATCGACATAGAGAGCCACAGCTACGGCCTGCACTCGGACGGCACGGACGGGGGAAGGAAAGGCGCGCTGCGCATGGACGGCGAGAGCACCGCCGCCTACGCGCTGGCGCTGGAAAAGGATTGCGCCGTCATGAGCGCGATGATGCGCAACTATCTGGGGAGGGCCCCGGAGGTGTTTACATATCCCTACGGCTACGCGGACGCGCTGTCGGACTTCATTTTGGACCAGATCGGGTTCAGAGTGACCGCAATCACGGGGGACAAGGTCAATACCGTCGTGAAGGGCGACTTGAATTCGGTCAGGGGGCTGTACAGGATCAATGTGAACGATATGTGGCCGGGGCGGGAGTTAATAAATGAGATAGACAAGCTGGATAAAGAAAGTGATTATCCCTCCACCGAATAAACATTGCGTGGTTGTAGGGGCAGACCTTGTGTCTGCCCGCAATCCGGGCGGAGCGCTCCGCCCCTACGAAAATTGCGCAATGTTTATTTGGTGGAGCAATAATACGGGAGGGCGTTTTATGGCCAAAATCAGGCGTATCTTTGTGGAAAAAAAGCCGGGAAGGGACGTGGAAGCCGCGGCGTTGCTGGCGGATATCCAGACAAATTTGCGCGTCGGCGGGCTGAAGGGCCTGCGGATCATCAACCGGTACGATATAGAGGGCGAGGGCGTGTCCGAGGCCGGTTACGAGCTTCTCAAAGGGAACCTGTTCGCCGAAATGCCCCTGGACGCGGCGTGGGACGAGGAATTTCCCGTGCCGGACGGTTGTTTCGCCTTCGCGGCGAAATACCTCCCCGGCCAGTTCGACCAGCGCGCGGACAGCGCGGAGCAGTGCGCCGAGATAATCGCGGACGCCGCGGGCGCGGCCATAGAGTGCGCGAAGGTCTATGTCCTGGAGGGCGAGCTGTCCGAGGAAGAGAAGAGGCGGATAGAAAAATACTGCGTAAACCCTGTAGATTCGTTCATAACGTCCTTTGACAAGCCCGTTAGCCTGAAAGCGGAGTTTACCCAGCCCCCGGACGTGAAAATCCTCACCGGCTTCATCTCCTGCCCCGACGGGGAGCTTGAAAAATTCGTCCCCGGCCTGGCCATGACGCGGGCCGACCTTATTTTTTGCCGGGATTATTTCAGGGACGCGGAGAAGCGTGAGCCAAGTATCACGGAGATGCGGGTGATCGACACGTACTGGTCTGACCACTGCCGCCATACGACCTTTTTGACGGCGCTGGAGGATGTTGAGATAGAGGACGGGCACACGGGCCCCATACGCGATGCGTACAGCATGTACCTCAGCGAGCGCAAGCGTCTGTACGGGGAGGACACGAAGAGAGACATATCTTTGATGGACATCGCCACCATCGGCATGAAGGCGCTCAAATCGCGCGGCCTGCTGGAGGATTTGGACGAGAGCGCGGAAAACAACGCCTGTTCCATCAACGTTGAGATACAAGTTGACGGGAAACCCGAAAAGTGGCTGATCCTGTTCAAGAACGAGACGCACAACCACCCCACGGAGATCGAGCCCTTCGGCGGCGCGGCCACCTGCCTGGGCGGGGCCATACGCGACCCGCTGTCCGGCAGGGCGTATGTGTACCACGCCATGCGCGTGACCGGCGGCGGCGACCCGCGCACGCCCGTCGGCGAGACGCTGCCGGGCAAGCTCCCGCAGAGGCTCATCACCACCGGCGCGGCGCGCGGGTTCAGTTCCTATGGGAACCAGATCGGCCTGGCCACCGGGCAGGTCACGGAGATTTTCCATGAGGGCTATGTGGCGAAGCGTCTGGAGATCGGCGCGGTAGTGGGCGCGGTGAAAAAAGACGCGGTGCGCCGGGAAGCGCCGGACGCCGGCGACGTGGTCGTCCTCGTGGGCGGGCGCACCGGACGGGACGGCATGGGCGGGGCTACGGGGGCGTCGAAGCAGCACACCGCCGAATCCATCACCGCCTGCGGCGCGGAGGTGCAGAAGGGCAACCCGCCGACGGAGCGGAAATTGCAGCGGCTTTTTCGGAACAAAAACGCGGCCTGTATGATAAAGCGCTGCAACGACTTCGGCGCGGGCGGCGTGGCCGTGGCTATCGGCGAGCTGGCCGACGGGCTGAATATCGACCTGGACGCCGTGCCGAAGAAGTACGAGGGTCTGGACGGCACGGAGCTGGCCATTTCGGAGTCCCAGGAGCGGATGGCCGTGGTCGTGGAGGCGAAAGACGCCGAGGCGTTTATCCAAGCGGCGGCTGAAGAAAACCTGGAAGCCACGGCCGTGGCCGCGGTCACGGCTGACAAGCGGCTGCGCATGAGCTGGCGCGGCGCAGGAATTGTGGACATTTCCAGGGAATTTTTGGATACTAACGGGGCGCGGCAGACGGCGAGAGCAGTTATTAAGGGCGTTGAGGCGTTTTGGGATGAACGGGCCGGAAAGACGGATGTATTAGGCAGGGATGGGCAGGGAAGCCCGACCGGGCAATTACAAGATGTCCCAGTGAATGCGTTTTGTAGGGCCGGGCTTCCACGCCCGGCTGCCCCTGCTGGCGATCGTGGCGCGGACAGTCCCGCAAAACTGCCGGAAATAATCTCCCGCCTGGACACCGCCTGTCAGAAGGGCCTTGCGGAGCGGTTCGACTCCACCATCGGCGCGGGCACGGTGCTCATGCCCTTCGGCGGGAAGCGGCAGCTCACGCCCATCCAGGCCATGGCCGCGAAGATACCGGCGGGCGGCGAGACGGACGCCGCCACGCTAATGGCCTTCGGCTATGACCCCGATATCGCCGTGAAAAGCCCGTTCCACGGGGCAGTGTACGCGATCGTTGAAGCGGTTTCCAAGGTCGTCGCCACGGGCGGGGACTGGCCGAAGGTGCGCATGACCTTGCAGGAGTATTTCGAGCGCATGACCGGCGCCCCGGAAAAGTGGGGAAAGCCGCTCAGCGCCATGCTGGGGGCTTTCTACGCGCAGATGAGGCTGGGCTTGGCGGCCATCGGCGGCAAGGACAGCATGTCCGGCACGTTCATGGACTTGCACGTGCCGCCTACGCTGGTGGCGTTCGCGCTGTGCCCGGGCGAGGCGGGCAATGTGATTTCGCCGGAATTCAAGGCCCCGGGCAGCTTGCTGGTCAAGATAAACTCGCGGACGGACGCGGACGGAATGCCGGATTTCGGGTATTTGACCGCCGTGTTTGAGACGGTCGGGAAGGCGATACGCGGAAAAAAGGTCAAAGCGGCGAGAACCGTCGGCGCGGGCGGAGTCGCGGCGGCGGTGTTCGAAATGGCCATAGGGAACATGTTTGGCGCGAAAGTGGAGACGGAAAGTCTTTACAGGGCGGAATACGGGGCGTTTATACTGGAAACCGGATGTTCGGAAGAAGAAATTAGGCTGGAATTTGCCGGGGCGGATTATGAAATAATCGGACGGACGACGGATGAGGCATGTTTGGAGATAAACGGCGTGAAATTTGGCCTGGACGGGTTGATAAAGGCCTGGATGGAGCCGCTGGAGGGCGTGTTTCCTACTAATTGGCATAATCATGACGAAAAACAGCCGAATAACATAGCTATTCCGGTCTATAAATCTGATATTTCCAGGCACGCAAAAGCGGGAGCGGTGAAGCTCGCCCATCCCCGCGTCCTGATACCAGTTTTCGCGGGCACTAACTGCGAGGACGACAGCCGCCGCGCTTTCGAGCGGGCCGGCGCGGAGGTCAAAACGGTGATAATCCGCAACTTGTCCCGGGAATGGCTCAATGACAGCCTCCTGGAGATGAAGCGGCTGATCGGCGAATCGCAGATCATCATGATACCGGGCGGGTTCAGCGCGGGGGACGAGCCGGAGGGCAGCGGGAAGTTCATCGCGGCGGTGTTCCGTAACCCGCGCGTGGCCGAGGCGGTCACGGATTTGCTGGAGAACCGGGACGGGCTGATGCTGGGCATTTGTAACGGCTTCCAGGCGCTGATAAAGCTGGGCTTGGTTCCGTATGGGAAGATTTGCGGCCAGACGGCCGGCAGCCCTACTTTGACCTGCAACGAAATCGGCCGGCACGCGTCGTGCCTGGCAAAGACGAAGGTCGTGTCTCAAAAATCGCCGTGGCTTTGGAAAAC
>Ga0123354_10005742_pt1 | contig 18167 bp, 13 predicted proteins | sample TergutLab28metaG_2_FD_97872 | JGI IMG/M metagenome (GOLD analysis project Ga0123354, IMG submission 97872) | Labiotermes labralis P4 segment gut microbial communities from Petit-Saut dam, French Guiana - Lab288 P4 | ecosystem: Host-associated > Arthropoda: Insects > Digestive system > Gut ...
AAAACGTGATTGTGTTTTTTTTTTTGTGTTTGTTTGTTGTTTTTGGTGGGGGTGTTTGTTGGTGGTGTGTGTTGGGGGGGGGGGGGGGGGGGGATAAAGAAAAAAGAAAGAAAAAAAAAAGTATCATTCAGCAACAATACAGTGCACACATGAAGAAGGTTATGGCTTCTTAATTTCAGTCATAAATACAAATTTTAATGGAAGCATCACTATGTGCTCTCAACGTAATATAATATTATATAGTGTACATCAGCACTATCACTCTATTATATAAGGTTACATGTTTCGACTATAACCTAGTCATCTTCAGGCCTATATTATCATTTGTGTTACAAGATGCTATGCACACCCTGGGATCTGATTGTGTTTATATTTGTGGAATATATCTAATTAAAACGTTTGCCTAAAAGGTGTGATGTGCAAGTACAGGATTGGGGTGTGTAAAACAAGCGTTTTAATTAGATATATTCCACGAATGTAAACACGATGGGATCCCAGAGTGTGCATAGCATCTGGTAACACAAATTTTAATATAGGCCTGAAGATGACTAGGTTATAGTCGAAACATGTAGCCTTGTATTACCTTATATAATAAAGTGATTGTGCTGACATACACTATATAATATCATAAATACAGAGCAATATTTTCGTCTGCATGACTAAAAATCTGCAGCAATGGTTAACACCTCATAACAAGATAACATTGGATGTTGCCAACTGTCTGATATACACAATGTTGAGAGCTGACTCTGCTTTAATTACCAGGTACAAGCAATGTTACAAAACCTACCTGTTGGACTCATAAGATGAAGCTAACCTGATAGCTCAATCCAGGGAACCAAACACAAGAGGCTTTACTACATTACTTGTACAGGATGACAAGAGCAAAACTAGCTTCCAAAATACTACCGAAATAAAAATATCTCCGACAATGGACAACGTCCAGTTTAACGCTATTATAATTCTGTCTACATGGTAGGATATGTGGAAGTGAATTGCTGCATCTGATGCTTCGGTTGCTGTGGTTATATAGTATTGGTGATACATGAATGTAATGAGAGTATGAAGCACTGGTAGAATGACAGTGCCAAGGAAAAACCAAAGTACTATGAGTGAAACCTAATCCTAGTGTCATTCTCTTCACTACAAATCCCACATGGACTAACCTGAGATAAAAACTGTACCTCTAGTGGCAGGTTGGTGACTTAACTGCTTTGGAAATGGCAGCAATTAGTAAATGTGTTAACTTAAAGTCATGGCAGGGTTTAGTATACACGCTAATTGGATGCCATGGCAGGAGGGCTCACTGTATTTACTAATCAGAAACTTATCTGATATACAGGAAAGTTCAAATCCCTTCTAATTTTAAATTAATTAGATTTCACTGTACCTAGCATGAATAAGTAAAAACAACTTTGCAGGCTAAAATAGGTAATAAACCCACAGAACATGAAACACTGCACATCTATTACACCAATGACATCAATGGGTTTCAGGTTTACAGTTTCTCTTCGTGTGACCACAACAAAATCAGTATGCCCAATTATGTCCCAAGTCAAATGCTTTATTGTCCAACTAACGCACTCAAATATATAAAATCGTTAAACTGTTAAAAAACAATCAGACTTACAAAAGCTGCTCCAAAATGTTTCGGTTCATGCAGGAACCATCGTCAGGGAGCTACAACCAGTACTTGGCCAAAATTACAAGTTTTGTTCAATTGTGCGTGTCGGTAGATGTTGTCAGTGCTATGGCGGCATATTCTGACTGTAACAAAAGGATCCTGGTGTGCGTGTGTATGGTTCACTGTGCAAAGAAGTGCTTCTTTGCACAGTGAACCATACACACGCACACCAGGTCAGAATATGCCACCGTAACACTGACAAAGTCTGTACCAACACGCACAGTTGAACAAGAATTGTAATTTTAGCTAAGCACTAGTTGTAGCTCCCTGACGATGGTTCCTGAGTGAACCGAAACATGTTGGAGCAGCTATTATCATAAGTGTAATTGGTTTTTAACAATTTAATGATTTTATATATTTGACTGCATTAGTTGGACAATAAGGCATTTGACATCACTGATGCATGGTATAACCATGAAGGTTATGTCACACGTGTTGCACAACTTTGTCCTTCCCTGCCATAAACTGCAATAACAAAGTACCTGATTCATTCTTGGACAATGAATGATACTTCAGCATTATGTCATGCCAAAATGGTGCAGGAATATGATCATACACTCATAACAAGGGACTCTGAAGGAGACCCAAAAAATAGACAAATTTCAAACCATACAAATCTGATTATGTACATTATCTGTGGATCTGTATTATATACATAACATTTAACATCAACTTCTTGTACAGAGGTTTTTATTTGTTAATTACTGCTCCGACATGTTTTGGCCCTTAGCTGTTGGCCATCTTCAGGGAGTTCTTAAGTATTTTAGCATGTGCAGCTTATGCTCCAACTTATGTGGCAAGAATTCTACACATGAACAAAATTATTAATATGATGATTAAATATCACAAGTTGTAAAATCAGCTTGCAGTTAAAATACAGCATAAAATTATTTTAATTATCTGTTGAACTAATCTACTGCATCCAAACGTCTCTGTTTATTATCCATATTCACAAATTCCATTTGAAGAAAGTCTGAAATATAGATAAATTATTTCCGCCTGAAGAACACTACAATAGACAAAACGTTAAAATATGCATCAGTAACTTGGATACTAATAAAGAGAGATAGAAATCAAATGAGCATTTTTGAAAGGAAAGTGTACAGAAGAATTTTAGGCTCAGTATATGACAATGAAAAAGAAAAAAATTGGAGGATATTAACCAATAAAGAAATTTATGCAAGTGTTAAAAATCCTATTCTAATAGAGACAATAAGGTTAAATAGATTACGTTGGTTTGGGCATGTACAGAGAATGGAAGAAAACAGAATTCCCAAAAGGATATTATATATGAATTTGGGAACAACAATATTGAAAGGTAGACCAACAAATAGATGGCAAGATGGGGTGAGAGAGAATGCAACAATAGTTGGAGAAGGGTGGCAGGAAAAAGTACATACGTAACAGAGAGGAATGGAAGAAGCTCCTGAGAATGGCAAGGAATCATCGCATTCTGCACATGCCAGTGGAATGAATGAATGAATGAATGAAGTAAAGCACACTCTCAGTCCAATCAGAACTGCAGAAGAAAAGTAGAAATTTCTCTGTAAGATGAGAAAAGTGGGATACGTGCCAAGATATTGATAGGGCTCAGTACATAACTGGCAGTGCCAGAGTACATTTTTCAGGTGTTACATATTACAAAAATGGTGTAACAAATTTAGTCTATGTATCATTCAACACAGTTAATCAGTACATATAAAACAGGGGGATAAAACAATATAATAATTTACCATGTCACTTAAAGAATTTAAAAAACACAGAACTTGTAAGGAAACAAATCATGATGACTCATATAAACAGCTGTATATACTCATACAGAGATTGCAACATGTCCAATACCAAGTTTGTCAAGGATGGAAATAAAACATTACACATGCTTTCAATCTAATTCTTATAAACACAAGCATCCCACTTGCTATTAACAATGTCAGTCAAAATCACATAATTTGCAAATTTCTGAAATCAAGCCTAATAATTACAGAAAAAACTGAATTCTGCAAAGGAGAGAACACTGTGTGTGTGTGCATGTGTGTGTGTGTGTGTGTGTGTGTGTGTGTGTGTGTGTGTGTGTGTGCATGTATGTATGTCAGTACGTATGCACGCATATGTACATGCATTTACCAATTCATTGTTGGGGTGGGGCAGGAGGTATTAGGAATGATCACAACTGTTGCTCTTTACCAAGAAAAGATGCCACATGACTGCACTACACTGGTGCAATCAATATGTGTGACAATGTGTTGGAATATACCAGAAGCTTAACTATGCTCCACAAAATGAAGGCATACATGGGTTGAAGGAGGTTGACGTACAGCTTCATACATTATGAACTTCCACGCTAGGTGAAGTGAGTTGTCAGTTCTAAGCTCCACTTGCTTTGATGCCGAGTGAAGTGCTCCAGTACCAACAAACATAAGGTTCAGTTGGTCTCACAGTCACTCTGGATGCCTTAGAGAAGAGAAATTTCTTACCATTGCCATAAAACTAACCCATAATTCCTAAGGTCATCCAACCTACAGCCTAGTTCCTATACTGACTGAGCTATCCTGGCTCCTGTACAGAAAATGTATTACTAAAAATTCTTAGTTTATTATAATACATTTTTTATATTCACACACCTACTTTACATCAAAAATGATGAAAACACCTACACATTTCTATTCCTGAGGGGTCACCATCAGGAAGTTCGTACATCACATGCACTTGTGCACTTGTTGGTTAATTGTCATAATAAATTAGTTATTACCAACATATGTAATGAGAAACATAAAATTAAAAAAAATTCTTGCCAAGACAAGATACACATCCAAACTCTTTAGCTTATCTTTGCAGCCACGACAGCACATTCGACACAGTGACTAGGCTATCGCCTGAACAGCCAAGGAATCATGATTCAATCCCCAAGAGGGGGAAGATATTTTCCTCCTCTCTGATGTGTCCAGACTGACTTTGGGGTGCACCAAGCCTCCTATTTAATGGATGCTGGGCAGATCACAAAGTGGTCAGAGAAGTTGGTTGACAACTCACCTCTATGTGGGGGAGTGGAGATGTATCTCCACTCCCCCACATGCTTTTATGGTACATATATGGACTTTTATGGTACATATATGGACTTCCCTTTCATATGTTGACTTTGCAACAACATACATTAAAAGCATTTATGCTAACCGTATTTCTGCTACACTATAAAAATAACAGGAACAACCAGAGAATACAGTAAATTTAATAAAGTTTAATTTTATTTGGTTTTTATTTCTAAGTAAAAAAATCAACTATATTTCACCACCCCTTTTTACAAAATCTGAATAGTGAATATAATACAGCAGGTACAAAGCTCACACACTTCCTTGACAAGCTTATAATCAGTCTGCCAATTAGAAAATTCCCCAATATGAACTTATCACCATCCTCAATAAGGCCCACCACATCCACTCTAGATCCCATAACCCTATCATCAAAGATAATTTTAAAATATACTTCCCAGTACTAATATACAACTTGCAAATCAATCACTCAGCCATATGAGATCAACACACATCATTATCCACCACCATCAACATGACACAACTTACCACAAGGTAGGACAGGTGGCAACACTGGCACAGCATGCGGAAAGGGTGGCCAAGGCCAACTAGGAGGAGAAGGCACTACTGCAACAATAGACAGATATAGACAGACAGAAAGATGAATCCCAGCAAGCAGGCACTGGAGAGCACATGTGACGCCTCATGCCACAGTAAGCCCACAAACATGCATCTCCATCCAGTCAACACTGCAAACTGCTCCAAACACAAGCGCAGTTGAAGCTATATGAAGCTAATCAGAAGTGTAACTAATTTATTTAAAACTCATCATGATAAACAGTATACCAATAAACATCCACTGTAACACCTAACAATCACTCTGAAGAATTTTAAAACTGTACATTATTATTATTATTACCATCAAGTTATAAAACACATGTTCATAACACAAAAATTGAATGCACACTGCGGTTTCTGTAACTCACAGAATAATTTAATTAATTCTGGGTCACGCAAAACGTCTTGATTGCTCCCATATTTAACACGCTGGAGCCGGTGAGGAAATAATAATAAACAAATTCATTTTCTCTCACATACGCTGTTCTGTGATAAGTTTACTTTTCAACTGCTACAGTCTTCCCACTACTTAATTAAGCCTTGCCACGAAGGCATATGGGAGATGTGGAGGTATAGCTCCATTCAGTCTTATTCTTGGTATTAGATGGGAAGAGTCAGTTTTATGCCTGGGCTGCTTTATCCCCCATATCCACTGGATAGGCAGTTGGGTGGGTCAAAGAGGTGGTCCAGATGCTTTGGAAAGAAAGAAAAATTTCTTGCCCCTACCACCAATTGAACCAAGATGCCTTTGTTATCCAGTCCATATGCAAGTCACTGTACTGAGCTTGACGTTCAGGTGATCATGTATCGTGATAAATTCTTATAATAAATCCAACATGATGCACTAATTCCTCAAATTTATTTTTTGAATAAAACTCTACATGTTTCAGACAGTTCCTCTGTCTATCTTCAGGAGTTTTTCACTGTACACACAGCAATGGTATATGTCATACAGGTTTGCAGACAGCTTGCAAGCAGGATCAGGGTGTTCCGTCCTGATCCTGCTATTATGGCCCATTTTTCTTCTGCACATAAATTAAAACTGCTGATCTTAAAATCCACTGATGTTCACTGTGGATATTAACTTGCAAGCAGTCCACAGCACACATCTCGATGTGTGAGGTGGGGTGGGGAAGGGGATAAACACACAGAACATTAGAGTGCGATGTGGATTCTTTTGAACTGGATTCTGTTCCTCTGAAAGAAGGTGGTATTCTGAATTTGGATCCCTGTTATGAGATCTGGGAGTAATTTTACTAATAAGTATTGAGGGGGTCAGTGGTTATCTACACCACTACTGGGTGTAACGATATTATCACAATTCAAAGTATGAGATATGCAGAAACAAGGAACTGTGCACACTGCCTTGTCTTGAGCAAAGGCATCAAAATGTCACTGGAACAGCCGATGAGCCACTCAATCGGCATATGAAATTTGGTGTGGAGAAAATATAGGATGACAGTATTCTTAAAAACAATTATTCATTCCTTCATTCCATTGGCATGTGCAGAATGTGATGATTCCTTGCCGTTCTCAGGAGCTTCTTCCATTCCTCTCTGTTACGTATGTACTTTTTCCTCCCACTCTTCTCCACCAACTATTCTTCCATCCTCTCTCATCTCATCTTGCCATCTATTTTTTGGTCTACCTCTCAGTATTGTTGTTCCCAAATTCATATATAGTACCCTTTTGGGAATTCTATTTTCTTCCATTCTCTGTACATGCCCAAATCAACGTAATCTATTTAACCGCACTGTCTCTATTATAGTAGGTTTTTAACACTTGCATAAATTTCTTTATTGGTTAATATCCTCCAATTTTCTTTTTCATTGTCATATACTGAGCCTAAAATTCTTCTATATGCTTTCCTTTCAAAAATGTTCAATTGCTTTCTGTCTCTGTCTGTTAGTGTCCCAGTTTCTGATGCATATTTTAACGTTTTGTCTTTTGTTGTGTTCTTTAGCCTTAATTTTAGTTGCTTTGATATGCTTTTTTATTTTCAAAAAATTTTTGTAGCATAAAATATGTTTTGTTAGCATTTTTTATTCTTTCTTGCAATTCTATTTGGTTATTATCCTCATTAAGTATAACTCCTAAATATTAATGACAATTATAGTAGTAATAATAATATTCTATACGATACATGAATAATGTATTCTTCCACCAAACAAAATTCTGCCACTTTTGCTAGTGGACAGAGTACAGCGGTGCCATCAAGACTGGGACCTGCTACACCTGTGTCAAGACACTGGACTGATATGGCAACACAGTAACTGCTCTTGCTACCAGACACACTAACATGTGCCGTCCCATCGTCTCGTATCAGGATGCAAACACATCCCTTTTCCAAAATGTTGTGTTCTCTTTGGTATAATGGATTGTGGACGAGGTCCAGAAAAAAAATAATCCAGAGCATTAATGCTTCATCAGAATTCACCAGCAGAATCCTCCATGTTTAATAATTTGTTACTTTATACAAGTAGTTTGCAGGAGCCAGTAAGCGATACAAAACAGGGATGGTATCCCCCAAGTCTTAATATGATTTCTATACAACAATGGTAAAGTGATGGAAACCCCAAAGTCTCAGTACAATTTCAGTACAACAGTGGTTAAGGGATGGCAGCCTCGAAGTCTTAGTATAATTTCTGTACAACGGTTATAGGTTTAAGGATTATAAAGTCAATGCTCTGAATCAAACATGCCCTTTTATCACTGTCCTATAAAACGAAGAACAAACTGGCCGAATATTAGAGAATGAAAGTATCTATATATCATTTCAAACCGGCCAAATAGAAGAAGAAGAAGAAGAGAAAGTAACCCTTCAGGTTCCTGTGACCATGCATCATGAGCAATGTGTGAAGAGAGAGAAAACCAACAAGATGCAACAATCAGATGTTTATTATCAACTTCTGTCTCTCCTGAAGATGGGCATAATGATGCCCGAAACATGTGGAGACATTAGTTGATAATAAACATCTGATTGTTGCATCTTGTTGGTTTTCTCTCTCTTCACACAAAGTAACCCTTGTATTCAGGTATTTGTTTCTATTTACAATAAATAAACATCCTCTGTAAAGCAAGCAACTGCATAATGCAACATGCTATCCCAGGGATACACATGCACACACAAGGACAGACTGAACATAGTAGTTGTAACATTACAGACTCCATTTACTTCGCTTCCCATAAACTTTGAAAATTCCTCTCTCAAGACAGCTTACAGAAAAAGAACATCAGTTACACCCTCAAAGTCAGCTGGAGCATCACCACAAAAATCTGCTGACAATGTCAAAAGATAAAAGAATTCATTCACCTGCGGATTCACTTTTTAATTTACATTTATTTAACAATACTGTCAGGAATAATAAAAGAGGTAATTGACATTTTCAATACAAACCTTTTCCTACTACATTTCAATTTTCTTTTACAGTTCTTTGAAGAAGTCATGCGTAGGAAAAGCTATGCAGTTCCAAATTCAAAGAATATTCACATACCTACACCACATGAACCAATCACTGTGTTACCAACACATTTTAAAACCAAAGAAAAAAGCATTAATTTTTATTATTAACAAAGTTAAACCAAAGTTTTTTACTGAAAACAATACAACCAATGTGCACGCAACGCACGCACACACATGCACGCACACATCCCACACTCTTACTACTGATTGCTGGCTTGGCCTCCTTACCCTGAATAGTGGAGTGTCGCCTGTGCTGAGAGGGTGGCGAGCAGCCCCCTTGATTGGGCCCAGCAGCTACCTCCACTGAGCTGTTGGAATGCGAATCAAGCTGCGTGGAGTGACCAGAGTCACTGGAAGTCACTGAACCTAGCAAACCAACCAATACCAGCCACACATAGACTCATTCCTACCAAAAGCATCCTGGTATCTGACACTGTTGGGGGGGGGGGCACAGTTCTGGTTCTTGTGCCTCTGTGCAGACAGCTATTTAATGATCCAGCCTCAAACCCTAGGTTTTATATGGCTAACTATGGTAAACATAGCCTACCAACTGATATATCTGGCTTTTACGTATTCTGTGTTTCAATACCTGTGATACATGACCAAAGTTAAAAATGCAAGACTGGCTGCAATGCAATTTAGTATGGCAGACATGAATGACCCAACCCCCAAACTATACAGCATCACAAGCAACAAGAGAGTAATCTCTGTATGGACCATCATGAAAACTTAAAACCACAATAAATAAAAAAAAAAAAAACACTTGCAGGATTTTGAGGTTCTGGTTCCTGAAGTTTTGAAGGACCACAATGCCTTTACCTGCCTGGTCAGGCAGTCCATGAAGAAATAAAAATATGTATACTTGATCCTACAGACAAATGCACTATGACCCTACATAGCTCTGACATAGCGTAACATCCCACAATACTCAAATCTTCAATGACAGCTTCTTGAAGTGCAGCAGTGTCATCTAATGCATACATTAAACAATGGGTTATTTCTTATTCACACCTCATTCTATTCAAAGAAACTTATGTAGGTACTAATTGCCACATATGGCGCCACATTATGATCTTCAAAATGTTAATGCTGCACAATGTTCATTAAATAATTCTCCTATGAAATACTACACTTCAGACTGTACTAGATCTTACCAGAAGTAATTAATAACTTTACCACTTGAGTATTTGACTAAGTTAGAGCTCCTACACAGTCATTCCCTCAGTTATATAGGTATTTCACTTAAAAACAGGCCTACATATTTACTACATAAATACTATCAGAACTTGCATGACCTAACCTACACATACTACAATGCATCACCTGTTCAGGTCTACAGACTACTGTACTCATACTTGAACTGGATGGATGCAGTAAGTCACAAATCACAAAAGCTACATGTTAGGTGCAATTATTCATCAACCTCCATGCCACAGGCTCAGTAGTAATTAAAAGCCTTTTCCAAAAAAAAGCAAGAAAAGAAGGAAAGAGTGCAGGGGCATGCACTCAAATGGAAATTTGTTGTGTATCTATAAACTACACATAACTTCAACCACTTAAAAATTCTGCTCTCTGTAGGAACAATTTTCTGAAAAAAAAAAGCATGAAAGGAAGGAAAGAGTGCAGGGGCATGCACTCAATTGAAAATTTGCTGTGTGTCTATAAACTACATATAACCTCAACCACTTAAAACTTCTGCTTTGTGTAGGAACAAAAATGACCAAAGCGTATATTTGGATAACAACAAGAATGAGGAATATACACAAACTGCTACATTGGACATGAAAAGACTAAAACACCATCACTTTCTGTACAAGTGGAACAACTTGACATGATCCCTTGCAATATCATGGTTGTGCCTGGTAGAATTCAGTATTGTACATCTACACTGAATTCTAAGATTTCAGGTTCTCACAACAATAACTTTGAATACTACTACTACTACTACCTTCTAAGCAACCTAATGGAAACATGTGATGGACAATACAGAGCCTATTCCAACAATTTAAATTATTTCGTATAACCTTAGGCATAATATTAGGAGAAAATGTCTGGCCTGTTTAGGCATTAATTTGATACTAAAAAAAAAAATACTTAGATACACTAATAACTAGCAAAATATGGTAGGTAGATGTGGATTCAATTTGTCTACCAAACAGTAACCTCCGGCACGTTCTAGTGAACATAGTAAGAATGGCACTAACAGGCTGTCCAGAAATACTGGTAACCAACTTCCAACCAACACTAACATACCAGAAGAGCAAAGACCTCAAATACACTGTGGCAGAAGCCTGAACTCTTGCACAGTAATAAAAGTCTGGGCTCTGTAAAACTATTTCTTGACCAGATTACATCTAATTCTGGACCTGATGGTCCATGAAATCAGACACATTGACAATGATGAGTGCTTTATGACAAACAAGCAAGAGTAAGGGCAGCCAGCAATCTTCTGCTGCTTCAGCACTCCCTAAGACACGAAACAGTGAGAGGTCACAAACCCAACGCATACAGTACAGCCTTGTTAAGAAGCTGACAGCTGCTTGGAAGGTCAAGCACTACCTCTTTAGGATCCCAAACATTCTCAAGTGCACATCAAAGAACCTTATCTGAAGCCATGTAAACTCAGCCCATACTGTCTCTTTCTAATGTCTTACTATCCTCACATCTACGCTTTCTATCTCCTAAGCAATTTCTTCCACAGAGGTTTCCTGACCAAAATTCTGTATGTATTTTTCATCTCTCCCATACTTGCCACGTGCTCCACCCACCTCACCTTCCTTAATCCGATCACCCTACCAATATTTCACGAAGGGAGCATACCCTGAAACTCATACAATTTTCTCTAGCCTTCTGTTACTTCCTCTCTTCCAGATCTGTATTCTCCTGAACAATCTTTATGTTTCTTATGTTTATTGGACCGTGCATCATCTTGATAGTTGAATAAAGAGAGACTAACTTGATGTCACTTGCTTTATTATTTCATTATTTAATGCTCAACATGTTTCGGATGTTAATATATCCAACCTCAGGAGCTTGCGACTTATTTGTTGCGTTACTTCATGGGTTGTATTGTTCTGGTTCGATGTGTGTTGGTGTTACATTGTGGTTTGGCTGGGGTGGTGTGGTATCTGTATGCAGGCTGAAGCCTGCATACGGATAACACACCACACCATCCCAGCCAAATCACAACGTAACACCAACACACATCGAACCAGAACAATACAACCCATGAAATAACTCGTCAAATAAGTCACAAGCTCCTGAGGATGGATGTATTAACATCCGAAACATGCTGAGCAGTAAATAATGACATAATAAAGCAAGTGACATCAAGTTGGTCTCTCTTTATTCAACAATCTTTATGCATGTCTGTTAGGACAACAGACACATTTCATACTGATACAAAAAACATGTAAAATTATGGTTTTATGTACATTCATTCCTAGATTTTCAGAACCTCCATGTAGTATATGAAAATACATCTTCCCTGGCAAGATATAAAAATGACACAAACATTATTGTAGCATTAGCAAGAAAAAATATTTTTTTTAATAATACATCACACCTCTGATACACAATTACTTCCCCCCCCCAAAAAAAGGAGGGGGTGGGGGGAGAGAAAGTCAAGAATTTCCTTCAGCCATTGTTATGCTCATAAATGCACAGACACATACCACATTTGGTTAAAACAGAGACTGTGGCACAAAATTCTCAGAAATACATACAGTTGTAAAGTTCTTAACTTCTTAACTCACAAACCTGGGTTAATAATTGAATTCTACCAGAAAAAGGAATTGCTGTCATGTACACGTGACAACAGGAAACATCCAAGTAAAAGAACATGTGCCAATAAACATTCCATTAAAATTTTTTTGTTATACAATAATGACACTCAAAACATGAAGATCCATAAAACAGCACTTTTTTCCATAAGAAACAAGACTGCAAATGGTAAACTCCACGACATAATACACATAATTCACCTACGTGTACGAGGGTCAACAAGAGGTGATATGACTATATGTGGTTTTTTGGTATAAGCGGTATTTATGAAACCTATTTTGCCTGGAGGGACTGAGAAGAAACCTCAGTCAACACAACCAACAACCAAGCCAAAAAAACAACCCAGACATCTCCTAAATACAAGTCTACAGTGTTAAAATTACACCAAGCAATTCTGTGAAAGTCTATTCCTGTACACTACATGGTGTTACACATGTCCATCTTCTTGTGAGAACTAACAAGGTCAGTAACAAGTACGAGACTAAAGGTAATGGAAGTTAGATGCCGAACGTACCTGAAGTCAGGGTCTTGCGTAGTGGCAGGTTGCTTAATGACGTCACACTACTGCTCTCGGCACTGAGATCAACAGATGGAAGTGGAAGCGTTGGAGTATCAGAGTGCGAGCGCTCATGTAACGCCCTGCCGCCGGCGCCGGGATGATCTCTGGTGGTGACACCTGGTATTACTGCACTGCTGCACACACGTCGGTGTGAGCTAGGAGAAGGGGAAGGAGAGAGGGATGAGTGGTGATGGGGTAAATGAGCCAGCCCAGGTATGGGCAGTGGTGGTTGGGGAGGATGTCTAGGTTGATGGGGCCGTGTCTTGTTGGGCTCACTTAGGGCAAGCATCTTGCGCACTGCCTGCGGTGACGCAGCTCCTGGCAAACATACTGCGACATCAGAATGCTGTACTCCCGAGCACATCTTTACACCAGTAATTCTACACCATCATGTACTAATGACAATGACTAATGACAGCCTGTAAGGTTAGATAATAGAATTGGGTGGAATCATATGAAATGAAAAGATGATCATCAAAGAACCAGACAGAAGCAACTGAGTGACACAGAATGGACAATTCCAGCATTTAAAAGTAAAAACTGAGGAAAACCATAAAACCATTAGTCAGGGCAGCCAAAACTAGACCATCATTTGATACAATACCCACAAAATGTATGAGAGACATGTTCAGTGTTCGAGGAATAAGAAAAATTGTTCATATATATAGCACACGCATGCATGCAGGCGCACACACATATACACAAAGAAACAGCCAATAACACATTTGTCTTAAACTCTCAACCCTTGTCCCTGATAAGATCACACATCCCATTTTTGAAGTGGATGCACAAACACAGCAAAACATACAATACTGTATCATGATCTCAAGTGAACCTTTTAAGCACAAGCAACTACAGACTTCATCCACCACTTGAATGGAACTATAATATTAACATGCAATTACAGAAACATAATCATTATTGTCACAAAATTAATCCTGTATATGAAGACTTGTAACTCCTAATGTGCATTCAGGTACCCCAAAATAGCTTTATTTAAAAAATTACAATCTGATTCTTATTGCAAAGAGAGTTCAAAACTAAGAAGAATATTGAAAGACATACAGAAACATGGACCCAGCCACTGCACTTAACCTAACCTACAACTAATCTAACCTAATTAAATGCATGACAATTAAATCCCAGTGATCTGATATGAACTACGGTACTTGAAGAGAGTGCAGGTGTGGCTCAGCTACTCAAATCAAGAGAACAAATGTAATCATGAAGAGCACAAAGTAACCCACCTCTTACATGTTTACAAATGGTACTCACCAAACTTGGTGCTCGCAATTCCCTTCTTCCCCTCGCTGGCACTACTGGTACTGCTTGTTGTGGACAGTGTAGGTGAGGGATGTCGTTTCCTTACAGGAACAGAGTTGGGTGCACTGCCTGATGGCTCACATTCCAGTGACAAGCTGTGAAGTTTGTCTTCATCTGTAATGACTCGCATGTTGTTCAGGTACGCCTTCACACGACGAACCATTTGTGCCTGGAATTCAACATGAAAATAAGAGCGTCTAGTCATGTAAAATGCAATTAATTCCAGATCCTTTTAAGCATTCTTGGTACGAAATGCATAATGCGTAGAGAGGAATCTGTGTTGGTCCACTTGTCCAAATGCTGCATTTCCAGAACAACTGAATGAAGTTTAATTAAATCTTGTACAGATGGCAATTCAGACAACCAATTAATTCTGGTTTATTTAATTAATACACCAACAAATGCACATATTTAAAGTCAATGGTTGAGATTTTGTTTCTTGCGGTACAGGTGTATTAATTAAATAAACTACAGAATGCATGGTGCAACGATAAAGATAATTCTGGTTTGTTTTGGATAATTATAACCATTGCAATCATTCCTGAATGATAACAGTTTTCTCAAAAAATGGGTTATTGTACAAAAAATTTGTACCGACATGAAATGCATACTTCATACCAATCTACAGCTACTATATCAAACATATTCTGATGTAAATATTTGGCCAAAAAACCAGCAAAATAGTTTCTAACCACACACTATAGAGTTTACAGTTAGCATCTGTGCAAAGTTAATGAAAATGAATGTGAAATTTGAGGGCTGCAGAGTAGTGGCTAAGAAGAATGCCACCTTCTGAAACACACAAGATGGATGCAGCATGTTCCTCTCAAATGTTGTCACACTTCAACCAGTACATGGCATCACATCCCAAACGACCAACCAAAACACAGCTAGTTAGTTGGATCACACTTGAAGAACACAATACACAATGTGTGACAAAAGCCTCACAATACCTCCTCAAACATCTTCTTGGGGTTCGGCTGGGCTGTCGATTTCTTCCGCCTCTTAACAGTCGCTGCACCTTGTGGTCCACCAGCTCCACTAGCCATTGTCAGCTGATTCAGTGCCACCATGGCATTTGAAGGGGGTTGTCCACCTGTCATGCATACAATAAAAAGTTGGCATTACCCAATTTGCTGTAGCTGTGAGACCACGGAATGAATTAAACATATGTGTTTCTTACCAAGGCCTAACATGGTCAGCAGATCGTAAGGTGATGAGCACATGTTGGTAAGAGTGCGAACTTCCTTGGCTATCATCCGCAGTTTTTCAAAGTTTATCAGTCCTTCTATTTTTGAATCATTTCCCAAATGAATGAATGTCAGGTCCTTTTTTACAACTGGGTAGAAGGGAATCTGCAAGAAAAGAAACCAGATAATAACGAAATGAACTAATACACAAAGAAACACATGGTGTTCCTTCCACAGCTTCAAAACTGAAGATGTCGAAGAAAGAGCTGCCTTGGACCAAAGACGAGGTGTTCAGTAAAGTGATGGGAGATATGCAAAAGAGAGCACACACAGAATAAGAGGCAACTTCAACTGCCAAGATGGAGAGACCAATCAAAGGGAGGTACAGTACACAAAAGAGTGTATGAACAATGAATATGCATGGAAAACATAAGAGAGGACAGAACAATGAAGAAAACCCCTAACAGAGAGCAAAGGTAAAAATGTCCCTGCGATTTTTACCATGACAATTATGTCACACAGGAGAGTGGAGGTGTACTCTTAAACTTGGAAGTAGACTGTGGGATGCTGTAGGATTGTTCAGAGAGACAACCGCAGTATCACACATATATAACAATATTTATTAACGTCAAGAGTAGTCATACAGTCTGGTCTGCAGCAGGGCATGTAGCATGAAAAACCTGCTGGATGGGAAGCGACTGGTCCACTCGGTCGGCGTCTCTGCAGTGTGATGTTGTGAAGAAGCGTCTGGTCAGCCGTGGGTGATGGTACACTGCTTGTTGCACGGCTGGGCTTGTGAGGTGAGGGCCACGGTGAACCTCGGCAGCTAGTGGCAGGTGCTGTTGCTGGCCGAGGGCTGCTTGCTGTATGCCGGGATGAGTGGTGGTGTGCCTGGTCCTAGAAGCATCGTGGCTGGGCAGTCAGGCATCGTGTCTCCTGTCTTGATGTAGACTTGCAGAGCTTCCTTCTCGACGTGTTGTGGACAGTTACTCCTTTCTGAATAAACTCATTGGTCTGAATGGGCTTCTTTTATTCCGATCGCCTGCTGTCCAGTCTGCTCTGCCACTGGCTGGTTGGCAGAGCTGGTAGGCGTGGCTCGTTGGATGTAGTACGCTTGCTGGGGGGTCGTTTTCTTTGTTTGTGGAAGTAGAGAAGGAGGGAGTGAGAGAGTGGTTTCCTGTGGTGGTTAAGCTGCTGCTGACTAGGTCGGAGTGTTGATAGGTGTATGGACAGAGGAAGGAGAGCTACAATGTGGGTGTCCCCACAAGACATATGTCAGTAGTCAGCTTCATGTGCCAGTCTTTATAACAAAATGGGCCCCCATTACCCACAGAAAAGGAAGCCTGGTGGGCCCCAGAAGTGGTGTAGGTACCATGAAGAGAGAAACATCTTACACCTTGAAGGAAAAAACACCCTCCTCTTCCCAGGATTCCTTAGTCATCCAGACCACAGGCTAAGCACTATGTGACTCAGCTATCCTGCCTCCCTCCAAAGACAAAGTACAAAGATGGGAAAAAGAGAGAAGACAGATATAAGAAGGTTAATTAAAAATGCTATGCCACAGGAAGACAATGTCAATGGAATATGCAAAGCCATCCATCCTACAGACAATGACTTTTAGTGACTTGTATTTTACCCACTTACTCTTCCATGATTCCAGTCTACATTCATACTAAATAATGTATAGAATGTCCATCCTAATTGTCACTAACAGCTGAAACTTCATACACTGCAATACAAGAAAATGGTAGCAAGAATGCAAAACTCTACAAATAAATGAAAGAGCAAATATAACTTACAATAGGGGGCTGTGATTGCTCAGAGCTGACCAACTGACGGTATTTGCTCATATTACGAGATGGATCCATCAGATCTTGCAGGTCACTGAATAAGCGCTGATATTTGCTTGGGAGTTTCTCCCAAGATAATCGGAGTCGAGACACTGCTCCGTGACCAAGACCCGACACAATTGCAAACATTGAGTTGAAGTTCTTACACTCTTTACATTGTCCTGCAAACACAAAGTCATAGTACCTGAAAAAGCACTCTCAGTAAACACATTCAGCATATTTCGTTGCACTTTGTGCTCCTAAACGACAAAGTTAAATCAACAAGCAATTTACTTCCATACGGTTCTCTCTGACATTAACAATGTATTGACACGGGTTACGACTTGTCACTATTCAGTGATAAGGGATACAGGTGAGTAGGAACAATTTTGCCTCATGACTGGAAGAGATCCAGTTTCTCAAACACATTTAATGCACCTCTGAATACCTTATATAATTAAATAAAATTACATGAAACTGAAAGACACAGTCATATTTCAGTTATTATAACACAACTTTTGTATGTAAACTTGGAAAGTTGTATGTAGTCAAACACAACTGTGTCACATGAGGTGTATTTAACGACTATATAACGGACAGCTACATGTTTTGGCCTGTACTGGCCATCTTCAGGTTGTCTTACGGGAACTTAAGATCTTACTATAAGCATGCACGTGTACATGCCTGTAGAT
>Ga0123354_10005743_pt1 | contig 18162 bp, 15 predicted proteins | sample TergutLab28metaG_2_FD_97872 | JGI IMG/M metagenome (GOLD analysis project Ga0123354, IMG submission 97872) | Labiotermes labralis P4 segment gut microbial communities from Petit-Saut dam, French Guiana - Lab288 P4 | ecosystem: Host-associated > Arthropoda: Insects > Digestive system > Gut ...
CTAGCAAACATATCGAATATTTATTTGATTCCGCCTGTTGATTATCTACCTTTTGTTTATTTGATGCAACATTCCTCGTTGATACTGACCGACAGCGGCGGAGTACAGGAAGAAGCCCCTTCGTTAGGAAAACCGGTATTGGTGATGCGCAATACAACGGAGCGACCGGAAGCTGTAGAAGCAGGAACCGTGAAATTAGTAGGTACGGATGCAGAGAAGATTGCTGAAAGTGTAAATTTATTGTTAAACGATCGCTCGGTTTATGATCGGATGGCGCAGGCGCATAATCCTTATGGGGATGGGAGGGCGTGTGAGAGGGTGGTGAAATTTGTAATTAACAATTCATGCAAGCTGTCATATTAGCCGGAGGTCTTGGCACCCGTTTATCGGAAGCCACAAATTTAATTCCCAAACCCATGGTGGAAATAGGAGGAAAACCTATACTGTGGCATATTATGAAGACTTACAGTCACTACGGTATTAAAGACTTCATTATTTGTTGCGGTTATAAGCACTACGTAATAAAAGAATATTTTGCCAATTATTTCCGTCATAACAGTGATATGACTGTGGATTTATCCAATAATACGATTCAAATTCTGGATAATCATTCTGAAAACTGGAAAGTGACGATGGTGGATACGGGATTGAATACGCAAACCGGAGGACGTATCAAAAGGGTTCAGAAATACATCGGGAATGAAACATTCCTATTGACTTACGGCGACGGAGTTGCAGATATTAACATTGCGGACACAGTCGATAAGCATCAAGACAGTGGAAAAGCCATATCTGTGACTGTTTATCAACCCAAAGGGAAATTTGGCGCTTTAAATATTCGCGAAGATAATACAGTTGTATCTTTTCAGGAAAAACCTGTGGGTGATGGCGCTTGGGTAAATGCCGGTTATTTTGTTTGCGAACCGGAGGTTTTTGATTATCTTCCGGAAAATGACGATGCGGTTATTTTTGAACGCTTGCCTTTGGAAAATATGGCGAAAGATGGGAAAATGCATGCCTATCGGCATAGAGGTTTTTGGAAACCGATGGATACCTTGCGGGATAATACGGAATTGAATGAAATGTGGGATAAACAGCAAGCTCCATGGAAAGTATGGTAGATTTAAGCGTTTATAGAGGGAAAAAAGTGTTCCTGACCGGGCATACCGGATTTAAAGGCTCGTGGCTATGCCTGCTATTGTATCATTTAGGCGCAAAAGTTTATGGCTATGCCTTGAATCCGCCTACTCATCCCTCGTTGTATGAAACTGCCGAAATCGATGAATTGATTCATTCATCGATTGCAGATGTCAGAGATTATCAAGCGCTTTTGAAAGCATTATCGGAAGTGCAGCCCGACATCGTGTTTCATCTGGCGGCACAACCCTTAGTGAGAGATTCTTATAAAAATCCGATAGATACTTATGCCATTAATGTAATGGGACCTGTAAACTTGTTGGAATCCATACGCCATACGTTATCGGTACGGGCAATCGTAAATGTAACAACCGATAAATGCTACGAAAATAAAGAATGGATGTGGGGTTATCGGGAAAATGAACCGATGGGGGGATATGATCCTTATTCCAACAGTAAAGGCTGTTCGGAATTGGTAACATCGTCTTTTCGTAACTCGTTTTTTAATCCTGCGGAATATGGAAAAACGCATCAGGTAGCTTTGGCTTCTGCTCGCGCAGGAAATGTAATCGGCGGCGGCGACTGGGCGGAAGACCGGTTAATACCCGATTTTATCCGTGCCATTCATGGAAAAGAAAAGGTCTTGATTCGTAGTCCGTATGCTATTCGCCCCTGGCAACACGTTTTAGAACCCCTATACGGATATTTGGTTTTGGCTGCCAAACTATATACTGAAGGTTGCAAATATGCTGAAGGATGGAATTTCGGACCAAACGATTCGGATGCTAAACCCGTGGAATGGATTATAAATACCATCTGCACGCTTTGGGGAGAAAACGCTTCATACGCTTTGGATAATCAGCCGCAACCCCATGAAGCTACTTACTTGAAACTGGATTGTTCCAAAGCAAAAGCAAGATTGAGTTGGTATCCGAAATGGAATATCGAAACGGCATTGAATCAAATTGTTAGTTGGACAAAAGCCTATTACGGTGGCAAAAATATGAGAACCGTTTGTTATTCACAGATTGAACAATATTTATCATAACATGGCAGATATAAAAACATTACGACAGGAAATTATTTCAAAAACAATTGAATATTATCAGGCGAAATTTGCCCAAAAAGAATTTATTTCGGGAAAAACCCGTGTTAACTATGCCGGACGGGTTTTCGATGAAAAGGAATTAGTGAATGCGGTGGATGCTTCACTGGATTTTTGGTTAACCGAAGGACGTTTCTCGGAAGAGTTTGCAGGAAAAATCGCTGAATTTTTAGATGTCGAGCATGTCTTGCTGACTAATTCCGGCTCTTCTGCCAATCTTTTAGCTTTCTCAGCTTTAACTTCTGAAAAGTTAGGTGATAAACGACTGAAAGCAGGAGATGAAGTGATTTCCGTAGCGGCAGGATTTCCGGCAACCATTACTCCGATTATTCAATATGGTTTAATTCCTGTTTTTGTGGATGTTCATATTCCTACTTATAATATTGATTCCAAACAATTGAAAAGAGCGATATCCCCGAAAACCAAATGTATATTCCTTGCGCACACACTGGGTAATCCGTTTAATTTGGATGTTGTGATGGATTTGGCTAAAAAACATAACTTGTGGGTAATCGAAGACAATTGTGATGCTTTCGGTAGCAGGTACAGAGGAAAATTCACCGGCACTTTCGGGCATCTTTCGACCATTTCTTTCTATCCGGCTCACCATATTACAACCGGAGAAGGAGGCGCCATTGTTACCAATGATCCTCAATTAGCTAAATTAGTAAGGTCATTCCGTGATTGGGGGCGTGATTGCTATTGTGCGGGCGGGGAAAACAATACTTGCGGGAAACGTTTTTCACAAGTATTCGGAAAACTGCCTTTGGGTTACGATCATAAATACGTTTATTCCGAAATCGGATACAATCTGAAAATGACGGATTGGCAAGCAGCTATCGGTTCTGCCCAAATAGATAAATTACCCGTTTTTTGCGAAAAGAGGAAAGCGAATTTCAATCGGCATCATGCTATGTGGTCGAAATATCCACAATATTTTATTCTTCCCGAAGCAACAGAACATTCCGATCCCGCATGGTTCAGTTTCATTGTTACATTGAAAGACGGAACACCGTTCACCCGCGACCAACTGACTACCTATCTGAATAATCACTTGATAGAAACACGTAATTTATTTGCAGGCAATATAATCAAGCAACCCGCATTTATGAATCAACAATTTCGCATTGCGGGCGAATTGACAAATACGGAAAAGACGATGACTGATACTTTCTTTGTAGGCACTTACCCCGGTTTGACCGAAGAAATGTTTGCCTATATCGAAAGTATTTTAGATAAATTTATAAGTAACTATTGATTATGTTGGTAAAAAAATACCAATCTGAAATAACTTCCATTTATAATCCAACCGATGGAGTTTACACTTTGGAATTGAGTTCTCAAAAACCGTTTAAATATGTTCCGGGAACTTTTTTGCATCTGGCATTGGATGAATATGACCCTTCAAGCGCATGGCCCGAATCGCGCTGTTTTTCCATTCAGACTTGTCCGGAAAAAGCGAATATAAAAATAACATACGCCGTCAAAGGACGATTTACACAACGGATGGAAAAAGAGTTATCGGTTGGCAAACAAGTGTGGTTAAAACTGCCTTTCGGCGATTTATTTACTCAGGAACATGATAAGAACCGGACGGTTTTTATTGCTGGCGGGACGGGTATAACGCCTTTTCTGTCGTTGTTTACTGACGAGTCATTTGCCAAATATACAAACCCTCATTTATATACAGGATTCAGGAATCGTGCCTTGCATTTTTATCAAACAGAATTGAATAAAGCTAAAGAAATCAACCCCACATTACAAACAACTGTATTTTATCAAGATATAGATGGAGTGATTAATATAGAGCGTATATATAATTCGCATCCGGATGCTGGAGCATTTTTTATTTCAGGACCTCCGGCGATGATAAAATTATTCAAAAGCTTCCTGTTGTCAAAAGGAGTAAGTGAGGATAGGGTGAAAACGGATGATTGGGAATGAGAGAATGAAAATTTTGCTAACAGGAGGTACTGGTTTTTTAGGTTCACATATAGCTGAATTGCTATGCGAAAGAGGACATGAGCTTATTTTGATTAAACGCCGTATTTCAAATCTTGACAAATGTAAATCTTTCCAAAATAATGTTCTATGGGCAGAAGAAGATGAGTCAGACTGCTTAAAAAAAATTATTGCTTTTAATCCAAAGATTATAATACATTGTGCTTGGAAAGGCGTTGAAGTGAATAGTAGAAATGATTGGAAAATTCAATTTGATAATCTAAGAATACTTTCTCAAGTGTTATTTATTGCAGAAAAAATTTCTATAAAGAAAATTATTGCATTGGGCAGTCAAGCCGAATATGGTGAATATTCAAAGTGTATTGATGAAAGTTATCCAATTAATCCGATAAGTCAATATGGAATTGTTAAGGTTGCTGCTTCTTATGTATTAAAATCGTTTTCGGTTCTGCATAATATAGATTGGTATTGGTTAAGGATTTTTTCAATATTTGGTGAGCGAGAAACAAATAATTGGTTGCTTCCTTTGACTATTATTAATATGTTGAAAGGGAGTAAAGAAATGGATTTTACTAAAGGAGAACAAGTTTATTCGTATTTATATGTCAGAGATTTTGCAAATGCTGTAAGTTCTTTAGTCGAAAAACAAGGGAAATCGGGCATTTATAATCTTTGTGCTTCTAATAAAATGACATTAAAAGATATACTCAATAAGGTTAAAGAAAAAATTAATCCGGACTTTAGATTAAATTTTGGAGCATTACCGTATCGTTCTAATCAATCCATGAATATGACAGGTGATTCATCTTTATTTATTAAAAACTTTGGCGATTTTGAAACTTTCGATTTCAATTCTCATCTTTCTCATCTTATAAGATATTATAAAAATGAAACTCTCTGATTATATGGTTTCGTATTTTGAATCTCAGGGAATAACTACAATCTTTGGTTATATTGGTGGTATGATTACGCATCTTGTTGATTCAATTGCATCCAATCAGCATGTCCAATTTGTTCAGACCTATCACGAACAAACAGCAGCTTTTGCTGCTGAAGGATATGCCAGAGAATCCGGTAAATTTGGTGTTGCCATATCAACCAGTGGACCCGGCGCTACCAATATGATGACCGGAATAGCAGATGCGTTTTTTGATTCAGTTCCTGTTATTTATATTACAGGACAAGTAAATACATACGAATACAAATATGAAAAGCCAATTCGTCAACAAGGCTTTCAAGAAGCTGATATTATAAGCATTGTAAAGCCAATCACAAAATATGCTAAATTAATAGATAAAGCAGAAGATATTCGTTACGAATTGGAGAAAGCAGTTTACATCGCAACTCACGGCAGAAAAGGTCCTGTTTTATTGGATATTCCTATGAATATCCAACGTACTGATATTGATTCCAATCACCTTAATGGCTATATTTCTAAAAAAGAAAATATAAAAAAAACTAATATAGATAATATCCTGAGTTTGATATCAAAAGCAAAACGCCCTATGTTATTACTTGGCGCTGGATGCTTAAATGAAAATACTGATAAACTTATAAATACATTTATTACAAAAACGAAAATTCCGGTCGTAACTTCTCTGCTGGGGAAAGGAGCTATCGATGAAACTTACTCATATTTTATGGGTATGATTGGTAGTTACGGAAATCGATGCGCTAATATTGGAATAGCTAATTCCGATTTATTATTGGCATTGGGAACAAGATTAGATACCCGACAGACAGGCGCTCAAATTGATACATTTTTAGAAAATGGAATAATAATACATGTGGATATAGATTTAAACGAATTAGAACACAATCGGATAAAAAATAGAATAAAGATTCACTCTAATGTTACTTCTTTTTTGAAAAGCATGAACAACAAGAATTTGAACTGTCAAGATTATACACAATGGCATGACTATCTCTTAAGACTAAAACAAGATTATAACCAAAATAAGGAAATTGAGCGATTTATAATCAATAAGTCGCCGTATAAATTTATGCAAATATTGAACCTATACAGTCAAGAACACGATGTTATCACAGTTGATATTGGACAGAATCAAATGTGGGCGGCACAAATGCTGCAAATAAAGAAAAGGCAACGATTTGTTACAAGTGGAGGCTTAGCTCCTATGGGATTTTCAATACCGGTAGCTATTGGCAGTTCCTTTGCTAATCCGGCTAAAAAGATTTTTTCCTTAAGTGGAGATGGTGGTTTCCATATTGCAATACAATCCCTGATGCTTATTTCGCAATACAATCTTCCAATTAAAGTTATCATTTTAAATAACAATACGTTAGGAATGATAACCCAGTTTCAACATTTATACTTTAATGACAGGATGAATGGAACAACGTATGAAGGAGGCTATTGTGTCCCTGGTATAAGAAAAATCGCTGAGGCTTATAATTTAGCTTATTTCTGTATTTCTGAAAGTGATTTAACTAATAAATTGCTATTAGATAGAATTTTCAGTTTGAAAAATTGTATCATCGAATATCAAATAGAAGAGTTGACCACTGTTTCACCCAAATTGGAATTTGATAAACCCATTGAAGATGTATCTCCTTATCTTTCACCTGAAGAAATGGAAAATAACAGAATAAAAGGATGAAGGTTTTATTGAAAAAATATGCTGCCAAAGCAGGCATCGATAAGGCAATCTTTTATACCTCTTTGGGAAGAATAATAGGAACTTTTGGCGGGCTAATTTCAGTTTTACTTGTAGCCAGATATTTGACAAAAATAGAGCAGGGTTTTTATTACACATTTGGAAGTATATTAGCAATTCAAATATTTTTAGAATTAGGTCTGGGAGGAATTATTACCCAGTATGTAGCCCATGAAAATGCGCATCTGAGTTGGAATAAAGATCAACAAGTGAGTGGTGAATCTAAACACATATCGCGACTTGCATATTTATTAAAATTCTGTTTTAAATGGTATTCAATTCTTGGAGTTTTGTTGGTTGGTGTCTTAATAATGGTAGGGTTGATTTATTTTAATAAATTTTATAAGGCAGAAGAAACTGTCAATTGGTCAATCCCGTGGTTATTATTATGCTTGGGAACTACACTGAATTTTTTAGTAGCGCCGATATCCGCATTTATATCCGGTTTAGATCGTGTAAAAGAAATAGCGCAATACAGATTATGGGCGCAGTTGATAACAATGGCTATAATATGGAGCGGATTATTTTTTGGCGCTAAACTTTATGTGGGTGGAATATCTTCTATTGTTGGCGCTCTTTTATTTTATTGTTATATTCTTTTTAGTTACAACCGTAAAACCATAATCACATTGTGGAGAGTTAATGTTTATGATAGAGTTAATTACGTGAAAGAAATTTTCCCGTTTCAATGGAAAATTGCGTTAAGTTGGATTAGTGGTTATTTCATATTTCAATTATTTAATCCGGTATTGTTCGCAACTGAAGGAGCCGTTGTTGCGGGTCAGATGGGAATGACTTTAGCTGCATTAAATGGAATCCAAGCGCTATCTTTAAGTTGGATAACAACTAAAGTTCCCTTATATTCCGGATTAATTGCTAAAAAAGAATATAAAAAACTCGATTCGATTTTCAACAAAACATTGGAACAACTGACTGCTATCAATGGCATTTCCTTAATATTCATGTTTCTGGTAATATTTGTGATAAGACATTTTCACATTGTATTTGGAAAATTAGATATTGGTTCTCGATTCTTGGATTATTTGCCAATGATTCTTATGATGATACCATTGTTTATCAATCAATTTGTGAATGCTTGGGCGACTTATTTAAGATGTCACAAACAAGAGCCTTTTTTGTTAATCTCAATTGTAACGGGAGTCCTTTGCTGTTTATCAACAATCTTGCTTGGAAAATATACCGGCGTAATAGGGGTAACTGCTGGCTATTGTTTGATTACGGTCTGCATGATGCCTTGGGGATATTATATATTTGGAACTAAAAAAAGAGAATGGCATGGAGAATAAAAGACCTTTATTATCGATTTGTATTCCCACTTACAACCGAAGTAGATATTTGAAATCAAATTTACTTGCAATATTCAATCAAGTAAAGGGAAAAGATGATATTGAAATAATCATTTCTAATAATTGTTCTACAGACGAAACTGAATCGGTTGCAAAGCCTTATCTTAATATCCCTTTTGTTAAATATTATAAACAAGTAGAAAACATTGGAGGAATAAAGAATATATTAAAATTAGCTAAAGAATATGCAAATGGAGAATTTTGTTGGATAATAGGAGATGATGATTTTATAGTAAAAGGTGCAATTGAGAGAGTAATAACTATTATCAAAAAATATCCGAATATAGACTATATATATGCAAAGATATCCCATTTATCTATGCAAGAATATAACACAAGTGGAGTATTACAACTACCTTCTTATGTTGAGGCATCTAATAATTTGAAAACTAACTTTGAAATACATGAAATAGCAAAATTTGAAGAATTGATCAGTCCTCAATATTCTATTATATTTTTGGGTGAATTGATGGGGTCAATCTTTAGAAGAAAGATATGGTTACAGTATAATCTACAGCCTCAAGGTGAATATTTAACAACATTAGAAACAACATATCCGCATTGTGTAATTTTAGCAAATACATTTTTTGGTAAAAAAGCAATATATACTAAAATGCCGCTTGTTTTGGCATTGGATGGTGCAAGAGAATGGTGGTATAAAGTAGGATATATTTTGATTGTGCATGTGAAATCTTTGTTGGATTTATATAAAGAAAAGGGATTAGATAAGCATATTCTAAAAAAGTGTTATCAAACTTATATTGAAATAACATTCTCATATGCCGTGAAATATCTAATGAATAAAAATTCCCCTCAAAGGAATCAAATATCACTTAGCCAGTATTTTTTATTCTTGTTAATGCATCCCATACTTTTTTGTAAAGTTTTTATGGCAATAATTTTAAGGTATATAAAAACTTCAATTTGTTCTTCATTAAAAAGTAATGTTATATGAATGATAAAACTATACCTAATGTTTTAATCTTATCGACTAATTTTTCGTCAGGTGACGCAATTACTTCAATAAATTTATTTTCAAAATGGCATAAAGATAATTTATTTTGCGCCAGCTTGTTTTTTAATGATTATTGTCGTTTCTTTAAATCATATTATCATATTGGCAATAAAGAAATTAAATACATGCCTCCGTTTAACTTATTTAGAAAGCCACAAGAAACAAATATATTATATGATTGTGAATATAATGAAAAGAAAAATGAAAGGACAAAGCATACTAGATTAAAATGGGGAAAATGTAACTCTTACATACAATATATTATGCTGTGCCTAAATCCTCTGAGCATTCATATGAGAATACGTCCTTCGACTTTATTTTGTAATTGGATTAATGAAATTAAACCGGATTTTATATATACTTCGGTAGGCAACTATGCGATGGCTGTATTTATATGTAAGCTAATGATTCTTTTTCCTAATATTAAATTTATAATTCACGGATATGATGATTGGATTGATCCTAGTTATGCTTTGTTTTTTAAAAAGAGATTTCGTTCAAAAGCAAATCTTATGTTGAAAAACATAATCAATGGTTCTACTATATTACTATCTACTTCACAGAAAATGTCTAATGATTATTTCTTAAGATATGGTAAATCTTTCACTGTTTTCCCAAATCCAGTACAAGTTGAAGAAAAGCATGATATAATAGAAAAGCATAATAATGTTTTGTTTATTGGAAAAATAGGAAGGCATAATAGTGATTCTATATTGAAGATGGCAGAAGCGATTAAGGCAGTAAATGACAAATATGAATATGAATTGTTTTTTGAAATATATTCTCCTATTGATAAATCAATAGAGAAATCTTTATTTTGTAAATTAGATAAAGTATTGATTCATAGTTGGGTAGCACATGATCAAATTCCTAATTTATTAAGAAAAAGTAAAATCTTATATTTACCAATAACAAATAGAAAAAGAGTAAAAAAGTTTGTAAAATATTCAATGTCAACAAAAATGTCTGAATACTTAGCATCTGGTTCTCCTGTAATCTATGTTGGACCTAAAGGGATTGCCATGACTGAATTGTTAGAAGAAAATAATTGTGCCTTTTGCGTTACAGATAATAAGATAAAAAGTATTGAAAATGCTATCGTACAAATATTCAATGATCCTATTCTCGTTGAAGAATATAGAATTAAAGCAAAAAAACTTGTATATGACAGGTTTGATATATCTGTTGTTTCTGAGAATTTTAAAGATTTGATATGTAGTTACAAAGTTTAATCCTGTTTAAGTTACATAAACAAATGTCTGATGGTGATAGAATCAACCATCATTTTTAAATACAATAAAGATATCAATTATGCATTTCTCAATAGTGATTCCATTGTACAATAAAGCTGAATATATTTCTAAAACATTATCATCAGTTTTGGCGCAAACTTATCCTTATTTCGAAGTTATAGTTGTGGACGATGGGTCTACAGATAATAGCCTCAAGGTGGTAAAAACATTGGAGGATGAGAGAATAAAAATTATTACACAAAAGAACAAAGGCGTTTCTGCTGCGCGAAATACAGGAATAAACGCGGCAAAATATGAATTGATTGCATTTTTGGATGCAGATGATTGGTGGGACTCAATGTATTTGGAAATAATGGTTTCATTGATTCAAGAATATCCTAATGTAAGTATTTACAGTTCACAGAGTGCAATCATTCACAAAGGGATAACAATTCCCACAAAAAACATACTTTCGCACGAGAATAAAACGGACTGTTTTGATTATCTTCAATTCCATGCTAAAACAGGATGGTATCCTCTAAACAGTTCATGTGCTATTTTTAGAAAAAACATATTGCAGGTTTCCGGTACATTTGATGAGCGCATTTCATGCTGTGAAGACTTTGATTTTTTCTTACGCATAGGGATTTATTCCAAATTAGCATATATTGAAAATGGACCATTATCCTTTTACAACAAAGATGTTGAAGCTACAAAAAGGGCTACTGGGGGTATTCTTCCAATTCAAAAACATTTATTAAACTATATTGATAAATATAATGAGTATTATGAAAAAAATGAATATTTGAAATACATCGTAAACCAACTTATATTAAATAGGCTTTTTTTATATCAAGGGATGGATAATTATTCATATATAAAAAAACAGCTACTTAAAGGTATAGATATCAAACAATTTTCTTTGAAGCATTTATTAGTATATTATGTTATACCAAATGATTTCTTTGGTTTTATATTGCATATCAATTGGAAGCTTAAAGGTATAAATTCTTTGAATGTTTTCAAGGTAGAAAATAGTCATATTGCCGAGTAGATTATGAGAATATAAAAAGTATAGATTGACTTTGATTGAAAATAACATTATTGGTTTATAGACAATTGCAAATAGCAATTTAGGTATTTAGTGTAATGTTCAGGATGTTGAAGATATAAAATATCTATTGCTTACCGATTTAAATTTTTTCAAAAAAAATAGTATTCTATATTTTAATTACAAAGAGACATTTGTGAATATTATTAAACAAAAAATATAAATATTTGCCCTTTTAATATAAGATCATTTTAAATATAGAATTGTTTATTTGACACACATAAATATACTATTGATAATGAATAAAATAATAGTAACAGTTATTAGTTTGATATTATGTTTTTTGTGCATGATAATTAAAAAACAAGACTTAATATCTCTTGGTTCACTTATCTATTTGATTCAGTTTATTTCGATTACTGTAATTCTTTTCAAAGAAAAGAAGAATTACTTATATTTTTTTTCTCCTTCATATTTATGTATACTCTATTTAAGTCTTAATTTTATAGTAGGTCATTATGTTGCATATAAAGGTATAGGGGATTTAAGATATTATAATTTACTTCGAGATTATGATAATATTGCGTTTATTATTATTTTTTTCCTGTTATGTAATCTATTTGTTTTTATTGCAATTGACTTTAAACGTATAGAGAATACGTCTTTAATAAGATTTCATTTAAAAAATAAAATTAGTAGTATTTGCGGATATGTAATACTATTTGTGATTTTTTTATTGTGTTTTATTAATATAAACTTATCCTTTTGGGGTGGTAGTGGAGATTTTGGTTATCCTTTAAGATTAGGGTTAGCAATCATTTTAATTTACATAGTAAATAGAAAACAGGTTTATAGATATTTTTATTATCTATTATTATTAGTTTTATTCTTAGTTACAAGCTATGACAGTAAAAGAGAGATTCTATATTGTGTTATATTAATTGTATTATTTGAGTTATTAAAAAAAGATCGTTCATTTACATTTGGGTTAAAACAATTATTATCCTTTTTATTTATCGGAGTAATAATTTTCTTAATAATTACAACATCATCTATAGCCAGAGGATATGGACAATACGATGTGAAAAATCCTATAGAATCTATTTTTCATGTAAATAATTATATTCATTCTGAAAATTTCATTGATAACCTTGCTGATAACTTTGAACTCCCATGTGATTATGGGAACACTTGCACTGCTATCAATTATGTATATAAAGGAGAGACTAATCTTTTATATGGTACAACATTTTTGAAATTCATCTTTACTCTAATACCTACAAATGTATTTCCAGAAAAGCCAAAAAGGATGGTTGAAATTTTCACACAAAAGTTTAGTCCAGCTTTTGCCGCAAAAGGGGGATCTTATCCAATTTTTATTTATGCTGAAGCATTCTGGAATTTTAATTTATTGGCTCTCTTTTTTCTTTATATTATCTTTTCTTTTTTTAATCGCTTGTATTCAAAAATGATTATATATTTGAAACAAGATATTATAAATATATATTCGTTTTTTCTTATATATATGTATATAACGATAATCCAATTTATAAGAGGGTCGGGGTTTGATTTATGGCTTGTGTATGCATTAATTGCAATTCCAACATCATATATGGCAATAAAATTATTCAAATTGGATAAATCAGTAAAAAAACAGTAAGTTGAATAATTTTTATAAGATAAGATTATGAATGAATATAAGCCGAAATTATTGCGTCTCACAAATACTATTATGCATTATAGTATCCCTGTAAATAATATGTTATGTGAATATTTTGATGTTACAGTGGCACATTATGGAAAAATATATGAAAGTAAAGATGTAAAATTTAAACAAATAATACTTACTCCTATTACAAAAGGTACCTTTACGTATTTCAAAGAAAATATATATAAATTATGCATGCAATATGATTCTGTCATCGCTCTTTCGGATTTACATGTTCTACCTTTCGTAACATTAGGACTTCGTAAGAAAAGAAGTTTTTCACTTACTTTTTATGGAATAGGAGTATCTGCATCTTATAACAAAAAGTTTGATAACGATAAAAAATTAGATAAAATAAGATTTTGGTTAACGAAAAAAGCAGATTCAAATGTTTTTTATTCAAAATACCCATTACAAAAATATATAAAAGCAGGATTTGATAAGAAAAGTTTATTTGTAGCAAATAATACTATATATATTTCGGAAAAAATTGATATTCCATGTAAAAAAAAATATTTTTTGTTTGTAGGTACTTTGTATAAAGAAAAAAAAATTTATGAACTCCTTGAGGCTTATGAAATTTTTCTTGAAAAGGATAGAATGCCGAGATTTCCTTTATTAATTATTGGAGATGGAGAAGAGAGGATAAATATTGAAAATTGGATACAAAAAAAAGAATATCAAGATTATATTCTATTGAAAGGAGCTATTTACGATCAAATAATATTAAAATCTTATTATCAAAATGCTATTGCAACAATTTCCCCTGGACAAGCTGGACTTTCTGTATTAAACAGTTTTGCTTATGGTGTGCCTTTTATAACGGCAAAAAATGCAATTACCGGAGGTGAAATATTTAATATCAAGGATAACTATAATGGTTTTTTATATTCGGGCGATACAACTGAATTAGCTAATATTATGATGGACTTAGCTAATAACCAGAAAAAAGTATATATTTTAAGCAGAAATGCACAGAATTTTTATTTTGAAAGTTGTAATATTAACCAAATGGTAGCAGGATTATCAAATTCAATTGAATATGCGTTAACAAAATTCCATAAAAAGACTATATGAAAAAACTTCTTCAAATCAACATTGTCAATAATTGGGGTTCCACCGGACGCATTGCCGAAGAAATAGGCCAAGTTGTTATTGCAGAAGATTGGAAAAGCCATATTGCTTTTGGCAGAAAGGAACGAGAGAGTAAATCAAACAAAATAAAGATAGGTAATCTTTTGGACTTATATTGGCATATTTTTCTTACCCGTTTATTTGATTGGCATGGTTTAGCATCAAAAAGAGCAACAGAAAAACTAATTAAACAAATTGAAGAAATAAAACCGGATATCATTCATCTTCATAATATACACGGCTATTATATTAATTACAAAGTTTTATTTGAATATTTGAAAATAGCAAATATCCCAATTGTATGGACATTGCATGACTGTTGGGCTTTTACAGGACATTGTACTTACTTTTCTTTTATTAATTGTAACAAATGGCAGACAGAATGTAATCATTGTCCGCAAAAAAACACATATCCTCAAAGTATATGGAAAGACAGAAGTCAATTAAATTTTCTTAATAAGAAAAAAAGTTTTACTTCTCGCAAGGACTTAATTACACTGGTTCCAGTTTCTAATTGGTTAGCTAATCTTACATCGAAATCTTTTTTTCAAAACACACAATTACGAAGAATATATAATGGGATAGACATTAATGTTTTTAAACCAATAGATGAAAACAGGAAAAAGGATTTCAAAGTGAAATACGGAATATGTACAAAGTTTCTAATTTTAGGAATTGCTGCTCAATGGGTAAAAAGAAAGGGATTAACCGATTTTACCCAATTATCTGAATTGTTGCCTAATGATTCTGTAATTCTGTTGGTCGGTCTTACTGAAAAACAAATAGACGTTTTACCAAAAGATATCATTGGAATCAGAAGGACAGAAAATATAAATGAATTAGCAGCACTATATTCAACTGCTGATGTATTTGTGAATCCGACGTGGGAAGATAATTTTCCTACTACAAATTTGGAAGCATTGGCTTGTGGCACTCCTGTTATTACTTACAGAACAGGAGGTAGTGTCGAAGCCGTATCAAATGATACTGGATTTATTGTAGAGCAGGGAGATATTAAAGGCTTATTGAAAGCCATTGAAATTATAAAAACAAACGGCAAAGATAAATATTCGGAAAATTGTAGGAAACGAGCAATTGAGAATTTTAATAAAAACGACCGATACAAAGAATATATAGAATTATACAAAGAATTGTTAAATAAACAATAATGTTAATTTTTTCCAATAAAACCCTCCTCATCACCGGCGGCACCGGCTCATTCGGCAACGCTGTCTTAAAACGCTTTTTGGATTCGGATATTAAAGAGATTCGTATTTTCAGCCGCGATGAAAAGAAACAAGATGATATGCGTCACTCCTTGCAGAATCCGAAAGTCAAGTTTTATATCGGCGATGTCCGTAATAAAAGGAGCATAGACAATGCCATGCGTGGAGTGGATTATGTTTTTCATGCCGCCGCATTGAAACAGGTGCCTTCCTGTGAGTTTTTCCCTATTGAGGCGGTAAATACCAATGTGCTGGGCACTCGAAATGTGTTGGATTCGGCAGTTGAATTTGGCGTAAAAAATGTTGTCGTTCTGTCAACCGATAAAGCGGCATATCCTATCAACGCTATGGGAATCAGCAAGGCAATGATGGAAAAAGTGGCAATTGCAAAGGCACGTTCATTGGGCGAGAATGCAAGTACCATCGTTTGCTGCACCCGTTACGGTAATGTCATGGCATCGCGAGGTTCGGTTATTCCACTGTTCATCGACCAAATGCAAGCCGGTAAAGATTTGACGCTGACCGATCCGAATATGACCCGCTTTATGATGACTTTGGATGATGCCGTCGATTTGGTTCTGTATGCCTTTGAACACGGACAGAACGGCGATTTATTTGTTCAAAAAGCGCCGGCGGCAACCATCGAAACGCTTGCAAAAGCACTGATAGAATTGTATCAATCCCAATCTCAAATTCGTATCATCGGCACCCGTCATGGCGAAAAACTCTACGAAACTTTGGTCACCCGAGAAGAAATGGCTAAAGCAGTGGATATGGGCGACTATTTCAGAATACCCGCCGATAATCGCGACTTGAATTACGACAAATATTTCATTAAAGGAGAAGAAAATATTTCAACTATAGAAGATTATCATTCACATATTACCATCCGTTTGGATATCGAAGGAATGAAAAAATTGCTGTTGAAATTGGATTTGGTAAAAGAAACCCTACCGGAGTGAAGATTTTAATTACAGGCGCCAATGGATTTATCGGTAAAAATCTGATTGCCGAATTGCACAATCAGGGATATACCGATTTATTGGAGTATGACATCAATACCAATCCGGCTTTGTTGGATAAATACACGCGAGAATGTCGGTTTGTATTTCATTTGGCAGGAGTAAACCGTCCCGAAACGCCGGAAGAGTTTATGTCCGGCAATTTTGGATTTACCTCTCTTTTGTTGGATTCGCTAAAGAAACACGGCAATCAATCACCTGTCCTTATCACTTCATCCATTCAGGCTGAACTCGAAAATCCTTACGGACAAAGCAAAAAAGCAGGAGAGGATTTGTTATTTCAATACAGTCAGGAAACTCATGTTCCCGTTTTTATTTACCGTTTACCCAATGTATTTGGTAAATGGTGCCGTCCGAATTACAATAGTGCGGTTGCAACTTTTTGTAATAATATCGCTAATAACCTTCCGATTCAAGTGAACAATCCCGATGCGGAAATGAATCTGGTTTATGTTGATGATGTGGTTTCTTCGTTTATAAAGAAGTTACGAGTGACGAGTGCCAAGTTACAAGGTGAAAGATTTGAAAGTGTTACTCCTGTTTATACTATCCAATTAGGTGAAATTGTAAATTTGATTTACCAATTTAAAGAAAGCAGGGATAATTTGCAGGTTCCGGATATGGGAGATGCTTTTACAAAAAAACTGTATGCAACCTACTTAAGCTATTTACCGGAAGATCGTTTCAGTTATCCGCTAAAAATGAATATTGATGACAGAGGTTCTTTCACAGAATTTCTGAAATCGCCGGATAGAGGACAGGTTTCAGTCAATATTTCAAAGCCTCATATTACGAAAGGAAATCACTGGCATCATACTAAAAATGAAAAGTTTTTAGTGGTAAAAGGAAGTGGCGTTATTCGTTTCAGAAAAATTGATTCTGATAAAATCATTGAATATTTTGTGTCCGGCGATAAATTGGAAGTTATGGATATTCCGGTTGGATATACTCATAATATCGAAAATATGGGAGATACCGACATGGTTACGATTATGTGGGCAAATGAATTATTTGATAAAGATAAACCGGATACCTTTTCATTGAAAGTATGACGATGAAAAAACTTAAAGTTTTAACGGTAGTCGGGACACGTCCGGAGATTATCCGTTTATCCTGCGTATTACAAAAATTGGATGCTTCCGAAGCAATAGAACACATATTGGTACATACGGGACAAAACTACGATTACGAGTTAAATGAAGTCTTTTTTGAAGACTTGGGACTTCGTAAACCTGATTATTTCCTGAATGCAGCAGGCAAAAATGCAACCGAAACAGCCGGACAAATTTTAATTAATATTGACCCTGTGTTGGAAAAAGAAAATCCGGATGCGTTTTTAGTATTAGGAGATACCAATTCCTGCCTTTGCGCCATTGCAGCTAAGAAGCGGCATATTCCCATTTTTCACATGGAAGCAGGTAACCGCTGCTTCGATCAGCGTGTTCCAGAAGAAACCAACCGGAAAATAGTTGATCATATAAGTGATATGAATCTTACTTACAGTGATATTGCCCGCGAATATTTA
>Ga0123354_10005744_pt1 | contig 18161 bp, 18 predicted proteins | sample TergutLab28metaG_2_FD_97872 | JGI IMG/M metagenome (GOLD analysis project Ga0123354, IMG submission 97872) | Labiotermes labralis P4 segment gut microbial communities from Petit-Saut dam, French Guiana - Lab288 P4 | ecosystem: Host-associated > Arthropoda: Insects > Digestive system > Gut ...
AAAAAGAAAAAGTTAATAAATAAAAAAAAAAAAAAAAAAAGGTGAGAGTGAAAAAAAAAAGAGCAACACCACAACAAAAACATCGGGGGGGGGGGGGGGGGGGGGGGGACCCAGTTATATGTATTTTTAATTCAATGGACAATGTCTAAAGAATTCTTCCATAATGTTATACCAAAGTCATAAACCATAGAATGTGGATGGCATACAGGGTGGCTCAAAAGTCAGATCACCAGTTAGTAAAATGGGCACTAAATCTGTTGTATCTTTATTACTTCATGACCTTAAAAATGTTTTAAATGAGATCCTGCACATTCAATGCAAAACTCACAATAATGTGATAACATTTTACAAACTGACTGGCATCAATAAGCCTTTCTGCATACAAAAGATATGATTCCATTTTGGTTAACTGGGTTTTGGACCACACTGCACATTAAATGTTCTTGTATCAGAAGTAAATAGTATAAAAGGTTTTTACATTATGTTTTGGATGCCTGCCTGTAAGACAGTATGAACTGAATTACCTTGGCCTGGGATGTGGACTGCCACGTGTGAATGGACCTCGCATTGGCTGCTGGTGTTGTGGATGGCCTGCTTTGTGAGGAGAATCACCCCCTTCTACTGGAGGCAGGAAGAAGTTGCTCTTGGATCCGTGGCGCTGAAGTGGAGGAGTAGGCTCACAATCTTGAGACTGTGATGCCGTAGGTTCCATATCTGTATCAGATCCCTCCCCTCGTCCAGGTGACAGCTGAGAACAAAAGCACATTTTCTGCTGAAATAATAAAAAATGGGCACTCCTGAACTTTGGTGCTGCATTTTACAGTGTCATACTTATCTGAAAACTTATTGGGAAACTAGGAATTCATTATGCTGAAACTTTAAAATAATAATACTGAACACAGTAATAGCAGAATATCTGAGGATATGGTTTAGTTTTCATCCCTTTTATTCACCAATGGTGTAAAAAAACCTCTGCTTTCATCATACAGTGTTAGGGTACACATACAGTGCAGGCAGATTCAGATTCCGACTCCGATTCCGAGAGTCGGCACCAGCCGGCGCAATTGGATGTACTTTGTTTAACAGTGCAGGTGCGTATAGTGGTGGCAGGCTCAGGCGGGTCAATGCAGGTAGTCGGAGTCAGACGGCTTACCGGAATGATTTCCTCATTCCGGTTTCAGACTCAGTCAGACAGTGGCACACAGTGACCATATCGTCTTTTATGTATTTGCTTTTTAAACTAACGTATTTCCCTTAATAACAATGGATACTGATACTCTAATCAGTAAAGTGTTCCTCAGACCTGCAATTTTGGATAAAAGACTGAAAGTCTACACAAATCGGGTCTTGTGGATAATTGCTGGCGAGAAATTTCAGGAGAAATGGAAGTTCCAGGTAAGTAAAGACTGTTTTTTTTTTCCTTTATAAAAGTCTTTATTTAAAAATTATTGTTATTCAAAGTTATTCAATCACTATATTGTGTTTAGTTCAATTAATCACAACAGAAATACTTTCATTTTTTTAATTATATCGTAAGGGATATTCTTCCATATACAGAGCAAATAGATCTGTAATGTTTTTGGCCTCAGTGGGAAGCCTCCCTCATCATTCCCAAGCTACAGATTTACTTCGAACCGTAACATCAGTGAGATGTCTTTCAACCCCCTCTTTTTCTATTATAGTATTATGCAAAATGCAAATGCATTTCACAATATTGTCAGGTAGTTCAACCTCCATCTCTATTGTTTTCGAAATAATACGCCATTTAGAATATAAAATTCCAAAAGCACATTCCATGGTTTTCTTGCTCTAGACAAGCGCTCGTTGAAATTGTTTTAGGCCTCAGTGGGAAGCCTCCCTTATCATTCCCAAGCTACAGATTTACTTTGAACCGTAACATCAGTGAGATGTCTTTCAACCCCCTCTTTTTCTATTATAGTATTATGCAAAACGCAAATGCATTTCACAATATTGTCAGGTAGTTCAACCTCCATCTCTATTGTTTTCGAAATAATACGCCATTTAGAATACAAAATTCCAAAAGCACATTCCATGGTTTTCTTGCTCTAGACAAGCGCTCGTTGAAACTGCGTCTTCTGTCAGTTAATGAGTTACATTCGTACGGTTTCATCAAGTACGGAAGCAAAGGGTAGGCCTCATCTCCTAACATTACGTACAGAGCTGTCACATTGCTGTGAGGAAGAAAGTCCGGTTCTGGAAAAATTATTCTTTTTCCATCGATGAAACTGAACAAATCTGAGGCCAAAATGTGCCTCCATCGCTTTGTTTCCCGAAACCCCCCATGTCAACAATAATAAACTTATAGTTTGCATTCACTAGTCCTTGAAGAACAACAGAAAAGTACTTTTTGTATTTCAGGAACACTGCACAAGATTCAGTAGGACAAACTATACGAATATGTTTGCCATCCAAACAACCAATGACATGAGGAAAGTTCCAGACATTTTCAAACTCTTTTGCATTGCTTTTTAGAGATTCTGTTGTAGGTAGTGGCATGTGTAGTGGATGTAACTCTTCCCAAAGTATTTCAACTGTTTCTTTCACTATCCTTCTGACTGTGGTATCTCCCATCCGAAAACTGAATGCCAATGCCCGGAATGACATTCCAGTTGAGAGATATCTGAAACAAATGAATAACTACATACTCAATTTTACAAATCATAAAAACTTAATATAACAAAGGTATTCAATTCCACATCTCACAACAGTAATTTAAAATTAATAATTATTACAAGTGTTTATATGTCTGCTGAAAAAGAATACTTAGACATTCAACAATTTAACATAATTTGTTTATTTTTTTTCTCTAATTGGTGCAGTAAAAATGTAAGATTTTTTTTTGTTCTTTCAGACGCAGTGCTACGCAAGAAATGGAAGTACTTGAGGGAACAATTTAGTGTCGAATTTGGGAAGATTGAGCCACCACATTCAGGTGATCCTGGAGGCGAATCCTATGAACTGAAATGGCCTCATTATAGGTTATTATTTTTAAAAGACATAGTGAAACCTCGAGCCTCATCAAGTAACTTAATATGGGACAAAAGTGCTCCAGTGCAATCCAATCCCATCAAATGACAAAACTGTTGATAACGTACAATGTGGTGAGTCGGGTGACCATGTTGATCATGGTGAATCTGGAGCTTTCAATGAGAATGACAGTGAGGACCTCTGATTTACACAGTATGGAACACATGATGAAAATCAAGATGGAGAGATCGACAGTCAAGAGAGGTCATTAGTACATGACAATCCATGGAAGAGAAAGTGGTATGGAGTAAACGCTTGGTACAATGAAACTATTATTGCAATTGAGAAGCAAAAAAGCAAAATTTTTGGAAGACGCTATGAAAAATCGCCAGCCTGAAAATGAAGATCTGTTGTTTTTCCGTAGCCTTTTACCCCACATCAACAACATACCAGCCAATATGTAATTAAATTTCAGAAACCGCCTCCAACCAGCATTGCCCATTTTCACTGTCCTCGTCATCGCCTTCAGCCTCATCTACTTTTAATAGTTTATCATCAGAAGGAGTTGCCTTGCCGCCTGCTATGCCTGATGATACCCATCAGAACTACTAGATATACTTATGTATATTGGACCATGCATCATTGTGATAGTTGAAGAATAAGAGACCAACTTGATGTCACTTGTTATTAAGTTTTATTTCACTTCTTCTATCCTCAACATGTTTCAGACATTAATACATCCATCATCAGGAGCCTGCGACTTTTCTCTTGTATCACCACATTGGTCGAGTGTTCTTGTTTCGATGTGTGTTGGAGTTTCGCTGTAATAACTAGTGACACCAAGTTGGTCGCTTATTCTTCAACTACAAGATTCACCACCAAATCCCACCAATACCAATGAATTCCAAAGTCTTCTGTACGCCTTATTTCTTCCTCAAACACTAAGTCTATCCAATAAAATATTAATATTCTTATACAGTATTTTCTGTTGCATACATATATTACATCCCTTCTTTCGTGAAAATTTCTTATGACTTAGAGAGAGAGAGAGAGAGAATAAACATTGTTTTCTTAAAAAAATATGTAGATAATAATAATGATCTTACCTGAAGGTTATTACAAGACGTTCTTCTGGAAGAATCTTCTGTTGATGAAGGTTACACCAATTCTTGATCAAACAATGTTCAATTTTCTCCAAAACGTAGATCGACGTTTCAATATCCATTCTAAAATATTGAAAAAACAGTTCCCCATCTGCTTTCAGTTGAGGAAAAAGGTGGTGATATACACCATACTGTCCTCTTGACTGATTAATTTCATGAACCCCGCTTCTCTCTCTTTTCAATATTAAGTGAACATTTTCTGAAGCAATAAGAAGAGCAGTGTCTTCACTTGTCAGTTCCATTATTGCTACTGGTCTGCAGTCAGCGCCGATAATTGGCCTCCACTCTACAACCCCAACCTGCAGGCAAGCAGCGGGCAGATCGGTGCCGACTTTCGGAATCAGGGTCAGAATCTGAATCTGCCTGCACTGTACACGTACCCTTACTCATGAACCATGCTGTCCTGATGTACCCAGTAGTCTGTTTCACGGCAAATAGCAAGACTGCAAAGGATGTAGGGCAGACTCTTTAGTCTGTCTGTGACATTATTATGAGTCTACTCTTCAAGGCTGAAAGATTAGCTCAGTAAGGACACATGATAAAACAAAACCACCCTTCTGTCCTCAAACAAAGGAGTTGGTTGTCTGGATCTGCACATGTATGTACAATCCACAATTTCCATTACTAAAAACAGGTTTTCCCTAATTTTTTTATGTGGTACATCAGTACTTCTGGAGCAGAATCCAAATCACCCCTGGTCCCAAATAATGCCACAAAAGATAAAATTAAAAAACCTAAAAAATAAAAGTTGCCCACATGAAATACAATACCAATGTGAAGTGATAACTCTGCATGCAACTACACACAGTCAGGGAGATATGTGATTCGTAACTAGCGAAATAAAGGCTGTTACAAAATATACAGGGTGCATCCTGGCTCTTACCTTATTGTAAGCATTCGAACTTGCATTTCTAATCCCATTGCTGTTATCCATGTAGGTTTTTACCTGGTTTTCATTGGTAATGGTTGAAATTGCAGATGGTGACAAAGGGTACCGTTTTGGCTTTCCCACATACTTACTCGCCTTCAACAAACTGAAAAACAAGGCATCAGGTTATTTAAATTATATGCAAATAATTACCTTAATATCAAAGTACAAATCTTCATAAATCCTTATTAAAAGCAAGGAAATGTAATATTGCTTTCCTTGACTACAAAAGAAACATGACAATGCTAATAAAAATGAAATGAAGCCTGTGCAGGAAACCTTTGCGATTTGGAGGCATTACATTATTAAAGATCCTGCAAACTGTAAAACTGTGATGTCCAAAGTTAAGAAGCTGTGGGAAAAACGGGATTAGGGGAAGCAAAGACAATTAAAACACGGTAAACAAAAAACACACACACACACACAAAAACACCTCTGATGGTATTTATTGGTTCCTGGCTGAAAGTTGTCAGGGAGATAAAATGACACAAAGCATATCGAGAAAGGGGAGACTCAGACTTTGTAAAGAACAAGGCGATCTTCAATTTCTCTGCCTTCTTCCACACTTCCTTACACACCTCTCTGTATGGCACCATGACAACCTTCAACCCTGCTTAAATATCAACCTGTCTCACCAAGTTTAAGACTTGATGTGGTAAGCATTGGTGCCAGGCACCCCATCAGCAGGTGCTGATTCCTTTCTCTTCAGGCTGCATAGGTTTATGTGTGTCTTAGAATCATCAAACCAACCTTTACTGGCATAGAAACATCCCTTATCACTCCTAGTCTCCGTTAGGCTGTTATGTATGGCCCTCCGCAACACACAGCAGAAAAACGACCCTCTCTGTGCCTCATCTTCCAGCCCCACACACACAAATGTTCTTCCCATCTTTTCAATGTGGAGTCACAACATCTTACACAAGAAATTTTCTGTTCTAACATTCACCCTCTAAACTTCACCCAAGTCCAGCAATTATATCCTGTTTGAAACATCTGCCAAGGTCCTACATCTTGAACTTGGTAAGTGAAAAGCACCAACGCCCTTCAAATGTGTCATAAAATCACAGCCTTTACATTATCAACTTCAGATAGGGGGGGTGGGGGGTGAGAGAGAGAGAGAAAGAGAGAAGTCACACACTATACTGCCCTGAAGTTTATCCTTAAAGTCTCAACATACATTTGCATGTTCGGCTTATATCTGTCAGCAGATGAGGTATAAATGTGTTGCCATTCCATTAAGTGTTCAGTTTTTATGTCAGAATTCTCTGCAATGACTCTACATGATTACCACGAGACTTAAACATCATGAGGCCTGCTGCAGAGGGTGATGTGTTTTGTGAACAGATTTTTTATTCAAGCCATATTTTCACAAATGTATAATCAGTCTTGGTGTAGTTTCATCTGTGTAAGAATTCACAAACCAGTTGTCCTCTATAAATTTGGTGGATGTGACACTTCTTGTGCTGGATTCACTCAGTTCATAAAATTTTATGCTTAACTCAGCAACTGAGAGGAATATATTGCTTGAAGACAAGAAGCCTTTCCATGGAATCAAAGACTTGTCTACATCCAAGTTTGGGAGGCAAAGATTCTTGAATCCTTTGTTTGAGTGTCATTTTAAAAGTCTGTATGGACAACCATATTTGAATAGTGTAGAACTGTAAATGAAATGAAGAAACTAGATTTAAGCTTCATTGTCACACATAGAATTTAAAAACCTTTTAAGTCAGAGATCTGAACAAAAACAATCCCCTTGTCAGGAAGCATTTTCCACATATATAGAAAAATCACCTTATGAGGTTTAAAAGGTGTTCTTCAGGGACTCTAAACACATCTACCAAACTTATCTGTGTGGATGACTTTAAAATGAAGACCATGATGTTACACCACACATACATCAAAACATTACACTGTTTGGGAGAAAATGCAAGTAAGGAAGTCACAAACATATGAAAAAAACATTTCCAGGATTGTTCTGGGAAAGTTGCGCCAGTTTCTTGGCAACTAGAAGAAATAATGGGCATAGAATTATGAATTAATTTTATTCATAAACATAATTTCATATTTTTACAATACTTCCATAGTTACAAAACTATTCTGACATATTTTATCCTGTAATATTAAAAGTGTTCAGTGCATTTAAGTGTTCACTCAATAAATGTTAACAGCATATAAAAAAACACACACACACACATGCATGCACTTGAACTTGGTTATAAGGACCTTGGTGTGTGTGACACATCATCTATAGCATTATACATTCAGCCATAACTAATTCCCCATAAGGCACTTTTTCTATCTTTAGTACGACATACACGAAAGCATCTACATCAGATATAATGGCATTGCCAGTCACTGTTTCTAATACAATTTTTCAAGAAGTACACAATTTTGAGATCCTACCATTTCTTTGTCCATAACAGAGCAAGCCCTGTATGCTTTCAGGTAGCTAGATAAATTTCAGGCCTGGAAAATGACAAAGAGTAACAATAATTCACTCTGTGCATAAAGTTGCCCTCTACGTTTCTACTCTTCCAGTTAACAGGACACTGGTAATGTGATAACACGGCTATAGTCATGTGTAAAAGGGAGGTTTTGAGTGTCAAAGAAAACAAAGTGATAAGCTGATTAGAAAATGTAGAAAGAAAACTGATGTGTGTCAGAAATTTGGTCTCGTGAATTCTACAAGCTGAATGATTTGGAAAAACAAAACCATAATTTTTGGTGCATATGAACAAAGCAGAATGAGAATACAAGCGACTTCTAAAGCCTGAATGAAGCGGTCAGTAACACGCTGTTTATGTGGTTTAAGCAAGAGACAAATGACAATGACCTAGTAAGCAGTCCTCTTCTCAATGTAACTTGTTCTTCCTAATTTTAAATGCATATTACTGTATTTTTTAGTGTAAACCTGTACAAAGATACACAATTATAGGGGAGTAATTTTTATTACTGCTAAATTTTAATTGTAATTTAAATGTGAAATATATCATAGCATTAACATTCAGTAAAATGCCGAACAGCCTGAGTTTTGTCTTGTAACATTCTGCCTTTACCCTTACCATACACCTCACTTACAGCAACACTCTTTTATAAAGACACAATTTATTCTGTCCCTTTGAAGATGATGTAACAGAGTTTGAATGTGTATCCATGTGTGTGTGTGTGTGTGTGTGTGCAAAGACATCACCTTCATGTAACATTACTGTATATTTACATGTGGACAAATGCACATCCTTCACTCAAGAACAATGACTTCAAAAATAAAAATGTAACATTTAATAACACTAAAACAACAATGACTCTGATAAAACTTAGGTTCCTTGTTGGTGCAACTGTCACCGAGCATGGTGCTACAGCATTTTAGGATGACTTACAGGCACTTTTAAGAAGGTAAAAAGGCACTGTACAAAATACCCCTCCAGCACTTCAGATTTGTGGTGCACAACTGACAAATGACAAGACTAGAATGCAGAACATACCTCATGCTGTTAATGCCAGTGCAGAACAGACTGGGCATGACATGTGTTTGTCAAAGAAGTTCAAGCCCTCACCTGTTGAAAAAATTAAAAATTTAACTTTTATGACAAAATTGAAAGTTGACATTTTAATTTCAGCTTAATCCACTTCAGGATATGATAGGGTCTCTGTGATGTCAAAATATATGGTCCATTAATTTGATTAGTAGGTATTTCAGAGTCAGCTTTTATTCAGGTGTTATATCATTCTGAAAATCCTATTTATTTAATTTTGGGCACACTCAGTGAAGCCCAGACGAATGCAGACAAACTACAGTTGCAGAAGTTTCATCATAAAGATCATTGTGTTTATTCATTTCTTCACCTTCTTCGTCTGACACTATAACCCTACATGGGTTTTGGTCATCTGCACCAGATGATTCAGGCTTTCTATCTTTGGCAATCTGGCTCCAATTCTCAGTTTTAGATTCTCTAAATCAATTATTACGTCATATATCCATCTATTCTTGGACTGTCCTTTTGTTCTTACTCCTACAGGGTTCCAATCAGTAATCTTCTTAAATAGTTTTGTATCTGCCTTTCTGCTAAGACGTCCCCACCATTTTACTCTTCGTGCTTTTATATATTGCACAGTACCTTCTCCTTTTATCAACTTCTGTTATTCATTATTATTCCTTATTCTCCATCTGTAGACTGAAGTGGTCCAAATATCTCCCTTAAAATTTGTCTTTCAAAAACTAATAAATTATTTATGTCCCATACAGACAATGTCCAGGTGTCACATGTGAAGGTCACTACAGGTCTTATACCATATAAATCTTCCTTTTAGTATACACGTTAGTTAATTTAAAGGTCATTAATCCTTTATATGCATAACAGGCTCTATTTCCTTTCTTAATTCTGTGTTATTTATCCTGATATGCTATTATCATTTATTATTGACCCTAAATAAGGAAAACTAGAGACTTTTTCACGCCTATACTCTCCTACCCCTATCTGCTAATGGTAATTGTGAATCTTCTTACTTACTCTCACATAGTTTGTTTTTTGTTAATTTATAATCATTCTCATTGCTTGTGCTGTCTTATCTAATTCCTGTAATGCTTTTTCCATTGTTTTTTGATTCCTAGATATTATGAACACATCGTCTGCATACACATTGATCTGCACCACTTCCCCTGGTATCTAATTTCTTTAGAATATAATCCAGTACTAAATTAAAACAAAACAACTGATAATGCATCACCTTATCTTACTCCTACATTAACATTAAAACTTTCTGTCATGCTGTTCCCTGTAACTACTCTTGCTTGAAAGTCTTCCACTGTCATCCTTATGAATCTTATAAGTTTACTGGGTATTCCTTGTAGTTGCCATATTTTTACCATTTTATGTCTATACGTACCAGTGAATGCTTGCTTAAAACCTAAAAACAGTACCTATCTGTATATTATACTCATATGCTTTTTCTATTACTTGTCTCAATATATTTATATTATTGATTGTTCCCCTATGCACTCTGAATCTGTTTTCGTAATCAGCAATTACTTTCTCTGCACATTCTGTCCATCTGTTACTTTGTACATACAACTTCAAAGCATTATTCCTCTGTAATTGTTACATTTATTCCTATCACCTTTTTTATATATTGGGCACATAATTCCCATCTTCCAATCTATGGGTATTTCTTCCTTTTCCATATATTTTAAATTAAACTATGAATCCTCCCCCATACAGCTGGATTCACTTTCTGTAATATGTCTGCTGTTATTCTGTCTATCCCTGGTGCTCTTTGCTTTTATTCATTTACTTCCTCCAAAAATTCAGTGTTTGAAATCTGAAAAACAAAAGAGAAATATTTTCTTAAAGAGAAATATAATAAGAGAAATAAAAGGCTGTCAACACAACCAGTATAAATATGTCAATATTTTAAATCCAAAAATGTAGTAATTTTTATTTAAATATAAGCATAATACATATCAATATAACTTTCTCTCCAAAATCTCATACTTAAGTAATTTAACTTGCTACCTGAACCTCATTTTTTTACTGCTTTGCAAATGGAGGGTCTGCACTTACTTCAGCTCTCCTGTAGTATAAATAGGCCACTGCCTATTCGAATACACGATCTGCAACTGAAACAGAATGTCATTACAACATATTTATGCAAATGTATTACATATAGGTGTGACAGCAACTTCTTCAAAATGCTACACCATTACGTTTTGAATAAAATACTGTGATAGTTGTTTCTTACCTTTTGAATGATGCTCTCCTGTCATTTTCTGTAACTACTGTCACACAGTCTTTGTGCTGTAAACTGTGAAAACATTTGCATTCTTGCACAGAACAAATATGTTTTCATCCACACCCCGTATCTTGACAATAAATAAAACTTAAAGACATATGAACAATCTTCAGCATTGTAACAACTTCTGATGAAATGCACACTGTAATCAGGAAAGTTAAGACAGGTGGCACAATACTTACCAATGGGTACCAAATCACAATTCAACATGCAGGAGTCTGTCCTAGTGCTATGTCAGATAATGTCCCTAAGAAACTTCCCAAAACAGCCCTTGGCAATATGGCCAGAGTATAGTTCCAGCACAGTCCTTTATATGTTTATAAAAAACAATCCTGCAGTGTAATTCAGACTGCAGTAACTACACGATGTTTAGTGACACAAAATGATGAGCACACAGTCCTGTATATGTGAATCAGCACCTGTTAACTTCTCATAAATTAAAGTATAACTTATATATAATATATGCTAACCTGGGATACTGTGGTCCACATAAAATGTAGCAGCAGTTACGAGGGCATCCTCGAGAAAATGGATTATAACCGCCTTTAAACTTGCCAGTGACCTGCTCATTTGTAGTACGACCTCTTGACACCAGAACAACGTGGAAACCAGTCAGACCATAAATTGGTATAACAAGCAGTACTATTATTCCAATTATAACCATTCTATACACCATGTTAAGGATTCATACTAACAACATGTGTAAATTAACTGCAATTTTGACATACTGCCACATTTGTGGCAAGTATTATAGGAAGGTCACACAAACCAATAACAAGGTAGAACACAATACAGTAATCACCACTGTGTCAAATTTTACAAACTTCCAAACACACTACAAAATATGTCACACAAAGTAATGCGAACATAAATAGATGTTACATTGTGTGAAGACTTAGTATAGCAAAATCTAATATTTCTGTCATCCCAAAATGTGTGTCTGTGTTTCACAGTGAAGGGTTTAAATATGTATGTAACTGATAAAATTGTAGAACTGAGTCTAAGCAGAACTGGAGAGCAGTGCCTTTCAGCAGCAGTTGAAAACGGGTGTGGACACAGAAATCTACCAGGCCAGAAGTGGCACATGCATATGGAGGTGAAAATTGGGAAATGTTGAGATAGAAAGTGTTAGATGGTTTTTAAGAACAGTATTTATGGTCTTGCTGACAGTGAGAGACATGGAGGCAAATCTGGACTTACTAATGGAGCGGGACAAAACTGACCAGAAAATGAAACAAATAAAAAATCATGAGAGGGACAGTAAAGCAATTTAGACAGACTGGTCAAGTAAAGCAAGGAACTAAAAAGACTTTGGGGCAAAACTGGTGATAAAAGGAACTGCTTCAGATTTCAAGCAGATGGAGCAAACAGTGAGAATGTGGGAAGAGAAACAGCAAATGATGTTTGGTAAAACAGATCATTCAAAAGGAGAAGGAATAATACTTTGAAAATGGAATGAAGTAGAAGGAACATGAGTAACACGTTGATACAATGAAGTGGTAACAAAGTTCTTGAAAAAGACAATGGCACTAGAGACCTTCATTAACAATAATGACCATGCAGTGAATTTTAGAAATCAAGTACATCAGCAACCTATTCTCGCATATTTCACTTCCTTTGTAAGATATACATAAAGCAGGTTCAAAGAACAGAATAGACAAATATATTTATTTGGAAATAAGGAATACGCCATTTAAAGGATGCCAAGAGAATGGAGTTCATTCTTGAAGGAATAAAAAGTTTGTGATAAATGGAACAGTTCATCAGCTGGACTGGTTGTTGATGAATGTACAGCTGAATGAATTAAACAGCAGAATCAGCACCCCTAAACAGCAGGTTCTGCAGATGTTAGCAGGATTCAGAAAGTGCAGACAACAGCAATTCAGAAATGAGAACACAGAGGAAATAAGCTACATGGGCTGATCCATGGGCTAGAAAGGACTTCAGAACAAGGTAATCAATGTCAGGCGATAAGGTGAACCAGATCATCTCTTCTTCATCTGCTGCTGTGACAAGTGTACTATTCCAGCAGCATGTTCCAAATATTAGGCCTACAAACACTGGGGAAGAGGGTGACAGAAGAGGAAAGGAGAAAGAAGGGTAAAATGGATATATGAGCAATCTGCAGTGTAGGAAACTTTTTTTATTTTGGAAGTTATTTGTAAAAGAAGTTATTTATCAAAGTAGAGGAGGTAGTGAAATGGAGAAATTCTGCAATTCAAGTGTCTCACTTACTTACAGTAAAAAAAGTTATCATGCACTTACGAACAATAAATGAAAAGTTACTAGGATGTTGACCCTGCATTTGGGTTACATCATGAAGATGTGGGCTATGTTTCTGTTTCAGAGAAACCTACTGCCTCCACCTTCATGATAGAACAGTGAACCTGTAGGAGAAAATAATCCTTAATACACAAAAGGCAGTACTTGGACTGGGGCCACAGGGGAGCCCAGGGTAAAAGGCTGTCCTGAAAAAGGGAGCAAGGGTCATTCATTAAAGGGGACAGACATATGAAGTGACAAAGAACGAAAGCAGGTCCAAGGGGTTAAAATAAAACACAGTACAAATAGAATTAGGACTATTTATAACAAAAAGGTATAAGAGAATGTGAACAAGAAGGGAATGTGGGGGCAACCGAGATGGAGGGAAAGAAGAGAAATGGAAAGAGGGGGGGAAAATAAGCAGAGGAAGGAAGACAGATGAGTAAAAGGGGTCAAGCACATATATTCATTCACCTGCTTTGGGAGTACAAAGCTGCCATAGCCACACACAATGTATAAACCCCCCCCCAGCGCCAGTATCAGCTGCATGAAATCCCATGTTTGATTCAGTAAACTCCAACTTTATTAGGCCACTTCCTCTCATGTTGTCCCCACTTCCTTCTTCTTCAATTTTATTCACTTACTGTGTTTATGCATCTCTTTTCATCCTTCTTCCTCCTATTTTTCATTTTTAACCCATCTTTTTTCCACTTCCCTTTTTTCCTCTCTGATTCAGATGCTTCCTCATTTTCCTTCTTCCTTTGCTATTGCCCTTCTTTTATCCTCTTGTACTTCTTCCATTTATACAGTCAGATAATTTCATTTCTACTGCACTTTATTTTGGTCTCACCTCCTTCTTCTATTCCTTCTTTCTGCAACAATAAATAGACACCGTCCCCACATTTCATGGCTATTCCCATGGCTCATTTATAGACCCAAGCCAAAACTTGCTTTCTCTTATATTAAGGACCATTTTCCTTGGTGGGCTTACTCACCTGCCTTGAAAATGGGGGCCACAGATTTCTCCAGATTATTATCAAAACAACTGATATCCACATGGCATCATCACCCAAATGCACACCATGCAAGCTTGAATCATCAAAAGATCAATATGTCATGACAATTAAGTTTTATATACTGTTACTATAAGATGTACTTCCAACCCTCAGAGGAATCCAAAAGGTCTGTCGAATTCATCACAGCCTTTAATCCTGATTAGCTCAAAATTATACAGACAATTCAACTAAATCAGGAGTCAGCAACATATGGCCCATACGCCCATTACATGCAACCCACAAATGTCCGACATCACCCCTTATTCTGCATGCATAACTGCCTGTCTCTTTTTGAACAAAACTGGATATTCTGTTGTCAAAAAACAGATGGAAAAAGTGAACTGATTTCAGCAATTTATGATTTTGCGTTTAACCCTAGAAAACCAAAAAATGAAAGTCTGTTTACTTTATCAGTATTAATTCCCATTTTACACCAGCTGAATATTAGGTTGTTCTGGCCTCCTATTTTGCCCTCTTAGTGGTTAACAAACTGCCTAGCCTTCATCACTGTTACTGCTAGCAGTCTCTTCCATATTTTGGGTGTCTTAAAATTTATATTCACTTGACTGTGAACCACTCACATCATCCTTCCATCTATAACTGGGTAAAGAAAACTCCTTGCACTACTTAGTGCTGGATTTTCCACCTCCTGTGGCTGCAGCAGCAAAGTGAAGTGAATGCTGACCCTAAATTCCCAACAACACATAATGTATTTTACATGTTCTTCCTTTCCCTTGACCTTGATTTCATCACAGGATGAAAAAAGAAACAAACACAGTGCAGGTGCTAACGTTACAATGTACTGATATCAGCAGTGACACATCATGGTGCTCTGATAACATTTCTCTTCTTTAGCAGTAAACATACATACTCCGACTGTGTTTGCAACAGTACAAAATCCTGACTCTTGCCAACAGAAGCTTGCTGTGCTATTCTAAATGCAGGTACAAAGAGTTAACAGAATATCCATCAGTAATATACCACTCATATCAGATGCCAGTTTATTGAGAAAAATATGAGAACGAAACTTTGTCACAATGTACAGGATCCTCATTTTATTTGACAACTATCATTTGCCACTACCTGCCACTACTCCATGCGTGCATGTGCAAGCATGCTCTACCGACTGCGAAAGCCACTGATACAACAAGGCAATAGGAAGTGCCAAATGACAGCTGTTACATAAAATAATGACCCTCTACAACAATGTATGATTATTACAAATAGAGGAACACACAAGATTAAACTAGTATCAACCTTTCACTTATTCCACAGAACTGTATTAGTGATAAAGGATACTAATATTCAACAATGATTGTCACGCCAAAGACCCTTCATACAAATTACATGTTAATGCTAGATCTCAGATGACAACAGTATGGCAAGATGTTACCAAGATTATTACTCCACACACACACACACACACACCCCACTACATCACTCTTTCAGTTCTTTTACCATCAACACACATATCCATGTTTTCTGATCTCTGTGCAAACCCATAAATATTTTCAAGTTTAAGTCCCGAACACAAAGCCTATTCCACTTCATTGGACCTCTAGTTTATAATTCAGAACACATCGTTGGTTCAAAGAGTTTATCTTTCACAGACTGGATACCTGATTGCCCTGAACACAAAAACAAAGGAATGGCTGAATTACATGAGCCTGACACCTCCACTCTAAAAACATAAAATTAAAAACAATTCAAGCACTTTCAGGTGAATGGCATATTTTGAGAACAAACCTGAAAATAATATTTATTTCACTTGGCAACGTTCTATGGAGCTACACACTCAATATACTAAAATACACAGCATTTACTTAAACAACAGTTGTGGCAATGAGACTCAGAAGTGTTTCTTTGTAACTTCATGACTTCCTTTTCACCCAATTCTTCACAGAATTTGCTAAAATAAGCTCAGTATATCAAGGTACTGAGTGCACTTTCTTTCATCAGATACTCTAATGTATTTCTCTCATTAAAGGATACGCTATGATTGTATCCACATCTGTCAGTTTGTCCCTGTTAGAAAGCACAAACACAAGGCACAGCGTAAAAATGCTTGTGATGTGCATGCTCAAAGAAATCAGGAACATAAAAAAAAAGCGGTAGTTGCGACGCCCAATACAGTTGTTCACCCACGGACAGTGGTGATCAAATGTCTGCAAAAGTATATCACAGACTTATCAGCAAGCACCATCATACACATTAATAATTACAATACCTTTATAGATTGCTACCTTCATTTAGTTTTTCCTCACAAATTGAATATGAATATCTGAAATACCAATAAAAATTATTCCCTTCTCATATTTGTATGGCCAAATATTCAACCTAGTAATATACACAAATCAGTGCGTTATATTACATAAAGTGGCAATTTACTTGTCTTTCAATGACTGCACAAAATGTGACGAGGGCAGAAGGGCACAATACCAAACTGAGCATGAGTGTGCAGACAACACACAAGTAACTCCAGATAAACACCATAAATTTCCTCAATTCAAATTAAAATTTGTGCTAGTTTTTTTTTGGGGGGGTAAAATAACTTAACCATTTTTTCAAAACAATTTTCATTTTTAATACCACGTTCCTCTGAAACACCAGCATTTACCAACCAAAATTTATAGTGTCAATCCCAGAAGATGGCAATGCACCTAATGCAATGATGAGGTGAGGGAACTAGTTTTCAGAATGTGGCCAACCTAATTATATAAACCACTGCTGTCTTGAATACCCCGATCTACAAGCATGCTTGCAACAAGCCATATTTACAGACCAGACTTCCAGTTTACACATGATTAAAATTCAGTAAAATTATCTAACCTATATGTAGTAAAGTTAATTACTTCTCTGTTTTTGTGTACAGCTTAAACATATTTTCATTTTAATACATATGCTGAACTACTTTAGAAGAGTATCTGTCAACCATTTTTGTAAATGTAAAGTTCTTTGTCCTCACGGAACTCCAACCCTAAACTAAAAGATGCATAGATATGAAGGATATAGAATGCAAGAACACTGTGGGCTCTATAAAAGAGGAAACCAAATTACATGACTAAAGAATTTCTCTTCTCAGTACCTGTCACTAATTAAGGTAATATGTATTTTTATCACCACCAATTCTCAAAATAATGTGAGTAATTTTAGACTTGGATGGTTAACTGTCCTGCAATTTCTGTTTTATTTATAACTTATATTTACACACAGTCAAATGATGTTGAAGCACATACCTCAATACAAACATTGCAGACACTACAATGAGAGCAACGTGGTGGCCGGTAAAACTGGCACGTAACACACCACTTCATTCGTACAGTAATACCATTGATTTCTACATTTTTGTAAAGTGGTGCTCGGAAATCATCCTCCCTGTCCTCTTCTGGGGAAGCTGTTAACAAAACCATTAACAACAAAAACTGTGACTGAAAAAATTTGGCTTTTGAAACATCTCAATATGGCATGTCTAGGATATCATACTACAAACTGCACAACTGTCAAAGTTTCAAAAGCTTCAGAAAAGTAGTAGTTTAAATGATATTACTGGGAACAAAAAATAGAAGCAGTCACAACATTTTTAAAATAAATCTAGTGGCACCATAATATCACTCATAATGTCTTCATATGAATCACACTACTGAAGAGTCGCCAAAAATGACTCATTTTATATGTCACAAGTGGAAAAAAAAAACATAATACTTAGCAACCATATGGATTACAATTTACATGGCACATTTCTAGGTGATTTCACACATGTGTGATGTCTCAAGTTGTTACAGATCACATCCATACAGCTGGCATGTATAATGCAGAGCAGCATATGCCAGCATAACCTGGAGAGGGGGGGGGGGGGCCACAAGATCCTTTTTCAAAAAAATTTTTTTTCTTACGAGTTTGAAGGGGGGCAAATACAAAAACGGGGGCGAGAGGGGGTAAAAGGGGGTTGTGTGTATTAAAGAAGGGTTCAAATAAATC
>Ga0123354_10005746_pt1 | contig 18159 bp, 11 predicted proteins | sample TergutLab28metaG_2_FD_97872 | JGI IMG/M metagenome (GOLD analysis project Ga0123354, IMG submission 97872) | Labiotermes labralis P4 segment gut microbial communities from Petit-Saut dam, French Guiana - Lab288 P4 | ecosystem: Host-associated > Arthropoda: Insects > Digestive system > Gut ...
GGCTGAGTGGACCCCGTTCCAGACCCACTACTACTCAGAAAATCTGGTAGCGCCGGCGATCGAACCCGGGACCTCTGTATCTGTAGCCAGAAACTCTGACCACTAGACCACAGAGGCGGTCAAGGTAAACTGATAACACAACAAAAATGTGTAACTCTGACTGGTGAGAAACAGATGAGCACCTGCTGGATGCAGATATCAATGAGTCAATAATATTACATAGCACCAGATATTTTGGTCATGCTGCTATTCTCCCCATTATGAAAGTTCACAGTATACGCAAAACATACAATGCCACATAATACTCTTCTCTGTGCAGATATATACTAGCTGTGCAAACAAGTTCTAATGTAAAGAAACGTAAACAGTTTAATCTGGTGTGTGCCAATGTAATGTACTTTCTAATTTGGATCTGCATACTTGAACCTACATGGACATGCCTTATCTTTTATACATATGGAATGGAATATAATCAAAAAGGTTTGAAAAAACAGGTTAAAACTTTTATTGATAAACCTATATAATGACTTTACACCAAACTTCTTGAGAAAATAAGTTGCAATAAGCTAAGGAAGAAATAATAAATAAAATGCTTAGGTTTCAATGCTTCATTCACATGCCAACTCTCAGTCATACTGCTGTCAAGAAACAGATGGAGTAAAAAGTTATGCACATAACATGTAGGTGGAGTCATACATTCCCAAACTCAGAATGTGATAGTAAGCTTAACATTGTGGTCACATGTCCTTAGGGAAGGAATGACAAAGACAGATAATACCTTAAGAAGTTTTGTGACACTGTATCAACAATTTATTTGTGTGTAGAATGGTCACATGCAAATATTATCACCTCTGCTTGCTATTTTTAGGTGTTCTTTGTGAGGTCAAAAAATAAGACCACTTATGTGCAGACTCTGTTCATGTGTCTGTAACCTAGTATCGATGTCTAAACCATCCCATCAGATTTACATCAAATTTGGAAACTAAGTACTTTACAACACGTTCCAAAGCAAGTGTTTTGTCAAAATTGGTTTAGTGATACTCATTAATAAAATTCTAACACTAATCTCACATCTGTTGACTGATTTGACCGAATTTTGGTACGGGAGATCTCAATGTCATTTCTCTATGCAATTGTGAGTTTCGAGAATGGTGGTAAAGTGAACGCCACACTTTACTTACAAGACTTCAAGGTGAGTCATCCTCATTGTGTTGGTTAATCAAAGGTAACCAGTACACAAGGGTATAATGACGTCCACAAAGACACCAAGGGAGACCAGTGTGAATACCAACACCACCACCCCCTACTACTACTATCAGCAGATACACGCCGCATACTTGCGGGCTTCACCCCCATCCCCAATGACACCTCCAGCAGAAAAAAACGACGTACACTATAACGTCACAATTGGAATACGACATCGTATAGATCTACCAAATACAACAACTTCAGCACACAAGCCTTCCAATTCTTTGTAAACGAGATCTCGTCCCCCACTTACACCACACTAATATTTGTTCTGTACCATGTTATATTGTCTAGTTGTTTCATCTGATACTGTGTCCAACCTGACGATGGCCATAAAGGCCAAAACATGTACAGTGATACCTCGGCTAACGAGTGACCCTGCTAACGAATTTTTCGGCTAATGAAGATTTTTTCTGCTGTTTTTCGGACTCGGCTAACAAATACGGATTTGGCTAACGAATGTTTTAGTGGATGTGCGTGCTAACATAAAGCAGCAAACATGAATGGTCAGGCCATTCCAGAAGCTTATCTTTTTCGTCTGTATGTCTGTTTCGGCTAACGAAGATTACGGCTAACGAATGTGATTCTGGAACGAATTATCTTCGTTAGCCGAGGTATCACTGTAGTTGTGATATTATATGTATCTGACAATATAGTTAAGATGTTAATACCCTTGCATATTGCTTACCTTTACTTACAGGAGTATATATAATTTTGGCCCTATTTTCTACATTCTTTGCTCAAGTTGGAAAAAAATTTGGTACAAGAGATACATGCAAAAATCTACTGAGTGAACATCAGTATTGCGGAAACGAGTGCAGTGAAAACAGTACTCTACGTACGGGCATAAATAAATTTCTGTCCTTACATTCCACATTTATTGATCAATTTAGGTGAAATTTGGTGTAAGAATTTGTTCATAATGATGTAAGGCGATATGAGTTACATGAAAATTGGTACAGAAAAGACATGCATGTACACATGTGTCATAAAATTGTATGACATTTAAAAGTAAATAATACCTTGGTAAATTTGTGTAGTAACATCACAGAGAACACTATTTGCAATCTCGTTTTCTTCTTAAAAGAAGTGAATAGGCACAGATCACATGTATTGTTCGATGCAAGGCGCTGTGTGTGTCAGTTATATCAAGCAGAAACAAAATTGTATTTGAACAGAGGCATTAAGATGTGCTCATAAACATATTATAATATTAAATAATGTATGTCAGCACAACTACTTTATTACACAAGGTAAATACATTGGCTACATGTTTCGACTATTGTTCAGTCATCTTCAGGCCTATTTTGTCAATTAAGTCACATGTGTTTACATTCATGAACATAAACACGATGGGATCCCAATGTGTGCATAGCATCTTGTGACTTAATTGACAAAATAGGCCTGAAGATGACTGAACAATAGTCGAAACATGTAGCCTATGTATTTACCTTGTGTAATAAAGTAGTTGTGCTGATGTACATTAGTTAATATTATATTAAAATTTTATTTCCAAAACGGAGAAAGTAATTTGATATGAAAAGATTAACATGTACACCAACAAAACAGTTGAGGAATGGGACAGCATTGCAGGGACTACAGACAGCTACAGTAAATCCACAATGTGGACATGCAAACTGAAAAAACTAGTCACTGGGCACATAGGAAATTAAACTTAGAAACTGGCTTTCTGACACACACATAAATAACACAAAAAATAATTATAGTAATGAATGAAATTTTTGACATTGTCCAACATCTCAGGCTATGACCATGTACCATCAACAGAATATTTAATAGTAAAATAAAAATAATATTCACCAGGTGCAACCAAATAAAGGAACACTGGGCAGCCATTAGAATTGACACTGTGATCCTGCAGCATTTTGGTATCATCTGAAGCCAGCAACTTTCCAAGAATCCAACGTTGAACCCCAACTGGAATCTCAAACTCCTCTTCAACTTTTTCTTTCAATTGAGCAACTGTCATAGTGGGTATCACTTGCAGGGAGATGGGTCCTTGGTGCGACACTTTATCTTCCACATACATATCAACCCTGTCAAAATGACAATATGTTAACATGTGACAAATCAGAAAAGGTTAAGTTTGAGATTCCAAAAAATATACACAGCTTTAAAACATTTGAGTTTTTTTAGGGTATTGGAAAGAAAGAAAAAGAAAAGCTGTGGGGCGAAAAAAAAAGCAAATAGAGAGAACTAAAGAAAAGAAATTCTAAGGTTGAGGAAACATTAAAATCTTTAACATTGTTACTTGATATTTTACATACCATACATGACAGTAACAGAAGCCCAACATACTTCAGAATTGCTAAGTTAGAACTTCATGGGTCTCTGTGTGCAAAAGCCCATCCAAACATCAGCTGTTTTTGTGAGCAATGTGCCTTACAGATTACAATCTACTAACTAATTACAGTTCAATTGTACATGCCCACATTTATCACAAGGTATGTAGAAGTCCATGAGCTGGGATGGTGTAGTTGGTATAGCAATTTGCTACGGGCTGGATGGTCTGGGGATAGAATTTTGGTGGGGCTGATATTTTCCACACCAATCCATACTGGCCCTGGGGCACAGCCAGCCTCCTACACAATGGGTACTGGGTCACTCCTGGGGGTACAGTGGCCACAGTATGGCGTTGAACATCCACCCCCATCTAGCGCAGAAGTTAAAGAAAGAGAAGAGCTATAACTCTACTCCCCCTCCGGGCCTTTGCAGCCTGTTATGGCATAAAATTTATCTTTTATCTTTTTATGTGAAAGTTTTAAGTTCTCAGTCACTCATACCCATACTTTCTTGTGGGCCAGACGTAAAGATGGCTTAATGTGTACCAGCCGAAAACATGTCACCTAATTCTGGATATTTGAAATACAGAAAAAAAAAAAACAAGTTGTGTCAACTGAAATTCCCTTCATTCACTGTTAAAAAGTATGCTGTTATCTATACTCTTTTCCAGTTGTTTCTTGAAATTTATCCAAAAACAAGGTATTTCCAGACAGTCCCAGCACACATTCTGCACAAGCATTACACAAAACAAAGGCTGAAATGCAAAAGTACAATGGAGTGGACATAACAGACTCACAAGATAGAAGCCGGACTAGCATCAAAGCTACGACGTTGTCGAGTCACAGAGCAACTGATTTTCAGTCGAGCTAGGTCTTTAGCTAACACTGCTGCCTGGTTATGCTGCCCACCAGCAATAGCTGCCTCAAGACGACGCAGCAAGCGATTAATAGCAAGGGTGTTCATATTCTTCTCCGGAGGTGCTGCCCGCAGATCAGCTAGAACCAGAACATCATAATGAGATCTCTACATTTGTAGCTAGAGAGGCTGATAGGACCAGAATGAATCCACACTTCAAAATAGTTACTACATATTAGTTTTGGCAACCACTGTTACATATTAAATGCTAAAATCATAAAAGGTAAAGGGAAAGGTAAAGTTCACCTTAGAACAGGCCATGAAGGCCCTGACGGGGAGTAGTGGTATAGCTCTACACTTTCTTTAATCTCAGTGCTAGATAGGGGTAGGTGGTCAACGCCACGCCCCAGCCGCTTTACCCCCCCCTCCCCGGAAAGAGACCCACTACCCACTGCATAGGAGGCTGGGTGGGACCCAGGACTGGTCTGGACGGGTGTGAAAAATCTCGACCCCACTGGGATTCGATCTCCAGACTGTCTAGCACAATGATAATGGAAAGTATAAACATATTGGCAAAATAGGAGTATTATAAAAATACAAAATGCAAGACTTTTACTGAAGCAACAGACCACAGATAATTTGCAAACATTCCAACCACAACAGTAAACAGGTGCAAATTAAAGTGTATGCTACACTAAAACTGACAATACAAGTAGTGCATACTTCATACAAAAATATTCTTGTAAGAACTCATAAATTAAGAGACAAAAAATAATTAAGCACTGCTCACACAGAAACTAAATGTAAGGATGACATGCATGCGCTGCGTGTGCACCCACGTGCGTGCGCGTGTGCGCACGCATGCACACACATACAAAACCCCAACCACTACCACCACAATGATCAAAATGTAAATCTATTTTACTTACAAGTGACTTGTAACTATAAGTTCAGACCAACCTTTGAAGTCTGCTATTCCCTTGGGAAGTGTGAGCTGTGCCGTTAACCTTTCAACTTCACCACAATCACCAACGCTGACACTCGCCGCTGAACCACTACATATTTCTGATGTCTGATTTGACTGATGAAGTCCTCCTTGCTTTGAATCAGAATCAGCAGAAGTGACACTTGATTCCTCAAACAATGCAACACCTTGACTGTGTTGACTGTACTTTGTTTCAGTCTGTGGGCTTTCTTTGGTTTCAGTAATATTTCTTTTGTTTTCACTAGGCTTGTGGACCAATGTTGGTGATGGCTGCTGAGGATTGAAAACATGGTGAGTAACACAACCAGAAATAGGGTGCGAGGTCTGTTCTGGGAGGGAAGATGCAGGAACATTGGCATAGACATGGACAGCACTTGATTCACCACTGATTTTAGTTGCCTCAATGTTTGCAAAATCCCTGGCACGGATTAATTCAAATGTTCCTTTACCAATGCGCCGTGACTCCTTGTTCAAGGATGTATAAAGCACACCATCTTTGATTCCAGTACCTGAAAATTCTTCGACTGTCACAGGAACCATGTATGCGCTCTTCACATTTTCTTCCTGTTCTACTTCAGCTCTTCGCACGATGGAATTTGTCTGTACAGAGGTTGATACCTTCAGGGGTTTTCCAGTTTTTTTCACTTTTATATCTTCATATATTGTCTTTGTTGTCACAAAAACAGCCTCTACTTGTTTGTTTTCATTCTCAATGCCATTCTGAAATCTAGATTTACCATCTTTTTTACAGTCAGAGCCTGATGTACTATTAACAGTTCCGTGTTCAAGTTTTGATACCTTGTGTGGAACTTTCTTAATTGCACCAAGCTTATGTGCATCATTTACAGATTTATCTTCAACAGTGTTATGTTCATTTAACATTAAATTGTTCGCAACATCTAAATTTCTATTCTTACCAAACACAACAGTCGGATCTTTGGGTCTCTTAGGAAGAGAATTTTTCATTTCTTTTAACATTTCCCTAAGTTTCAACTGTTCGCTTTCATCTACTACTTTTTTCACCATCACCAATTCGCTATTCGCCTCACCATGAACTTTCTGTTCTAAAGCTGAAATAAACTGACCATTCATTTCATTTGTTCGACTGAAAAAAGCAAGCCTGGCTTTCCGTACTTCATCTACGTCCAGTTTCTCTATTAAGGGCTCCGTCCCATTCACCATTACAGTATCAGAACTGACTTCTGCAGTTCTGTTTATGAGCTTCTCTTTATCCTGTTTTAGGTCTGCCATAAACGATGAGGGTGACACTGCTGTCTTATTTTTGTCAGCATGTAATTCTTCACTCTTCATCTTTCCAATATTATTTTCAAGTACTGCTCCATTTTGGCTGCATGTGCTTGAATCTATCTGTATACCATCTACAGAAATTTTTGCACTGTTCTGTATTCCAAGATCTTTATCTTCACAAGGCTGCTTGGAAACATGTTTATCATTCCTAACAGCCTGTGATTCATCATGAGGTAAATAACGCTTCAACTCTTCTTCCCAATCAATTCCTTTTCCTTTTTTTGATAAGTCCATCCTTATAATTTGTACTTTGTTTGTCACTGGTTTCTTAGTGTCATGTACGGGTGATGCTGGTCGTTGAAATGGCTTATTATACTCAGATGCATCTGGCTTATCATCCAGAAGAGGGGGCCTCCACCTACCACATGCATCACAAGTGACTTTCCAACGTGGATTTTCCAGGGTGCACCTAGGACAGTTCCATACTGTCATGCATTTTGCAGGTTGCAAAGCATCTGGTGTTGGATTTTCCATAGAAATGTTACCACTTTCATGATTCCCACCTTGATGTGGGTCCAGAGTAGAAGCTGGTGTTGTGGCTAGAGAACTTGCAGATTCTGACTGTTCGGCAATTGTGGGAATAGTTGGACTGGGAGAGTGATGACGACGAGATCTGTTTGCTTCATACATCACTCTAGAACGAGCTGACTTCTCATGGTCATCTTCGACTTCTTGTATAATAACACCAGATATATCTGAAGCCCCAGTCATTCCAGTAGGATCATCTGACTCTTTGCATTTTCCTTTTACAGGGGAACTTGATAAAGAGCTGTCAGATTCTGAAACAAATGACTGGCTGGTACCCTGCTGCTGAAATGTATTCCCTTCAATTACAACTCTTTGCTCTGTAGTACGCACACTTTCGCCCATAAAAGAAAACCTCTTTTCAATACCTTCCCTTGAGAAAAAACTAGAGCCTTCCTTTGAAAAGAAAGTGGAGTTCACAGTGACTTTGGTAACATTACCAATTGCATTAAAGAGAGATATAAGCTCCCTAGCAGAGCTACGCTTTGGTACTTCCACATTTTCATTGGAACTACCCACTGCAGGTACATCTGGATATGCATAGAACTTTGCATCCTCAGCAGCCAAAAGTGCTTGTTCCCGTGCTTGTTCTTTCTGAACTATTTCTGCAGCCTCTCGATCCAGCTCACTGATGTTGGCCAGCATCGAGATCTGTGACTTCCTTTTATCACCTTCTTTCTTTTTGTCATCACTCCTGTCAAGTCGGGCAAAGATGTTGAACTTGCTGCTGGTACTGCTGCAACTGCTGCCATCACTGGACAGACCAGTCCCTACAACTCTGGGAATTCCTACTTCAGGCATCCATTCTTCATGCCTTTCCTTTTCTCTGTCCTTCCTTTTCTCTAGGCTCTTAAAAATATCTCGCTTAAGCCCACTCAATGCATCCTTGTTTGCAAGGCTTCTTTTGTACCATGGCCGAGGAGAAACAGGCGCTGCTTTACTTTCTAAAGCAGCAGTATCCACCTTTGGCAACTCTTTGTTTGGCTTCAGAACGCCTCTCTCCAACTTAAGTGAGTCATTGCAAACAACTTGTTCATGAGGTGAACTTGGATCTGACTCCATACTGCCTGTGGGCTCCAAGGCCTTCTTATCAGCATGAGCCTTCAACTTAGCTATGTTTGCAATAAGTCGCTCTTTTTCTTCAAAAGAGAGCTGTCCAACAGGTGATTTGCTTCTTTCTTGATATGGCTGAGAAACCTTACTGTCTTTGTTATCTCTCTTCTTATGTTCTTCTGGTGGTTGTGGTGCAGGCCGCTTCTTTCTTCCAAAACTTCCAAACTGATTGTGGAACCTTCCTAAGGTGCTGCCACTAGGCTGTTCTAAATTTCTGCAAGGTGATGGTGGCTGTGGTGCTCTGCGTTTTCCTCTGACGTGACAGTAAGCACCAGCTCTTTTATCCTTTGCTGAATCACTAACGGTTCTCCTGTGCCGTGGCTTTCTCACAGCTACTAGGTCCCCATTGTCCATACTCTTACTCTGAGACCTACATTTATCTAACGAAGTGGGGAGGCTATCACTATATTCAGCTCTAGGAGGATCTGGAGCTTTGCGTTTCTTTCTCCCAAATGTTGAATTTTGACTTCCTGGAGATAGACTGTGAGTTGATATCACCTGATCTCTAGCATTGTTATTCTTCCTCTCTACCACAGGACTAGGGTTTGGGGTATTCACACCACTCTTCACCAATGTTCCACTTCCAAGCAAACGGTACTTTTTCCTCAAGGTGATATTCCTGTCAAGTTCTCTTACCTGATCTCTTTGATGTAGTCGATCTCTGTAAGTATCAGTGTCTGGACCAATTGCTATTAGTTTCTCAGGCTGAGAAGCACTTCCAAAAGGTCTGTACAAGGTAGGTGCTACAAACGCAAAACTGTTAACAGTAGCTGTGCTAAAAAGTGTGTCTATGCTACCACAACTTGAGCTTGTGCTGCGGATTAGCTGAGGTGATGCTGGAACAGTTGGCCCCGCCAGTTCTTCAACAAACTCTCCATTTCCAACCTCCCCACAGTTAAAGTCATCCTTTCCTTTCCGGAACCAACGCAAGAATGAAAAAAAACCACTTGCAGTCTTTTCTCTACGAGATCCAGTACCAGGATTTGCTGCAGAAGTACATTTTTCAGTAAAATGTTGCTTGGACTGATTATAAGGCAAGTTGTCTACTGCAGCTGCTGCATCTTCATATGAAGAATCATCTTCCTGAATGTCGCATTTTGTCGGATCACTAAATTCATTCATTCTTTCAATGTGCACATCGTGATCATGTGTTTTAATTTCTAGGTGGTTACATGACTTTTCTTGAATTACTGTAACTTGCTGCTCTTCTATCACACTGCACTGCCTATGAATGTTTACACTAATTGGTTCTTTCAAAATATTTTCACAACCTATGGAATCATTTTTTTCATCCTTGGCATCAAACCACTGATAATCACTGTAGTCCTCTGTGCAGGTTTCAAGACTTTTAAAGTCATTCAATGACGATTTAAGTGTACTGGAACCATTATAAGAAGATTTAAGAGTATCAAAGTCATGTAAAGATTCAAGAGTATCAGTATCATTTGATGGAGATCTAACAGTATGAAAAGCACATGAAGACGATTTATGAGTACTGATATCATTAAAAGATATCACAGGTGACTTGGAATTTTCTTTGTTTGATTCATAAATTTTAGGCACAAGATTGGTCACTTCACTTTTCACTCTCCGCTTTGGTGCCTTTGGTTGCTGTGTTTGTGGACGAGTGTCATGAACAAGGACTTGACTCTGACGCTTCCTTCTTCTGACAGCAGGTTGTGGCCCTTCGCTAATCACAAGCTGAAATGAGACCACATCACACGTGAGCATGTGAGCACGTTGTGGCCATGGTGAGTGACAAAACACAGCACACATTAGTAGCAGTAATTCCATGCAGGTAACACAAGCAGCTACGACACTATTCTCCATCAGATGTAGACATCCACTCAATGCTGGGTCCAACTTGACTTCTCTTTCATCCAGACAGTAAATTTTGCAGTCTTCTTCCTTAATATATTATATCTATGTCTGTCCAGTCTATGCATTTAGTGGTAAGGAGCAGGACTACACAGGGTTTCCCTTTAAGTTACAGTTAAACATGAAGCTACTAAGCAGTACATAGTTACATGTATCTAAGTTTTATACTAATATTATAGCAGATCACAGAATCTACATTTTATACAAATACTGATGTACACTCCCTGAGGATGACCCACAAGAAAGGGTTGAAAGATGTCTGTGTTCTAGTGTTGCAATTCTAAAATCTTTATGTTGTAATGTAGTGCATTTATTAGAATATTCTTGAATTTTAACAATTAGTGCACAGACATGCAAACCATAAAATATCAAAAAAATTCTCACAAGGCATATGAAGACACTTAAAAAAATAAAGAATGAACAAAGTGTAATGGTCACTACTGAAAAAATACAAATGTGTTATTATCTGAACCTCTGCGACTGAAATTCTTCAAAAAGGTCTCTAAACTAATGGTATACTGAGAAAAGAGGAAAATGTACACAAATTTTATGGACCACAACTTGTAAATTGGTGCAATGCATTCATCAACAATGACTTTGCGAATTTACGGCAGGTGACTGTGAACAGTAAAATGTACCTTCACGTTCAGAGGCATACAGACTTCTTAAAAAAAGTTCTTTCATGCATATGACCTCTATTCTGTGATGATGAAACCTCGCACTGTGTATACATGACAACATACTGTCAACACACATCATTATTAGAATTTAATATGTGTCAGCTGAAAAGTGAACAGTTTTTAAATCATTGTAGTTTTTTTTTTATTATTCACACATTGTAGTTTTGTTTATACACATACAGTAAAAAAAAAAACACACACACAAAATTTCTATTTCTTGTAAGTAATTTGATTAGCATGAACATTAATATGTTGCTTAGCCTCTCATAAATCCAACCCATTGTCCGTACCTCGGGGTATAGTGGATTTGTACTCTACTCTACCCTGGGTCATGTGGGAGGCGGTAACAGTTGTGGAGGGCACTCCCTCATGAGAGTTGCTACAATGCATGCTGGCTAATGGGGCTCTGGTCTATCCAAGCCAAGGTGGAAGGTATCGTGCTGAAGGCTGCATGGCACTGGGGTAGAGATTGCAGTGTCGTAAACGATCCCCTTGGGGAACCAGGCCACACCTCACTGCATGTAGACCTTCTATCCACATGGGGCTCCATGGACAGTGACCAAATATTTTCCCTGTTTTTCGTGGGAGGGCTCCTTGTTGGGGAATATGACAGATATAAATGAAGGAACAAACCATTGGTTCTGGGGATGAAGCTTCTCTCTCCATAGGGACCCTGTTGGGGAACATGGAGGGGGGCTCATTTACCAGGGACTTTGAGGGAGAGGTGTAGAAGAAAGCTCTGCAAATGGGTGCCTCTCTTCATAGGGGCCCATTGGTGAAACTGGGGAGTCCGTTGACTGGGAATTTTAAGAGATAGTTGGTGGGCTCAAGAAAGGGAGCATCTCTCTTTGTGGGAGCTCTGTTAGGGGGCTTCCTTCCTGGGGACCTGGAAGGACATGGGGAGGAGGACTCAGGGGATGGACATCATTCTCCATGGGAGCCCCGCTGGGAAATTTAGGTGGGAGCTTGTCTACCGGGCCTTGCGAAGGCTCTGGTGACAAGCACCTTTCTTAATATGGGCCTTGTTAAGTATCATGGGGGGTCCGTTCACTGGGAACTCCGAAAAATAGTTGAAAGGGGGCTCTGGAAACGGGGCATCTCTCTCTATGGGGGCTCTGTTAGGGGAACCTGCAGGGGGGGCGCCTTTGCTAAGGGCCCTGAAGGTTATGAAAGGAAGGCTCTGGGGATGGGCATGTCTCTTCATGGGGGCTCAGTTGGGCAAACTGGAGTGCGCTCATCTACCCGGGACTTTGACATATGGTTGAAAGGGGCTCTGGAGGTGGGGTGTCTCTCTCTGTGGGAGCTCTGTGAAGGGAACCTGGAGGGGAGGGCTCCCTTGCTGGGGACCCTGAAGGATATGTAGAAAAGGTTCTGGAGATGGGCATCTCTTTCCATACAGGCCCCATTTGGGGAACCTGGAGGAGGGCTTGTCTACCTGGATGAAAGTGGCTCTGGGGATGGAGCATCTCTCTTTGAAGAAGCTCCTTCACTGAGGACCCTGGAATATATGTTAAGAAAGTCTCAAGATACAGGCATCTCTCTCTATGCGGGCTCCTTTCCATCTGAGGGGAACCTGGTATGGGGGGGGGGGCTCATATACCAGGGACTTTGATAGATGAATGAAGGAGGGCTCTAGTTGGGGGGCATCTCTCCATGAGAGATTCCATCAAGGGGACCTTAAGAGAGGGCTCCTTTACTGGGGAACTCAAAAGATGATATTTTTGAGAGATTCAAAATGCCCCGTAAACGGGCCTCCCTCTCCACTGAGGCCCTGTTGGGGAACCTGGAGGGGGTTCGTTTGCCTAGACTTTTGAGAGAAAAGAAAAGTATATCTGGGTTCCTTTCTGGGACCTGGAGGCCATTAAGATTTTAAGTCTGGGGGCCATCTGGAACTTCAGTAAAGGAATATGGCTCTCCTGAGTTGATATTAGATTATGGGGCACAAAGGGCCCATCTATAGGCCTAGGTGCATCAGGACCGTAAGGGCTCAAACCCAATGTTAATCACTCAATCAATCCATCAATCAATCAACATGTCGCTCATGACTCCTTCCGCAAAATGCACCTACTATATGTATACTCCATACAAGACACTCTTCTCTGTAATACATTATACAACATTTATCACTTGCACATTCAAATGAAATAAAAGATATTCTTTTTACACTTCGACATCTTCCACACTCAAGTATTTTCTGTTAAAATAATGTAAAATTTGTCTATCTGCAATAATCACACTTTATACCAAAGTACTTTGAAATCATACTCAAGATATAAATAATGTTTATTTTACCAGCCCACTCTTATTACACTCTGCCTCAAAACTGTTCATATGCCACAATACTTCCTACTTCAGGTAAATGGTATAATTGCTGTCAGTCAGACATGCTCTGAAGCCCCACACAAAAAGAAATCATATGAAAATAAATGTCAACAGAAAGAGTCAAGAGGTGTGGGATGTTACACCATTGTGACTGGTAAACAGTTACAGATGTTTCAGAGGAGTGTAGTGCCTTCCATCTTCAAGGGCAGGAACTACATGAAAAGTACCAGTCAACATGAAGCAATATCCCATACAACTTGACTCTTCACCAGCACCACTGTTAGGATATCAAATCTCACAAGCAAAGTGCCAAGAAGTTAGTGTGACAGTATACTGCACTACCAGAAAGTTAGTGATATAACTTCTCCAAATGTCAAAATCCATGCTCTATAAGAATAACTCCAACAGAGAACAAATAACAAAATACTAACCACTGTACTCCCTGTAAGATGGTGGTTCCAAAACTTTGTCACCCAATAAACTCTTAAGATACCAATAATCTGAAATCAATACCACCCACAGAGTCTCTCTCTCTCTCTCTCTCATATACCTCTCCTCATCCAGTCACCTGCCTAATCGGCCTACAAAACTACACATGAACACTGTTATGTAACTAAGATAGTGTCTATTCTCCGAAATAAAAATACCCAACACACACACACACACACACTCAAGAAATATCTTCGCATATTAGAGGGGCTTGTCTTAGAATATGATTCGAGACTACAGTCCCACTGGCAACTTGTACCCTTCAACAGTAGGTATTTAAAATGCAAGATTTTAAGCTTTCACTGCAGTGTTTGAAATAGCTGACTAGTAAGTGTGTGAATGTGGTAATGAACCTTCAGGTTCCATAAAATGCAGGGAATTTCTGGACCAGCTGGAAACCGGTTAGCTTCTAAAGAAGGACTCTGATAAATAGAGTAAGTAAGTAAGTAAGTAAGTATGTAAGTAAATAAGTAAGTAAATATGTAAGTAATTATGTAAGTAAGTAAATACGTGTGTGCACAACTTGTCTTCCTGACAGCGACAAAGATCTGTAAACTGACTGACACAAAAACATAACAGCACTATGCGAAGGCACATGCATTCTCTAATTTAAGACAGACCTATGGAGTGCATGTGGTTTATTTTAAGATGCTGCCAACTGCAAGAAATCTATAGCAGCAGTGGTATATTAACCTTTAGGCCCTGGAATTATTTTTTTAATTTTAGCACACCCTGTATATAAAATGTGAATAATACAGGAACCAAATATGTTAGAATTATGAAACAAACTGCATTTTGAAGAGAAAAAAACGGAGTAAATATACCATGTTTAAAATATTCAGTACCTATATTTGTTGAATAAATATATAAAATGCAACTTTTTAGGTTAGCGGTGCGGTACGACCACTATAGTTGACATTAGACGTCAAAAGGTTAATGACCATGAGTATAGTATGGAGCATTGGTAGAATGCCAGTGACAGAATAAAATCAAAGTTAAAGAGAAACCTATCCCAGTGCAATTCCTTCCACCACAAATCCCAGAGACTGGTCTGGGATCAAACTGTGGCCCCTGAAGTGATAGATCAGTGTTTAACTGTCTGAATCATGGCACAGCCAGCACTATGGAGATGGGTGGTACTTGTTGGACTTCAACACGGCAGGAAGGAAATATATAATACATAAAATCTCTTAGCGAAATAAACAAAAATACAGTACATTAAAATAATCAACAATCAATTCAAAACTGCCAGCCAACAGTACATTAAAATAATGAACACTCAATTCAAAACTGCCAGCAAACATCACCACAAAATAGGACAATAAAGTGAATTTATGAGTATCCCATCTCCAACCACTACACATAATAAATGATACATTACTTTTTGTAAATTTGCCCCTAAGTAACATTTACATACAGAAAATCCATCATCACGCACTGTCCACAGTGAACAACTCCTACATACAATAATATACGTATAAAAAAGACAGAAACAAGATGTTATCAAGCTACACAGTGGGACCCAGTCTTCAAAATCAAAGAGTTCCTAACTGTATCATACAAACTTTTGACAACTGTTCAACATGACCTCCAACACTGACATCTATTTGAACTTCTTTCCATTGCCTCTATACAACACATCACCATCTATCTAAGAAAATATGCTACAGTTTTTTAGGCAAAATCCAAATGCATGTTAGATGAGAGAACTGCATCCAAATTAACTCTGATAGTCAGGAGGCATTGAAAGCTTTTCAAGCTGCTCAAACAAAGTCCCCATCAGTATGGCAGTGCCAAAGGGCATTGCATTACATTTCCACCCACCACTCTGTGGGACTCTTTTTGAGTCTCCAGACATCCTGGACTAGGTGGAAAATGAAACTGCGGATGAGATCACAGGGATCTGCTCACCAGTTTGTTGGAATGGAACCAGCCATGGGGGTCTCCAGGCAGAATATATATATATATATATATATATATTTGAAAAATATATATATATATATTAACTGCTGGCTTGGTAACCAGCACATGGCAAAGCAGGAGGGTCTTACCAGCACTCGGTGAGCAGCTCAAGAATTGATCTCGGGCCCTAGTCCAACTGTAAAGACCAGGCTTCTGTTCTTTAATAGATTTCAATCCAGGGCTGTTACTGGCCTCCTCACTGGACATAACACCCTGAGAAGACATCTCTACAAAATGGGGCTGAACGATAATCCCTTACATAGAAGGCGTGGAACAGAGGAGGAAACCTCAGCCCATATTTTATGTAAGTGTGAAGTTTGGTGACACTCAGACATAGTTATCTGGGTTCTTCTTTTCTTAGACCCTGGAGATGTTAGAAGTCTAAATCTGTGGGCAATCTGGAACTTTATTACAAGGACAGGGATCCCATGACTTGGACTTTGGTCTAAGAAGCACAAAGGGCCTGTCAAAGGCCTGTGTGCATTGGGACCAAAACAGCTCAAACTCATTATTTATTCTATCCTGTTCTACAACACATCACAACATTTTGGAAAAAATGTTTCCTTCTTCAGGTGCATAAAAAAAGAAGAAATTAGTTGTTGCTGAAATGTTGTGGTGTGTAACATAGTGACAATGGAAGAAGCCCAAAGAAATGTCAGTGATGGAACCAGAACAGTTCCTACTCTATGTACAGAGGGCGCTGCTCATCCTACTGCAACTGACGATAAAGTGATTACTGTACTACATATAGTGCACGGAACATGTCAGAAAGTAACAAGAAATGTTGAAAAAAAAAGGCATACAAAATTCTGAATGTATATGTACCTTTCTTTCATTTTGTGGTCTATTATTCCATCAGTGCCTTGCAAAGATCAAGCATCGTCTGGCATCAGCACATGTACTCCTTAGTTCCAAGTCAGGCAAACCAAAACTAAAAGTGAATACAAGCAAACCGGTCCAGAGCATTTTGAAGTTACTCATTCCAGGCATTTTGCTTAACATTCGTTTATAAAGCCAAGTAAATGCACAAGTTGCAAACATACCTAAAAGTATGGTCTTTCACCATTCCTATGTGTTTTGGCATGTCTGTGTCATCCTCAGGGAGTTCATACACCAAATAAAACTTGCTACAATAAAATTAATGACACCTGCAATACTCATTATATAAAGGTACATTTTTTGCAGTTGGCTGCACTGCTGGATGGGCATGATGTGACACAAAGCCACCCCCCCCCCCCCCTAACACTGTGGTGCAGTAGGTGCTGCAATGCACAGAAGGATCTCAGTGTGGTACTGGAAGTGTTGTATTGCAATGGAGTGGCAATGAATAGACTGAGAGATTAAAAAATGGTTGAACAAGCATAAAGCTTGAGGAAGGAGCAGGACCAGCCATGCATGGCTTGTCTCTCAGCCCAAAATATTTTATTCTAAGGGCATGATGGACCAAGTGAATTGAAACGCAAGGGGCTTATGTTGAAAATGACGCACCCCTAAGATCTACAAATTTGTTGCAATAAATGTTGAACATACAAAGAAGATAGTTACTAATTCGCCCTCGTCTACAGCACACAGCAGCTAAACTTAAAGCGCACGGTGGTTTATGTACTTTATGTTATTGCCATCAATGTTAACATGTATATGTATTGGTGTTAAATGGTTAAACCTGTACATCTTAATGAACCACAAAGCTGCATTACTTTTAAGTAATTTTTCTTTGGTGTTTTTTTATAGCTGTAAATTATTCTTGCATGTTGGGCATTCAATATTACACAGTTATTCATTGTGCATATTTTGCTTCACATTGATCTTGATGTGCATCAGCCACCCTGCATTTTGAATTTAGCTGCTGAATGCTATACATAATGAATATTGCAAAATTTATTAATTATATTTTAGCAAGAATTAAATTTGACGTATGAAGTCCCTCGGAATAGCACAGGTGTGTCGAAACATGCAGGAGTGTTGAAAGACCATATTTTTGGGTATGTTTGTAACTTGTGCATTGACTTGGTTTTATAAATGAATGAACAGGGCCAAACAGATTCAAACAATTGTTTTAAAAACACTTTGACAATGGTGTTGCTGGAACAAATATATTATATTTTGGGGCTCCTGTTATGAGTTGACTAGAAATTATGACAAGGCAAAGCCTACACCTAAATCTGTGTTCACTGTATGACAAGCTACTAAAATGTCAATAGGTTATATAAAGACATTACTAAGACCTGGAATTTTAAAAGCAGATGAATGGGAAGTGATTACTTAACTTATAATCATACATGAAATGCAGATAGCATTGAATATGTAAATAGTTGTTTGCAGTCAGCGTAAAATACAAACCTTTGTGAACAGATGTCTAAGATATACATTAAGAATATGGTGGCCAAATATTATTTCCAACAAAGACCTATGGAAAGTAACAGGACAAGAAGATATAAATTTAGAAATAAGAAAAAGAAAATTTAGATGGATTGGTCACACATTAAGAAA
>Ga0123354_10005747_pt1 | contig 18159 bp, 11 predicted proteins | sample TergutLab28metaG_2_FD_97872 | JGI IMG/M metagenome (GOLD analysis project Ga0123354, IMG submission 97872) | Labiotermes labralis P4 segment gut microbial communities from Petit-Saut dam, French Guiana - Lab288 P4 | ecosystem: Host-associated > Arthropoda: Insects > Digestive system > Gut ...
ACGGTCATAACTCCGTAACCGTCCAAAATCGGACACATGTTTATATGAACTTTTTTGATCACAAAGGCCTAGGAAATCACCTCCTACAGTTATGCCCTAAAGTCGTGAAACACCCTGTATATACCTACTTGACCTGCTTACTCCCTAGACCGAACTTGCCAGGATGTTGCTGCAAATAACAATCCAGAAATTATAATCCCATTAATTTTTTAAATAGGCTATTGGCTGTGTTACTGTTTCCCATAGTAACATTTATAAACCTAACAAGCAAACAACGACTCAGAGCATATTCTCATCTAACCCCTTTTATTTGACGAATAGAACACTTTCCTTTTTTCTCTCCGAAATCCATATATAACTTTTACCTTCATATATTTTGGTTGACACATTTACAACATTCTCACTCACTCCTCTAATTCAAACCAAAAGGATTCGCTGCTAACTGAGTTCAGTCATTTCTCGGTACATAAACATCAATAAATTCGACACTCTTTTCAAATGTGTTTTCACAGTTGTTTTAATTGCAAAAAAAAATTTCTCAAATTTCATTTGCCTTTGAAGCATACAGATTGAAATGATCGAAATTTAGAGTTTATTTATTACTCTCTTATCTCACCAGCTAATATCCTGAATGTATTTTACACAGAGCTGGTAATCGCAGCGACACTCTTTATAATTCTTTGAATATTCTCGTTTTTCTTTTCATTACGTATTTATGTATTATTGCAATTTTTCAGTCAGTTGGGAATTCTTTCGCATCTTCAGTCTTAAGAAGAAAAAAAATCGGTCATAATTCCAATTCTCTCAGCTTCGAAAGCTCATAACGGAGATCCGATTTCCTAACACAAGGCAACATGCTCTATTGTAAACGTTATGCTGTTCATAGTAGCACTGACAATGAACACTGAATTCGTATAACGGAAGACATCTTTCATATATTGTATTAAATATAGCAGACGTTTTTCCAATGTTTCAGGTCCTTCCAAATGAAAATCATACCGCCTTGTGACCAAAATTCGAAAAACATTTTCGTCGATAAAGAAGAAACTGTAGCGCACACAACGTGTCATTTCGGAGGAAGCATAAGATAATACTGGTAGACGTTCGAAAGCATATACACGAAGATCGTTAAGATGCCTATCCCAAGAAACTAGTTCTTCTCAGCAATCTGGAATCACGATTCTGCACTGTTGGAAGCCCTATAAATATACAGTTGTGCAATGATTTCAGGAAGGAATTTGTGATTGGAGATTACGGACATGTAACTGGTTCTTCGAAACAGAGAGTAGTGGTCAAGACAATCTCTTCGCTAACTTATTTTACAGAACAGATTATTTAACGTTTAATTAAATACACAAAACAATACATCCCCCTCAGCAGATAATATAAAAAAAAATCAAATATACAATCGGCAGCTCAGTATCTGGAGTTAATAGACAATAACATCAAAGAGATTTTACAAATTTTTTCAGCTGGGGTCAAGGATGTCCGAGAGATAGAGGGGAACATTTATAATGCCTGCTCTAACATGTGGTAAATTATAATGTGCAATATATTTTGTGACGTGTTCCCAACGAACAAGTTCCGCGTTAGGTTTTGTGTATTTCTAGACACATTCATACTATTATCATACTAATAGTCTGCAGGTAATGTATTGCGTCGCAACACATAATCGTGCAATATTAAGTGTTCAGCCGAAACAAATATGGAATTCTATACATCACGTTGTGAAGAGGAAGTATGATGCCACACACAAAAAGTGTGTTGGTCAAATATGCTCACAGAGTAGGCAAGGAATAGAAACAGAATTTATCTTGTTAGGGGTAACAAGTAGCTGGTTCTTTTGAACGGCGATTCCATAAAACACAGGAAATTTCTTTCCCCTGCTGAATGATTGTCAGCCTCCTAGAAAGGACCCTGTTCCATTGTGTGAGGAAGTGAGATAGAGAGTTAATTAAATTATCAGGTCCTACTGCGGGATCATCTGGCCAGTGTAGTGTTTTTATTGGACGGTCAGGCAGATACTGTGTAACACAGTTGCTTAAGTCTCATTCCAGACGTGTGAAAAGGAACTGGAGTTACTTGTGTCTGTCACTAAAAGTTATAGTGTTTAACTGAGTGGCTCTGAAGAGGGCAGAACACTCAATGGATGGGGATACGTAGAAGCAGGGAGAATTACAAATTACCTTCGCGTGTTATCCTTCCTAATATCGGTCCTGTGGCGTGTCAAGTGGCTAACCCTTACACGTTTACGGTCATTTCGCCATGTGAAAATTAAATTCCATTCGCCGACATTTAACCCTTTTCGCAGTACATCGCAAAAATTTCAACTCACATGCTTTACACACCGGATCAATTCGTCAGTTACGTGTAGGCTTATGTATGTGTATTACGTGCGTGTGCAAAAGATAATGTATCTTTTTTTTCTGGATACGAGTTATAGTCTACTGCTCAAATATAATGTTGACTCCAGCAACCTCAATCTTTCTATCACTGTGTTTTCAATAGAGCATATCGGAAAAAGACAAGTTCTTTTTATGACAGTATAGATTGTTGTAGAGCGGGTAACATTGCTGCCTCGTTGCAACCGAAGAATCCGCATGGTCTGCAGTGCCGATCCATAACAATACTCTGTCTACAGTGAAGGAATTTGGGTGGAATTCCTGCAAGGAAAAGAGAGTGTTCTCTTTTCCAAGTGTACTGTACATAAAGGTCCTTGGGTCAACACAGCTTCCTACCCAGTAGATGTAGAAGACTCTTTCAACTCGAATAAAGCGGTCGGAGCGTGAATTTAGCCAATTATATCCATATTAGTCCCGAGTTAAGAATAGTCCCGAGTTAAGAATGTGCGAATTTTAGTATCCACTATTTCTTATGTTTTCGTGGCTTACGAAGGATATAGCTGGCATTTATTTTACGTTGATATGTACAAAGAATTTACATTATATATATCGTGGCCTAGAGTAGAAATTTTAGCGTTGCACCAGTTTCAAGACAGCTGGACAAATTTTTCCAGCATCTATTGAAATTAGTTTCCAATGAGAACAGTCTTCTTTGTTGTCACCTCCAAACCAATCCTGAGCCTATACAGCTTCCTAATCAACGGGTTCCGAGACCTATTTGACGAAGTTAAAAATGGCGAAATTGTTAAGCTGATATCTTACCTGTCTCTAGTTAGGAGGTCTAGAAAGACTGGAGTTTACCTCCACATCCACTTTAGCCATCTTGTCGCAGTGCTTATGTCCAGCGAAGACGTAAGCGTATCTAATCTTAAATAAGGCAAGCTTTGAGGTATTCACGACGGTGTAATTTAGGATGTTGATATGCTGAGGTACCGCCTTCATATTAGAAGGTTAAACTCATGACGAAAGAGGTGACATATTCCTTCGAAACCGTAGTAAATACTTAACCCTGCGGCGCAGCTTCCTATGCCAGCATACCGGAAGAACCATACAATCGAAGAGATTTCGCTGAGAACTGCGACTGTTCTGGGATATTACGCAGAAAGTGGCGGTAATTCCATACCAACGTTTCGGGACAACCTATCGATCCAATCTCCAAGAGTGAAGAATCACGTTCTTGACACTTAATATGGGACCGCAGGTTGTCCCGAAACCTTGGTGAGGAATTACCACCTCTCTCTGCGTAATAGCCCTGAACAGCGCAGTTCGCGGCGAAAGCTTGAAATCACAAATAGATTCCACTGCTTTCATAATTTCTTTGTTTCATACCTGTGCTTTAAAGGCAAAGGTAAAATTTATATTAATGATCTGTGAAAGCACCGACTACAAGAGTTCAGTATAATGGAATCTTTTATCTATCATTCTCGTACATTCTTCATTAAGAATATTTTTTCTTTTCCAAACCGGTTTATATTCCCTCAATTTATCCATGCACAGTAACATGAATCTATAAAATCGTGTCTCGTCTGTACATTGCGAAATTTTAGCTACATTAAAACCGAGAAATTTTTTGAGTATAAACAATATCATTCATTGTTCAGTGTGTATTGATATTGGTCGAGCGTTTTCCTTTTGACAATCGAACGCAAAATCACTGCAAGCCAAATTGCCTTTTAAGACCTCGAATAATGTATATAATAAGCCTATACGATATAACTTACTGCAGTTTAGAGTAGGTGTCAGGAATGACATCCCTTAACTTCCAGACATGCTTGATATGTGCAGAAAAGTTTTAACCCTCTATCATATACTTATAAAAATTGCTGAAACTGTGCTGCAAATTTCAGGGCACCTGCTTGACTTGCACAGCCCGTCCTGTCGCCGCGTGTATAATCAAATTGCTCATTATAACAATGTAGTTACACAGTACAATTTAATTCCGTCTGAACATTGCATCAGTAATAAAAAGATTGATTGTATCTTATGCAAAATGAGAGCTCATTTCATTGTTCACTTTAAACATATATTTGTTCTTATTCTGTGTCCTAGGAATCCAGTCATCACCTGTTATTCTCTTTCATAAAATTCATTTTAATAGTGTCCTCCCACCTGTGCATAGGTTTTTGAAGTGGTCCATAGCATTCACGTTTCCTGACGAAATTCTTGTATGCTTCTCTTCTCCAGCATGTGTGTTGTCTGTCGTGGCGATATTATTTAATAAGTCTAATCTCGATTACCCGCGCCCTCCTTATCCGTTTTGCGGAGTATCCTAGCACAAACGTAAGTTGTTAATGACTTGACACATATGAGAAGTGATGTCATTTTGACCCGAATGACCTAATAAAATTCTCAGTACAAAACATTCACGGTCTTTTTATGTAAACAATATACTGAAACTTTTATTCGTAATGTCTATAATAATCTACAGTTTTATTTTATACTCGTATTGGAGCAAGGTACACGTTTCGAAATATCCGTGTTCCTCAATTATCCATTCACAACGTTCCCCACAATTAGCCTCGATAATCGAGAGTACACTATACACATCGCTTTTAATTTCATAGTGCAGCAGAAACTTCTGCCTAATATCCACGCCCTTCTCTTTCATTTGGGGAGTGGGCATTCGTGCCATCCACCGCGCGCACACTTTTCCATAGTCCAGATAAGCAATTATTGCCTGCAATCGCTACGACGAAATACTCGTTTTATCCGCTATTTCTTTAACGATTTCGTCAAAACGATTCCAGGTTATTGCCGGTGTTTGCAGTTTGTGGCCTTCCGCTGCAGTTTTTACCACTCAGGTTCAGGGAGACTTGTTCAAGCTCTCATCACCAATACAAGCTGTTCAATATCGAACTGATGTCCACACATTCCTCTCTTTCGCAGTTCCCCGATTAATGTCGAAGGGAGGTACGCTTTCTACAATCAGGAACTCTTAACCACTGCATGTTATTCCCTCTGCGCTCACACACTCGCGTTGAACTCCGCCATTTTGACGAACACAATTCAGAGCTCTCTGGAGTCGGAAGTTTAAAATTGTCCCCAGGTTGCCGAAAAGTCAAAAGAATTTAAAACACATCAGTTAATATTCCTACATATGCTTCTTTAAGTAAACAAAATAGCCATAATTGCTTTTCAGAATCAAGCTTATTACACCACATTTTACCCACGATTATAAATCTTAGAACGTGACCTCTGTATTTCGTACTTCTTTTATGATAATATGTTCAATAACTCGACACTCATTTGTAACCAAACAGAGCTGAGAAAATTTTTTACTTTTAAAAATGAATGCAGGATCTTTCTCATCTCTCTCTCTCTCTATATATATATATATATATACAATTAATGGGACAAATTGTGTTCTCCATAAGTTGATCCGTATCACCACCAAAAGAGCCTGTCGCTGTACTCGAAGCCTATCCTCAGTCACTTTAATCTAAGGCATGTGTTTACTACCTCTCTTTATAATGTGTATTTCAGTCTCGCAAAGTTACAGTTCCACAACGTACATCCTCTGTTAATCACAGATTTTGAAGCCATTCTCCTACTCGTTTGTAGGAATTAACCAAAATCCTTAATATATCTGCAACATGTTTCGGACTCTCTGGGTCACTGTCAGACAGTTCACTTTAGTACGAATACAAGCATCAACTGCTTTACACATGATGGTATGAGAACAGTTTGTACACAATACTAAATTTAATTTGAAAGATGTTTAAACAATACATGATTACGATGTATATATTTATTATTTAAATGAAATACTGCTGGAAAGATAGTGTTAAAACATTTCTTAAATGATATGCTGCCATCAACACAGCTCAAAACACAAACATTAATTGTATTGGTGGAGGTAGTTAAATTATCAAAGAAATAAAATTCATCCATATTCAAAGGAAATGCGTTGTGCATATACTCAAATAACACGTAACGCAAGATTAAAATGTACATTACACAGTTCTGGTCAAGGGAAATGTAGAGAGTTGCTTTTCGAAGTGTAGAAAGCCATGTAATAATCTGCAGCAGTTTTCAGTGAAATAAGAATAATGCGTTTTTATACAATTGTTTTCTTCATCTTTCAAACGATATTTCATATTAACGTCATAGTTAATATCATAATTACAGTCGCTGATGCTTCCACCTTTACTGCACTGAAATCCTAGATATTGTCTCAGATGGGTCGAAACGTTTATCACATAATTTAAAGACAGCTGGTTAACACAAAGAACAATATACATGGTTCACTTTAAATCATATAATTAATATTGCATTTCCGTATTGAACTCCATTTCCTCTTTCATCTCTTCGACTGTGTGTCTCACCCTTAGATATTTTATTCAATTCCCGTTTCCACTGTACGTATTATACGCTCCGCTGATCACACTCTTCTTGATTTAATCAGACTAACAACATTAGGCGAATAGAAGCATCTCTGCGAATAATCTCAATTCCGCCCTTATTACACATCGCTTACTTTAAAGTATTCTACTCAACTATTAACAATGGATACGTTGAACTGTAACACTTCCCATAACTCTACATAGACTATTCACGGTGCGAAGGCAGGGAAAGCAATATACAACTTCAATGGTTCTTTCAGTAATCCCGAGCAAATAAAGCAGCCAAGTAAGTGGTTTGCGTTTAGGATTCCCGTACAGATGGCAGACGTTTCTACGACATTGTCTTCCAGTGTTTCTAACACCGTCATATTGTTAACGTCGAGACAGTTTCTAGCGGTGCGATTGCCTTAATGGATGAAGACCGTCAGGTTACCATACCATGTGGAGAGTAAAGTTCCCTTTATTTAAATTTTATCCTGCACGCTACCGAAAAGGATTCTTGCCGGCGACTTCCTTATTCGATTAACATAATATCTAACCTCTGACAGCAATTGAAACGTTTTTCTATTATATGGCTGTAAAAGTGTTATAAATCGTTCTGATGCTGTTTCTAAGTTGGGTGTTTTAGTTTTAATTAGGCCCAAAAGTCTTAACGACTTATTTTTTGTTTAGGAGGATCTCCACAGTCAAGACTATGTAGTATTGATTGGTAGGAAGTTTGATAAATGATAAATTGTAAAGGATTTGGGAGAAAGCATTTGCAACCTAACTGAGATAATGTATTTTGTGTGAAGGAACTTGGTAAAATTATGAAAACCTAGGATAGCCGACGACTTGGCAGAGATTTGAACCAAGAACTTTCCGAATACAAGTATACAGCTTTGCCGCTAAAACAGTATGTATGCTCTTAGAGGTATATTGTTTATTGAGTGTGTTAAATATTTTCTGTGCCTTGGATCATTTATCATATGGCATCTGCTATAACAAGGAAAGACAGAAATTAGCATCGGATATTCCAATTTAAAATGATTTCAATCTGAGACTCCTGTTGATGCAGTTCGATTCCAGCTTCAGCCTTCTATAAGATGGCGAATTTACTTTATTGGAAGCTCAGTCATCACAAGACGTCTAACGTCATATCCAAGGCAGAAAATTTAGATGTCATCTAAATAATCGCGTGAGACTCCCGTCTCTTCAGTAAGTTTGTAAGAACGGTTCTAGATATGGAATATCAGATAATAACGGGAAGATTCTGTAGCACATATAGTACGTTTAACCAATGGAAGTGTCTCTGAATATCCTGTATTCCTAATTTTATGGATTTACTTTAAGGCTAGTGTTCTAAAATTTCGGATATTTATTTTGTTTTAAAGTTTTGTCCAAGCTATTTGTTGTTATTCTGATAAATCTGTAAATGAGCAGATGTTTCCTGCAATAAGCTTTCTTTCACAAAACCTTAATGCTATTTTTCAGACTGAGCAGTTTGATTCGAATTATTTCACAAAGTCTCCGGCTTCAGACATAGCTATAGTTAGCGATCCTAGGCTAATGTCACAAGTGGGGAGCATGCGCGAAGATGTGTGTGCGTAAACCAATGTGTTTGTTGAAGGGAACACGGTGTCACCAAAGCCATGATTTTTAAAACTTTTTTCCATTTATAAATACAGGTCTATTTTTCAGAATATTTGTCTAAAAGATTTGAATATGTAAAGAAGTTCTTCTGAAAACGTATTCTATTTTAAATTCTATGTTTTACCAACCACTTCGAGAAACGTATATTTGAGTTTCCTTCCTCATCGACTTCAAGACGAACTTAGGGAATAGATAGATGGATACACTCTTTAGAGTGTACTTTTTATTTTATGTGTTTAGGATTAAAAATGTGTGAACTACATGGGATGATGTTGATGTATGTTTGTCCGTGCATCGTTTCATAAGCGTAGAGAAGAAAATCAACTAGCTACTACTGAATGCTTTTATTGCACTTATAATCTGCTCACATGTTTCGGGCACTTATATGCCAATCATCAGGAGCTCGAGACTACACTTGTGTTATTGCCGCATATGGTGTGTAGTGCTGCAAGGTTGAGCAGATATAATAAGTCCCAATGTCCACAAAATCCCACCCCATAACAAATGGGCGATTTACCAACTAACCTGAAACTCCTACAAACTTTCATATGTGGGCCAAACGAGCCGCAGCCTGATGATACGTTATCAAGAGCACATCAGATACATCAGAAACAACAGTCCACGGTCAGCATTCGCACAACACATATTACAAAATCAACACGAATACGGTACGATGAATAACCTTATGACCTTACTTAAGCCCCTTAATAACCCAAACATGCTAACCCCTTACGAGCATTTCTACATCCAGACTCTCCACAGGGAAGGGAAGCTCATTCCAGAACAATGCCCAGGCGACCCGAACCCTCTTTTTGAACTGACCATTCGCCCCACCCACGCACTACATAACAGAATCAGTCGCAAAATTTTCCTCATCCCAGACGCATAGCCTGCTGCTCTGCTCCTAATAGCCGACCACCAGCAACCAAGGGTATGTACAGTGAATCGTTTTCATTCTAATAATACACTTGCACCCACATAACCACAGAAAATACACCAACACGAACATCACACACCTTCAACACATTTGACACACTTTACCCGCCTAATAGTCAAAGACACACAAAAATATAACTCCCACAAACACGGAACACACATAACGCCACCTAACATTTATTATATCTTTTCATCCTTGCAGCATTACACACCATATGCGGCAATAACACAAGTATAGCCTCGAACTCTTGATGATGGGCATACAAGTGCCCGAAACATGTTGAGCAGATTATAAGTACAATAAAAGCATTCAGTAGCATCTAATTGGTTTTCTTCTATACACTTACATGGGATGATATCAGCGATTGAAAAAAATGACCATTTACAGCGAAAAAAACCGCCCCTCAGCGTCTGCGTTGGGGTTTAAATTTTTTGTACTCAAGAGCTACTGTCGTCTGCACGTAAGGTTCAGGTGTGCTGACTACTTCAACAGATCATCTATGTAGCAGTTACAAGTGTGTGGGTTGAGGCGGACGTGTGACCTCTGATACATGGTGCCTGCTTTCACGTGACTGAGGTTAGAGGACCGCAAGGTCTGTGACTCGCACTGAAGGTTTCATTTAAAATCACGCGGACTTCCTGGAATTACTCGAGGCATACATACTTACACATATACATTACACTATCTACACACAGTACCCACACAAATTAGGCAGCAACAAAGGACCTGGTCTGCCAGTTGACTTAAAAAATAACCAAATATCCATCATTCAGTGGCAAGATATGGTATGTTTGTTTGAAGACAAGACAAAAACCAAACTTTATAGAACAGGGAAATCTGTTTCGCATAAATTTTACTTTCAAACTTTAGATTCATATTTGTTTAGTTCATAAATAAATCAATTCCATTAGATGCCTACATTTGAATTTCATTACTTCAGTTATTCTGTATTTAGAATAGAAAGTGATAAGTAATTCAACTTCTGGTAATTTTTTACTTCTCACGTTCATGTGAAAGACAGAGTATTTCCTATCAGAAGAACTACAAATTAACACTGAGATATAAAATTTGATAAGGTTTTTACTGGGCACTATTTTCTTTCAACAAGCTCTGGAAACCGAGAGGGAATCCAGAGAACTATTTCACCAGACTGGCTGAACTTGTGCAAAACGAATGAATTTTGTTAGGGAAATTTATGTATGTATATCTGTATGTGCATTCAGTTGATAATCACAAGGTTCTCAGAATTCACAAGCGATTCCGGTACGCAGATCAAAGAATGTTGTATTCCATCAGCGTAGAGCGACTAGAGTAATTTTGCATGAATCTGATTAAACTGAACCACAATGAGAAAGGTTTTCCCAGTCAGAAGATCGTGAAAGGTGAATACTGCAGGAAGCTCAAAATTAATAGCGATCTTATTGTGGGGAATATATTTATAGGAATTTTTGTGTAGTGCAAAACAAATTTACATATAAAGTGAAGTATGGAAAACGGATATATTTTTCTGAACAAATTAACGTTGACCTATTGCACTTCATTGCCTTTTTAAGACGCTGGTTAAAACAGACTGCAGACATTCAGCACTGCACATTATAGCAGTAGGCTGCTGTACTGTGTTGTCATGACTTTCGTTAAGTACGTAGGCTGCTTCCAATAGAGCGCATCTCAAAATGTATCACTTTATACAATATCTCTATACATCAATGCCCACATTTCAACCACTTGTCTCTTTTGCACCACGTCAGCAGTATAAAAATGTAAATGAATTGGTTTTATGTTGTATTACTTTGTTTGAGCCCCTGATGATGGTCCCCCGTGGACCGCAACATGTAAGAATATTAAAACTGAATACAACCATGTAAGTATGTATGGAAAAAACTTGTGCCATTTTTGGTTTAGCCTCGTTTAACTGCCGTCAGTAATGCACGAATGAACAATGCAAATTCTTTGGATATTTATAAAATTAGATACAGGAATTCTTAAACATGGCATTTGACCTAGGAAAATTTTCATGAAAATTGGTGATGTAAACGTTTCTACCCTACCTTCCACATTTATTCACAGGTTTCGGTTGAAGTTGATATAAGAGATCCTTACTTATGTAATTCAGTATTTATGAGCTTCGTCAAAGTCCGTATAGTGCAAGTCCTGCTTTACATCGGTACTTCAGCGTTTAAATAAATATTTGTTTCTCTCTTTTAAGTTTTTCGTACGATTTGGTTAGCATTCAGTACATCAGGTTCCCTTGAAATACCGTAAAGTTTATTGTGAGTTGTGACAATATTTTTTTTTGAAAGACATGCTGTACTGAAGGACGTAAACTATTTTTTTCTTTCTCTTCTGCATAAGTCTTTTGATTTTGATTGAATTATGCACATATATTAACTAATTATCGAGTAATCGTGAGTTTGTATAATTAGGAACAGAGAAGGATATACTTTGTTACGGATGTAGATAAAACTATATTAAATGCGTTTACTGTGAAATCGTACGGTTTATACATGGTGAAGAATGACTCGGTAAAGTCTATACAGAAAGTTTCGTATTACGCGCTATGTAACAGTAGGTGGCAGGTACCACTTTAGGACTGACAAAATAATGGCCCATTATTAATCAATAAGAAAAATGATGCCAGTGATGTATAAAACAATGGCAGTATGGCTATCCACATTAAATTTATTTGTGATTTCGGGTGTCTATGCTGTAGAATGAATACTACTGTTCTCTTTATTCGTAATGTCTCAGATTCAAATCCCGGTCCAGAGACCGGTGGTTCCAACCTGGCATTTCGGTTGCCTTTCTTAGTCACTCAAAATAAACGCCAGGTTAGTAACTCAAAATAGCGGGCGACCTCTTCCACCAACATTATTTTCTTATTGATCATTATACACTGAGCAATCTGAGCTAATCACAAATTCTTTACATATATATATATATATATATACTTAAAAGATCTGTGTACGATTGCATACTAAGGATACATAAAAACTGCCCAGAAGCGCATGTTTGCTATTCTTAGTTATTCTACACCAAGTAGGAGAACCACTTTTCATTGTTGCTCATGATTACAGCGACCGGGACTTTTGTATACAGGCCTAGTTCTGGAAACGCCAACCTGATTATTGCGGGGTGCATTTATCAATGTGCGCTTATGTTTAAAACATTGGAGTTGTAATGATCGGTTGAATGACATCAGTTGGTTTCAGTATCCTCTCACTGGGGTGAAAATTACATTCAGCCAATTGAATTGACGGCCTGTCTGTGCGTGCACGGGGTGCATGACAGCATGCTGACGGTAAAGTGGTTTGCGTGACAAACATAGATTCCTTTCCTCATGAAGCACAAAAATGAAATTGTAGGAGTGAGGCGACTTTTTTTTCAGGATGGTTAAACTACAAATAGTTATTAGTTCTGTTGTCATCATCATCATCATCGTCATCACTCCCACATTGAAGCAGTACGGTTGTGCCTGCTAATCGCTCCATTGTTGCATGTGCATTATTGTTGTACCTGTGAGTGTGGGACTGGCACGCCGGTCGTCTTTCTTTCTATGCCACTGAAATGACGGTGAGCAAGGATCTGCGTAGTACGTGCAGAAAAAAGAATTCTATGCACAACAGAAATTCTTACGTTTAGTGGGCCCCTGCTTCAAGAATTCACCAAACCTGCTCATGGTTGAGTGACAATGAGTACTCCATGTGCTTTGTGACTGGCAAGTCCACATGTTGTTGCAACCTCTGCAGGATGAAACAACGTAATGAGAGGAGCGACGAAAACTCTCGTCGTTCTACAATGAAAGCTGAGATTGATAGTGACACTTTCGCTTGTTTTAACCTATAATCCCTCCGTACCAACTGTGAGTGCAACAATAAATGGAGAGTAAACTTACTCGACATTGTCATAAAATTGTCAAATTAAATTAGGATATTACGGTAGGACAATGAAAATCTAAACTTCAGACTGGATCACATATCTGCTACTCAGTGTCGCTGCAGAATGTCCGCTACTCCGGTTGCAAACGTGCCATTAAGCCTCGCCACCTGCTGCTAAAACCAACGAACCCAAATCGTACAGGGATTTACTAACTGCTAGCTCTACATCTTCTCCCCGCTCGCACTTAGGCAAACCTAATAACTCAGGAGTGCACAGGACATCTGCTGATAATCTGGTACATCAGACTGGGATCCGTGACAACGGCTTCAATACGGTTAAGTTTACGAGGATTAACCTGTTAACCCTTACCCTGCTAACGTGGAGAATATGGTGAACTCCTAATAATGCCAACAGATGAGATTTAAATTGGATTTTAAATGGTTAATATTCGCAGTATTTACACATCAGGGATACATGAAAGTAAAATGGTTCTGTTCGGGTTCAGGAACTCACCAGCCTCCCTGCAATATCTCAGAAACCGAAACTAAAATCACTTTTCATATCGCTTCCTGGTCCTGATGTCTTGTCCTCAGATATTGAAAAATTCTACTCGTTTTACCATTTGTCTATCAAAGAGGACGATTTTCCTCTTGTAAAAGACAATGAATCTTGGCCAGATGACTGTTGAATTCCATATTTGTATGGAAGGCCATGTGATCTTTTGATCGAAACATGGCTCAAAGTTTTGTGCTTCAATTGAAATTTCTTACCAGACACGTAACTTTGTTTATAGAGCCGATAGGATGAGTTTTGAGAAAATAAGTGACATTCCCGCACCTGACAGAGTCTCAGGAGTTTAGGTAGTAGTGACTTGGAAGTAGCTGAGGAATGTGTTTGGGTTGAAATACTTTCTTCCAATGGTCTTAATTTACATATCTGCAACCACTCTTTTGACCCTGACACAATTGCGGGCACAATTAGGTGGAATTTTGGTTAACTACAACACGTGTTAACACCCATAACTTTCGCGACCTTCTTCTGGGAGAGTTTAACTTACCTTTATTCGACTGGAAACTTGGAATATCTCCTGCCGCTTCTCACTACTACAACAAATTGAAGGGCGAACCTGTTTTTTCATAGACATAGTTATACGGCTTATATTAGCGTAATTATTTCCGCAAAAGTGGCAACTTTTCTTGATCTTGTGTTTACTTATCTTTCTATTAACCATGGTATACGTGGCTGTGTCCCTTGATACTTACCTTCTTCCTTCTGTCCCTTAAGTGTGTCTACCTATTAGAATATCAAATCCGTTATCTAATATTTCTTTCAGAAAACATTCTTCTGGTGATTACTTTTGTTATACAGTACCCTTTTCACCCACGACTGGTCTTCTCTCTATATTGAGACCACTATTGCCTCAACTGTTGACAGATTTGTTTTTGCCGTAACACAAGTAATTGAAACAGCTGTTCCTGCTCTGTATACAAAGAAGTGTCGATTTCCTGTATGGTTTTCTTGGAATTTAAAATACTATTTAAAAAAAAAATTAATTCTACAGGCGTTTTAAGAAATGTATGTCTTATTACTATTATGTCAAAACGTTTCCTCATAACGTTGGCTTGTCGAAACAACCATAAATAGCGATAAACTCAACTGATTTAAAAGTATCGATAATAATCTCACGAGAAATCCGGTGCATTTGTGGAAGTGTGTCTTTTTTCAAGAAAAACAAAAAATAAAATCCATTGAACATGAGATTGGTGGAAACTGTCTTTCCTAAACATGTGAAGTTGTAGAGGCTTGTGCCGTTTAGGAGCTTCTTAAAAAATGAATGCATGCACGACTTTTCTGCTGATTTCGGTCATCTGATTCTCTGTCTATAATATCTACCTCTGACTCAGACGTCCTCAAGGCTTTAAGGCGCCTACGACCATCAAAATCTGTTGGATGTGATGGCTTTCCTGCATTTAGTATAAAGAGTTGTTACGATATTTTAACACCTGTTCTTAAATCTGCCACTCTCAAATTAGCAGAGCGAATTTTCCCTACCCTCTGGAAGCAAGCTGCCGTTGCTCCCATTTTCAAAAAATTAAGACTACCTTAATGAATAATTACAGACCTATCTCTATTCTTAAACCCTTTTCTAAAATATTTGAAATTATGAAACATGAGCACGTTTTACACCATTTGAAGTCCAAATTTAATCTCCGTCAGCATGGATTCATCAAATATAAATCTACAACCACAAATCTTTTTGCTTATCTTGACTTCTTCACTCCCCTCTTTCATTCCCAGCGCCAGATTGATGACATTTGTTTCGATTTTAGCAACGTTTTCGATCTAGTTCCACATGCACTGCTTCTTCTTCAGCTTCATGATGTCGGACTATTCCTGTTTATTTTGTTTGTTTCCATAATTAGCTGACCGATATATTATTCCATTTTTTATGTATAATGGACCTGCATCATCTTGATAACCGAAGAATAAAATCGAAATAAATGCCACTTATTACTTTATTATGCTGATGTTAGTTTCAACATGTTTCGGGCACCATTATGCCCATCATCAGGAGCTCACTACGATAGCATTTGTTACCACAGAGGCCGTCTGGTTCGCGAATTGCTGCTGGTTGGAAGTTAAGTGCAGGCAGGATGGATGAGTGTCCGGACCGAAGGCTGTACATTGGCTGTTTAATGCTGATTTTATACGTCGAAATTACCTTCCCGCTCGACGCGCTTCGGCGGCAAATGCCGTCGAGAGTAATACTGATATATTCAATGGATGTTCGGTCTCGGTTAATATGATTAGCCAGTAACCAATACTTTTACTACATAATTCATAAACTGTCTAAACGTCTGATCACGTAATAACTGTCACCTGTAATGTGTTTTATACATTAGACGATGTTTCATTTTTGTATATTTTGTACTAATTTCAAATACTGGCCCTGTGCAGGTGTGTTTGGTATATTAACGTAGTTCTTTGAATTTTGTATACTCTATGCTAGTATTATAATTGGCCCTATGCTGTTAATCTTGCACGTTATAAGTGAAAAATTGAAATTTATTATTATTATTATTATTCAAAGTGGAAGACTTAAAGTGAAATTTTGCCCGTGTGTTATTGATATGTTTTGGGTCATCATGGCTGATATTATTATAGGTGAGGGTAATTAATTGTACGTATACTGATATAGTATTTTATATTGTTTATAACAGAAATTCAATATGCAATTAAAATTTAAGCCTTACAAATATGTACAGATTTCATTTGATAGAGTACTCAGAATGTTTTTAATTTTACAAGGCTCACAATAAAAAGCAATTACGGCGCAAAAATTTTATAGCCACCAACATTACCGAACACTAAGTTTTCTTATCGAGTGCAGTCCGAAGAAAGATTGTGTAATGTACGAGTGTTAAAGCATAAGCAGTTCTCCATGTCAAGTGAAATAACAATTTTAAGGACATTTGTTCCATTAAGCACATGCTTTCTATGGCAGCTTAATACTCGCTAGAGTGACCATTATATTTCCGGCCTTTTATGAAAGAACGATTGTCATCTTTGTGTTCACAAGATCCGATCCAGAGCCAGACGAATAAAATATGCTTTCTCACAACCATTTCTTCCCACATTTTGCTAGATATGCATAATTCGATCGCGGTATATCACTTCCCTGAATCTTCAGGTAAGGGGTCTGTTGTTAAAAGTCAGGGCTGTTCCACTACTGAACACCAACTTATACCTCAGCTATCGTACACTGGGTACTTCGTAGAGGATTAACTCGAAGCCATTTCGCCATACAAGGAACAGAATACAGAGGGAGGGAAGACTCATATTGGTTGCCGCGAAACACACAGCTTGACACACCGACGAACCACAGCCAAGTTTATTTCACCACAAACAAAATCCCTGTCCCAGATTCCGCCCTGAGCATTGCCACTAAACCAACAACCAACACCACTATCATGACGACGATATCATTGCCTCAAACCCAACTCGATGCAAAGGACCTCTAATCTCCGTGAGAGTTCCATTCTATAGCCCTTTGAATTCCGGGACACACAGGAACATAAACCTAAATGGAAAGTTAGCGCATTAAAGAAACAAAGTGACAATATAGGTCATATCTCTACCTAACAATTCTCCATTGGTTACACCAAAACAAGTGCAAGACTACATAAGTTGGAGGCTTTTCTCAGTATTCAGGCCCTGAATTTTAAGCTTTCAACTGGTACATTTTTTAAAGGACTGAGAAACCATCCCGTCTACTTGCTGGTATAGGCAAATGTGTGGCATACATTTCAAGTCTGGTGGCATTCCTTTAAATTTAATGAAAGCTCTTTTGAACCATTTCACCACCATTACGCATCAAATATTCTCATTACGTACTGCTGAACTTTGTCCGTGACTGGAACTTCAGAAAAAATTAAAGGCGGTAGGAAATATGTCCTAATTGTTGTTAGCAGTGAACCTCTTAGAACAAGGCCTCGCCGCCTTACAGCATTCCTGAGCTGGTTACGTGGCCGCAGTCGCGGACATAAATGACGACTGACGGCAAGGGTTTTGTAGCAAAACGTAGCAGGTTAACGTTGCATCAACTACCGTTTGGCTAATGGTAATATTGTTCAGTTTATCCCAGAAACTTCAGTTAAGAAGACACTTATCTGACAATAAACTGGTACAAATTTATTGCCTGATACATGAATTCTATGTATAATAATTAAAAGAAGCTATGCCTCCGAGTCTCGACCGTCTGTGTTAGTCATATTTTCAAAGTAAACTTTATTTACTGTTTCATGTTTGACACCAGACAGAATATTGTCAAATCCATTATGTAAAGTAAGTACATGGTCATGTCTCGAGATCAGAATGCAGGACGAATTCAGAGTGTGAGGATTGATAATAGTACCTTCGAGAGGGTGGAAGGGTTTAAATATTTGGGAACAACTTTAACAAATCAAAA
>Ga0123354_10005749_pt1 | contig 18153 bp, 7 predicted proteins | sample TergutLab28metaG_2_FD_97872 | JGI IMG/M metagenome (GOLD analysis project Ga0123354, IMG submission 97872) | Labiotermes labralis P4 segment gut microbial communities from Petit-Saut dam, French Guiana - Lab288 P4 | ecosystem: Host-associated > Arthropoda: Insects > Digestive system > Gut ...
GCGTCTCCATGTTGTTGAAATCGCGCGCGTCGCCTGACATGCTTCCTATCAGCCTCTGTAACAAGAAAAGCCTTGCAATTCGGCATATGAACAGACCCCTCTTTTCAACGACACTATCGATTCTGTCCTAGGACATCGGGAGGTAGGTCGGGCTAAGGACTTATCATCACACCCTCGTATATACATACATACATACATACATACATACATACATACATACATACATACATACATACATACATACATACACAAATATAACACAATGTTGGTAATGTCAATATCCTGATATTGAGTCAATAAGATTCAGGTACTGAAGATCACAATAGAAACAATTTTTCTTATCTATAAATCGTTCAATTCAATATTTGTAATTTCCAGGTTCGTTGACCACTGTAACTTGAAGAAAATATTTACTTGTACTACAAATGTAGGTGACAAGTGTATCACAGAACTCCACGTTTTCATGTACATTTAACCCTTTCACCTACAGTGGTAACTACGTGTACCACCTACCTTAACAAATAACAAAACTGCATTTTGACTACAGAGGTTATGTTTTTCGTGTAATACTTCGAATAAACACCGATTACTTGGCTAAGCACCATTAGCAAATGGGTCTTTGAAGAGGGACTCTGTGTGTATGTTGTGAGGTACAGAGTGAATTACTTTTTATTATTTAGATGGGACACCTCATCTCTTATCACATAAATCGCGAGGGAAATCGATAGCACGGCCGATTTTACTCGATGTTTATATAAATTATTACGGCCTGTATACCAATCTGTAAGCCCAAGCTATGTCTCAGCCCGTCTTCTCCTCCTTTTCGTGCTTCAAAGATCGAGTTCTGTATCTTCTGTATCTTCTGTATCTTCTGTATCTTCTGCACAGCAGTGATGAAAAATAAATTTACATGTCTATCAATGTCCTCAGTTTATTTCACAAACCAAACATAAACTGTTACTTACACATAAACATTAAAAACGTCATGTTTCGGTACAAGCGTACCAACTTCAGGGAGAACAATACCAGTTTTGAATACCAACTTTAAAAATTACCGTTTTATGACAGAACCTGTCGGAATACGCAACCCACTCTTTAATTGTCTTCCTTTTGTACGCGCATCGGTTGGGAACTCTAGCATGAACTTCATGTTATAATGATGTCCTTGCTTAAGTTGACATCAAAAGAACAACACATTTTTACAGCAAGAGCCTCACTCATTAAATGGTGACATTCAAATTGGCAACACTTTGCTCTTATCTAACACATGCCTACATCCAGCTGTTCTTTCACCGACCTTCGTGGCCACAGACAGACACGGTTCAAATCCTCACGGAGTTGTATAATTGTTGAATATTTAATAAATCGACATCATCTTTCGCTGTTATTTAGTGTCAAATGAGACAAGATACGGCGACTGAGAACTGTGATCGAAACAGAAAGGACGAGCAAGCAGTTGTGGCTATTTGAGACACTATCCGTGAATTCGATTGTTGATATTTACGAAAAAGAAATGACTGGGTGTGAACTGGCAGAGATCGAATAAGGCACCCCGGGAAACCAGATGAGTAAGGGAACATCTATATTCATATAACTGTACAAAACGACAAGTGCCTTTATGAGTGTGAGGGTTCACCACCGTGGTCACACACTGACAATAGCTGTTCTGAACCGTTCACTGCAGGCAATTATTTCTTTATAGATATTCCTCTATAACTTCATCATATCTTTCCACAGGTTTTCAAAACTTTCTCCTATAATTTTCCAACAAATATTCTACGAATTTCTACTGGGAATATCCTGAAAACAAAGGCAGGAAGCTCTTCCGAAACTTTGGTACCTATATACCAATCTACACGGCGTCATGTTACAAATCACCGGAATATTCGATAACACCGACGACAGAACTTCAAACCTCGCATTTGGAATTTTTTGTATACGTCATGTACATCCTGTTCTCTATCTCCTTCCGATTTAAACATTCTCAAATATTGACGAATACCCCGAAGAACTTCAATATCTTATTTTCACCAATCCCTTGTTACTTGGTATTTCTTTGGAAAAGTTTGTAATTAAGTTTATTCAACTATGTCTGGTCCACTAGAAGTGGAATTTGTCTTATTTTACAAACGTATGCTCAACATTTTTGCAGCTTAACACATTTAAACTTTAGGAAACAAAAGTGCTGTGTAAAAATAGGAATAATATAGTCGTAATAATACAGTGGAAAAATTGGATTTTGGCCAGGGTACACAAAACACGCTATGTAGCTGGATTCAATAGGTCTGATTCTTCTTGGTCGACTTCTTTTCAGGAACACCACTGTTTTCTGGAATGTGACGCCATGCAGCCTGATACAAATTTTCCTCAGATATGAGGAATTTTCAGTCCCTATCTTTATGGCAGAGAAAATCATCTGCAGTCGGTCAAGACACAGCCCTTACTGCTTGAACATACTGACTTCATTAACTAAATGCGTATTATGAGAAGAAAATTAATGAATCGTGCAACCTATAAAAATTAATGCAATAGAAGCATACCCCAGGATTATCGCACTTTCCTCCTGCACACCTCACAAAATCGTGACTCTCTCATCCTCTCTGCTGATCCAACAAGCATTCAGACGTGTCTTACACTTCATTAGTGACTGCTTGGGGCAAAATTCCTCCTTGCTGTTCAGTTAAGCAGATTTTTGGAACATAACTTTGCTTTCTGTACGGTCAAACATGACGTTCCGATCTTACACATAAAAATTATGAATCAGATAAATAAAATATTAAACTTCATAGATATATAATGTTGATATGCATTTTTTCTAGATGCAACTGTATCGACAATGAACGACAGATATACTAATACTGAGAATACCTTGTGATACTGCAGTATGATTTATTGAAATTGTTAAGATTATAACCTAATTTGAATTATGGTTTATCAGTTGCAGCTTAATTTTAATTTTTCAGGACACGATTAATTAAAACACGAGAACACAAAACTTTCTCCCATATTTGAACCAATTTTGTTAATGCAAATAGCCCTCACATATTAACGACTTTTACGTTGGAGTGAAAATAGGTCGGAGAGAAACTACGGCATCTATTGGGGTCGTTATCCTTTTCTGTATAACATACATGAACAGGGAGCACTGATGAAGTGAAACTAACGGGGGATACTTAGAGAAACTAGAGAAACGTACCGCAGGATTACTTTTTTGTACCATAAATCCTAAACAGCTTGCGCTGGAAAATCGAATCAGAAGATAGCGGTAGTTGCTGGCCAGAGATTTCAGAAGCGAGCATTTTGCAATGACGGGCTGGAGAATGGAATCGCATCATTGAAGCGTAAAGGACGGAGCTAACAAAAAAAAAGGTCACACAGGGGCGTTGTATGGACTTTACGATGCGTAGAATCGTCCTGTGTTCGAATGTAATCAGTCACGTTACGTCTTTATCTTCGACTGAAAGCGAGTGTTGTGGTACAGATTCACATTGCGGTATTGCACGAAACGTAAGTACGAAGTCTCATTATTAAATCTGACTACATTCTTCCTTTATAAAGACGGTTTTAATAGCACATGTCATGCAGCACCGTGAAGGTAGCTAGTAAATGTAGAATTGTTACGGTGAAGAAAACATTCGTCTCCTATTTAACGTAGTATCCCTGATATTTTTCTGGAGAAACCGAGTCAAACACCGGATTCTGTGCTGAGACCAGAGTCCAGGATCTCTCGAACACACAGGGGTTACAGTAGATAATGTGCCGATGAGCTGAAAAGTTGTTTTTGGACAGTACCACTAGGACAATCGCGCAGAGAGACAGAAGAAGAATGTACATAGTGAATTATGTAACGGTGATACTTCGTGATGGCATTACGCTATATATATATTTAAATAAATAAATATATATATGTGTGTGTGTGTGTGTGTTTGCACACAAATTTTCGCTATTCACTATTCTTATGGATATTTAAAAACCAGAGAAGATATGATGCGACAGAAGAATGAGCTGGGGGCTAATATCCGGAAAGATCTGCGGGCTTGTACGCTGTTACGCAACCTGTTTACAACGAAACAGTCCTCATTCATCCTCATCTGCATGTTGCAGCACTAACAAGTGTATAGACATATGCGGTCAGTTACTATTAATCAGACCGGTTAACTGGTAAATTTTTTGAGCAGCTTATTATTTTCTGTAAGAGAGTAGTTGAGAAAGATTAAAGTAGAAAACTAGCGTGCAAAAGAATAAATGTATATAAGTGTTAATTTTTACTCAGGGGCTTAAGAGAACACTGTAAATGTGATGTTTTAATTATTCAATCAAGAAAGGCAGAGCTATAACATGTTCAGACATGGTGCTTATTTTATTAGATGTGTTTTGCCTAACCTTGAAGAGAGAGAAGGAAAAAAATGCTGGCTGTCTGTAAATCGGGAAGGATAAACACATGCTGGTTCTTTAATTGCAACACTTCATTATTATCCTCATCAATGGTTTCTTACAACAGACTTAAAACAGTCGACAAGTAATCACTTTTATTATTTTTGATTTCACATCGTGTTATATTGTTTGTAAACAAGCCAAATTTGGTGCAGCGTTGTGTGTGTGTGTGTGTGTGTGTGAGAGAGAGAGAGAGAGAGAGTGTACGTGTGTCGACACATTTTTATATTAACTCCCTGCGTAAGAAATGAAAACGGTGTCTTTGAGAAATTTCAGATATTGCAAGAATACACTAAATAGAGATACATTTTAAACAATTATCGGTGTACGTTGTAATTTCCGGATGTCGCTTATCTCTTACAAACACACAGAGTCATTTAAAGTCATCTGATTGTAGTCCTGGACTTCGGTTTGAAAACGTATTCTCCATACCCTCTCAAAGCATGGTTAAAATTACGTACTCATATAAGACAATACTACCAGCGCTAGCTACAGACATAATAGGAAATATTCTGAGACATTATAGTTTATAATTTCATGAAATTGAAAAATTAATTCAGTTTGTTTACCACTGTACTATTAGTAATATAGGATGTTGTACGCAACAGGAGAGCTTTATTTTAAACCTACTGGTGTCCCTGTTTTTCTACAGAACTTCAAACTTCACAACGCGATGGGGCATTTTGCAATGCAGTTGGTAACCCTGCTCATATGTTCTGGCCTGCATGCAGGGCAAAGTGCCAAAATCCTGGCTCTGCTAAATGTAGCATCACCAAGCCATAATATCTTCAATACGCCCTTGACCATTGCCCTTGCAGAGAGAGGACATCAGGTACTCTACCTTGCTCTGTTTGGTTCACAATAAGCTAATAATAGTAAATATTAGCCCAAAAGACACAGAGCGTAACATTTATCACAGCAACATGATTTACTGTATGCCTAATATTGGCAGGTGATGTATAAAAATCAGCTTTTTTCATCATCCATTTTAGATTCGTAAAACCAACTCTAACGAAACAACGGAAAGAGTGCAATATATGCAGTGACACTTGACACCTCAGTAAAACACCCTCGTCAGAAAATCTGAATTGTACCGAAACAATTTTTCTTAGCAATCTTTCAATAAGATATCAATCAAAGGGCTAAGAGTAAGCATTGTCCATTTTAAGAGGTTGGCATCACTGACTGTGAGAAAGATCAAAAGGCAGCGTGGCTATAGGTAACCACATAGGCACTGCAGCTTCTTCAAAATTTTGCAGTTGATAAATGGTTATATATTTATGACTCCAACATTTCTGCTTTAGATTTTATAGCAGTACTGCCAATTTGTATATCAAATTTCAATTGCAGATTTATTTAATACAATTCACATTAGGTTTCGGCGTGTTAAAAATATCGCATTAAATAGTTCTTTCTCTCTACTGAGGATCACATTAGTTAATCATGTCTAGAATTAAAGGACTCCACGAAGAAGATGCCTACAATTACCTGCCTACTTATGGTTGCGTGTTTAATTATTTTATACGTTTTCACTTCCCTGAGAATTTTAACTAAAGGTCTTAAATTAATTTTGGCAATTCAAAATGATAGAATGGGGAATGTAATAGAAAATGCCACTAAAATCTAAAGTTTGTGGGAGAAAATGTGAAAGAAGCAAACGAGACAAAAGACTGCGGCGAAATCAGACAGGTGGCAATATCTTTCGGAACGAAAATATGAACTATGAGAAAACAACTTAAAGGCGTAAATACCTAAAAAATGCATTCTTCTATGGAACATATTCTAAAGACACATGAAGTGACCGTCAAAATGTAACGTTTGGCGTTTCGCGTGTTTTCTTCCATTCTTCTAGCACACAACAAAAATCTACAGACCCACAAATTTCAAATGCAGTAATTTCACATCTTAAAAATAACAATAAGTTATTATGTAAAAGTCTGCAACAACAGATGGTTAATAATACTTTACAATTTAAGAAAAATTTCACCTGAATTTTTACAACGACCTTCGAAACCGCTTCTGTCGAGTTGCGACTGCCACTTTGCTGGGATGACTCGGAAAAATGTTCACTGGCAAAATGAAGCCAACGTTTGAAAACTACTGCCAGAATATGGAATGACATGGAAACAGTTGCAGCTTTGTTCTTGTTAGAGATAAACAAACTTCTGGTAAGCCAGTATAGACAAGCGCACAATACAGCGGGCCGAAAGGAACGGAAACGAAAGTCAAAATAACATCAAAATCTTGTTGTCCGAATTCTTCGTAGTAGGAACCCATTTCAGGTGCGAAGGATTGTTAGAAGGAGCTGCTTAAGACGCATACGTTGACTGCACACGAATTTTAAAACGAACGGGCATTAATAAATGTTACAAACAAATATGATATTTTTACACATTATCATTTTCACGAACAGAAGGGAAGTGACACGCAACGAACCGGTCGGAACTTTGTAGAAAAATATTTATGTCATTGCAGTTCTTTTTGATTGAGGACGATGCGGTGTAACTGCAGCCTGAATGGAGACCGCAGAAACGGGGTACTTCGGCTGTCTTCGGCGGAAGCGAAGTGCGCTGTACAGTTTCGATTATTGGTTCATATTCGAAAACCGATAGGCAGTAAAACGAAGGCACACAAAAATAATATCCGAAGTATTATCAATTTCGCCTCAAAAGAATGTGCTGCAAGGAAAGGAAAAGCAGATGAAGGAAACAAACGAGTAAAAATGCGAAGAATATTCCGGAAGCACAAAAAAAAAGTTTTTAAAAATTTTCAATATCAGGACACTTGGCAGTAACCAGGACGAAACTAGCATTTCAAGATACGGTTACCTTCCATGATTGTGACGAGATGTATGAATACCCTATAAATGAGTACCGTATCAAGCGACATGCGTGTCGAGAATGGTAGCATGCAGACTGTATTAGAAAGGAAATGACAATTATACCTGCGATCACCGTCATTGTTCACACTGTTGCATGACACTGTATGTATTCTTATCAAACACGATGTTTAAGAGTCGGAATTGATCATATCAGAGGCTGTGTAAACCTGTCGACATATTTCTGCGCTATTTAACTCATTGCAATGTGTCTCCAAATAAATTAATAATTATTTGCATGTAATTTTTCTAAAAGTACAAAGGCCCCTTGGTTATACAAAATGAAAAGTTAGTAAGTACTCTTAACCACTTTCACTCACACATATTAATGTATTTTCTACCTTCAGGGAATAAGACCATGTTTATTAACCACACAAACAAACAGAGAATGTTAATATTTATTTCTGAATGCTTATTTCTCTTAAAACAGAGCAGTAGGATATGGCAATTATGAACCATATAATAAACAGCTTTCCCTGAATATTGCACTGCATGTTAGTGTGACCGCGAAATTGGTCATTTCCGATTTACTTTTTCTAGAGTATTCAGATTAAACATTTTCCATAGTTCAAAAGTTAAAAGTTTAGTGTAAATTTCTTTGCAAAGGTTTGGTTACTCAGTTTAGTCTTCTTAAATTTGTTTCTGCACTTAGGTGACGGTAATAACCACAGAAGCTGAAAAGCGCCCTACACCCAACTTGAAGACTATTGTCATGGATATGGTGTATGATGCAAGCCGGGCTCTTCATGACTTTGAACTCTACGCTGAAACACCCCCTGTGGAAATGGTGTCCATTGGGTATGAATGGGGATGTTACACTTGCGAGGTAGAACTCCGGTCTGCGGGGGCACAACAGTTACTTAACTATTCATCAACGGAAAGGTTTGATCTCATAATTACAGAAACAGGTTGGGGAGATTGCTTCTATGGATTCATACATAAATTTGGATCTCCACCTGTCGTAGCAACTTCAGGAGCTGGCATCGTACCCTGGATTAGCCTCCTGAATGGAAACCCAGAAAACCCTTCATACATGCCAAACTACCTCCTGCCCTACACAAGTCACATGACTTTCCTTGAAAGGATCTACAATTTCGTCATCCACATAATCAGCATATCTTTATATCTGTACAGCTACATACCCAAGCAAGAAGCTATCGCTAGGAAATATTTCAAAGAAGACCTTCCTAATTTTATGGACGTATCGAAGAACATCAGTATTATTCTCGTGAACACATTAGTTGGACTGGACGATCCTCGGCCGTTGTTACCCAGTGTAATTCCAATTGGAGGGATGCATGTTGATGAGCAGCCTGATCCCCTACCTAAGGTATTGATCATTATACTCAGAAATTTAGTTAAGTTATCAAAAATCCTTTGCACATTATGTCCATGCCGTACTAGGCACTGCAGACGACATATTGCTCTGAAACACTTATCTTTACTGACAAATAACACAAATTCCAAAACATATTCACAGGAACAAGTCGAGGCACTTCTGCTTAGATTAACGTCGTAAACCCGCGTGTGGGACGTGAAGGTAAACAAATATATATATATAACTCCAGTGATATGGATATGATATGATATGTTATATGATATGATATGATACACTCGTATTTGTTAACTGCAGTGGGTTGACACCCGGTGGCAGCACTAAAGTACACATTTACACACAAACAATACATATAACAACACAATGACAAGAGAATATACAGAACAGAATATACATAACAATAAGAATACATAAAAATACATAATTTACAAAATTAAACAAAGGAATACAAAACATACAACCATAGACACAGTGATAACAAATGGAACCAAAAGAACATGAAAGAATGTGATAAACGAAAAAGTCACATAAGCAGAAAACTTTATATGATTTATATATCTTCTAATAATGTTAGATGCCCTGTTACTAAGACTTTCACTACACTTCACCCAACTAAATACCACTCCACTTCACTATACTTGTAGAAACTTCACTTCCTCTCATTTAAACTTCACCCAACTACACTTCTCTAAACTGTCATTTGGCTTAACCCCATTTAAATTTCCTACCGCTCCACTTCACCTCACATCACTACACTTCAACTCACTTCACTTCAATGCACTTTTAGACAATTTTCGCCACAATTATATTCCTTTCATTTCACCCAGTTTATAATTGCTTTCCTAACTCTGTTTCTAAAATTATTAGGTTTACAAGGGGAAAGTCCCTAATGCTTCTGCAGTTAGTTGGTTCCAAGTGTAGTCAGTTTTATGCTTGGTCCCACAGGCATAATATTGGTGCTGGTGAAGGTAACATTTCTCAAGGAAATCAAAGTACTGTCGACCATTCAAATCAGACACCTCGCATACCATTTCCTGATAAACTAAATTAGCGTGTGGCACTACATAAATTCAAAGTAAAGCTTACTGTTTATGCAAAAGTGTATAAAGAAAATTGTTTCTGCATTTCGAAAGCGTTTAAAAGTAATTTTTTCAGATGTCCGACTTTTTATATTCCTATAACAGGATTTGAAGTTATTCTTGGATGAGGCAAAGGACGGGTTTATCTTACTCAGCCTGGGTTCGAATATCCGGAGTGACCTGTTGAATTTAGAGAAGCGACAGGCGTTCCTGGGAGCTTTTTCTGAATTGTCCCAGCGGGTTTTATGGAAATTCGAATCGGATACACTTCCAGGACGGACATCTAACTTACGGATAGGCAAGTGGCTGCCTCAAAGCAGCATTCTAGGTAAGTAACATTTACGGTCTTATTTTTAAATTCTAGTGTAAAAGTAAGGAATTACTTGGAGAAGAGCCAAGAATTCCTGGAAGTGCGTATACTTTCCATCTTTAACACACACAAATAAGCTACCTACAAAGTCAACGACGAACTGGTAGCCAATTATTTACAAGACTTCTCAAGATTCATCAATTCTATAGACTTTCAAAAATTGACCTAATCTAGCACATGACCTCTTCATCATATTCACAGTGATATCTACAGAACTCTCTCCCTGTGGAAGAAACATATTCCGAAGAGAAAAACTTAGCTTACTTACTTACTTACTCCATGGTGCAGATTCCTTCTTGAGAAGCTAACTGGTTTGCAGCTAGTCAAGAAATTCCCCGCATTTCACGTAACCCGAAGGTTCATTACCGCACTCACAAGCATCTGCCACCTTTCTCTACCCTGGGCCAGCCCAATCCAGTCCATATACCCACATCCCACCTCCTGGAGATCCATCCTAATATTACCCACCCATTTACGCCTAGGTCTTCCCAGTGGTTCCTTCCTTCCGGTTTCCCCAACAAGACCCTATACACCCCCCTTTCCTCACCCATACGCGCCACATGCCCAGCCCATCTCATTCTTCTCGCCTCAGGATTGTTTTGTCTCCAGAGCAAGCATCCCGCATGTGAGTGTTTCTTAACAAATTTTTTTAGAGGAAGGGGTTGTTAACACCTGTCCCAACCCCCAACTGGAGGACCACCCCTCGTCGGCTGTCCACGAATGCTTATTCAATTTATTTGCAGCTACCCTCCTTATCGGAGGCCGTTCCTCTACCCGCAACCTGAGGACGCGCCATGCCAGCTTAGTATAAGAAAAACTGGAACATGTAGCATTACCCTGCAATGGAGCATGTCGTCAATAAAAATAAATTTAAAAAAAAAGTTCAAGTAGTATAGCTTGCCTTTCAAGACTACCTTTTTACACATTATTTGTGTTTTGAAACAAAAACGAAAGATAACATCTTCTTAATTTATTTCCCTAGCACAGTACGGAACGTATCGCTCGAGTTTCATCCTCTGTTGGTGATTAAAGATAACTTTTCACACAATTCGAAATAAAGTGCTTTGTTTGAGCAGTGGCGAATATTGAAGAAGTAAAACAGTTGATATATCACTGAGTGAGATAAAAGAATGAGTCTTATTCCACAAAATAGCGTAAGAAACTATTATTATTATTATTATTATCATCATTATGATCATCATCACCACCATGAAAAGGATCCGCATGGCGTTATTTCACGAATGGTGTAAGAAACACAAATAAAATAGCTGAAATACCGTTTACAGACCAATGGAATTTTACGAAAAGACTCAGAAAAGAAAGGTGCATAAACCAAGAAAAATGAAGACTAGCAAATCAACGGTATTTTTAAAATAAAAGAACTTTAAATTTAACTCTTAAGTACTTCATTCATTCATTTCTGTTGCTTTCCTACCTAACAACTTCGGCCGCAAGCACTGATAGTACTTCTATATCAAGACTACTGCAGTCGTCTTTTAAAAAATTCAAACATTAAGAACAATTAATCCAAAATAACCTATGACACAACACATACAATTATGTTACAGCCCATCCGAACATCCGGGTATTCATTACACACGGTGGTAGGATGAGCAGCATTGAAGCAGCCTACAGGGGTGTCCCCATTGTGGGAATGCCATTTTTATTGGATCAGGAAAGCAACGTTCAGAAGTTCGTAGCTAAAGGACTTGGTGTAAAATTGGATTACAGAACATTAACAAAGGAAAGCATCCTCTCAGCTGTGAGGGAAATTCTAAACAATGACAGGTAATGTGTTCTTCCGGTAACTTAAAAGTCGAATTTATGGCATAGCAAATATCTGTGTGACCTGGTAAAGCATTCTAATGCACTTCTGAAACCATTAACATCGCAGCATCCGTCTTCCTATACGCAAATATCTGTAGTAAACATAAATCATTCACATTACAGGCCAGAGGTTCCCAGAGGGTTCCAGGAAGTTAAGGTTCCCAGATCACGTGACAATGGCCCAGGATGGTGGTAAGGTTGTCAGCCTTACGCACCGGCCGCTTTTGCCCTCAGGAAATACTACTGTTACTCATTTCTGTTAGAGGCTGAGTCGACCCCAGGGCCATAGTGCGACCGGAAGGATTATGTCAATGAAAAATTCCAATGACACCAGCTGGGATCGAACTAGTGACCTTCCGATTTGTAGCACAGCACTTTAACCGCTGTGCCACAGCGGTCCCCCAATATCTGTAGTAGTTTTCATTATTTTGATATATTTCGTATTTGAATTTCTCAAAATGACGAAGCACCACTGGGTAAATTATAACCAATGTTTCGAGACAACGTAGTGGCCTCATTTCTGATGTTCGAAGTGTCGAAGAAGAATGGAGAATTACCCAGTGATGGAGCGTCACATTTCACAAGATGGGAATGCTCAAATTAAACATTCTTAGTTCTACTACAACATTTAGGTCTGTCGTAAAAGTACTAAATTGCGAATTCTTGTTGTTTCTTCCTCCAGCTATCGACAAAACACGAAAGAACTGGTAGCAGTAATCAGAAATCAGCCCCAGTCGGCGCTAGACCGTGCAGTTTACTGGACAGAGTACGTCATCAGACACAAGGGGGCGCCCCATCTGAGATCTGCAGCTGCAGATCTCCCTTGGTATCAGTATTTACTACTCGATGTGATGTTCGTTCTCACCACCGGAGCGCTTTTAGTCACTTTCATAGTTTATCTAACGCTAAGAACTCTATATAAAATACTAACAGGAAAGACCAACAGAAAGGAAAAGTTCGAGTGATAAAAACATATGTCATGACGAGATAAGTGACGACACGCTAATTTACGAAACATTCATTCGCTGACATCGGCCCTACCACAGGATCGTCTAACGTTGGCTGCCATTTAGTCATGAGGTATGGGCAAGATCACACCTTCGCAAGGAAGGAAACATTAAGTACCTACATTTTTTTTTCGAAATGGGCATACCTAACGGAATTTTCGCTCTGGACACACAGGACGAAATACATATTCCACGTTTCATGAGTATGGATCCTGAATGGTGTTGCGGTATACTTCTGCATATCGGAGTATGAGAATATAATTATTCGCTGACCGTTCTCCTTCCTCATCGAGAACCATCTTGTTCAAAATACATCCTCGAAGTGCGTAATTTCTGCTGCCACGCAGACCTTGCGTCTTGAAAAACAGTTCGAGTCACAGGGCGAAGTTCTTCTCCTTGCATAACAGATATGCCAGACTAAATATATTCATCCATTTACCGCAACGATGATTATTCCACATAAATTTTATTGTATAGTCTGGCGCACATATAAAATTCAGACGAATTTAATCTGATGAATGTTTCATGAAAATCTGTCACAGTTATGTAAAATGTTGCTTCGGGAGATAGCAAGCTTTCAGAAATTTTTGTTGTGAAATATATTCAAAATTTCTTGCACGACTTACGCATTAATATATCATATATGTCACTCTTACGTTTAATTTTATTTAACAGCACAATACAATCTTGTCACAAGCACTGAGAAGTCCTCTGTTCTAAGGACGACTCTGCGTGTGTCTGAGTCAGAGTGGAACTAGTGATTAGTTTTCCGGTTTATCATTTATTTGGAATTAAAGTAAATCAAACTGAATAACATGATATACAGCTCAAATACAGGTGAATGTATATGGAAATGAGTGCGGATGCCGGCATTTGGCGAAAAAAGCGGACTTGCCAGAATGTTACTTCCAGGTTTTTGTACCCCAAAAAGTGTGACAATTTTTTAAAAATAAGTAACTTTGTTGCATTCTAGTCAGCACATCCCCGTACACCCAACCCCCAGAATCAGACAGTTACACCATCAAACAAAATGCTCAAATAACACTATAGGTTTCAGCAATACAGCAATACATATTTCCCACGGATGCTATATTCTTGGTTCCCATTCTGCATTCTCTGTCATTTAGCTTGACACGACCAACCATTGTCACGGTAGCCTTCATTTCAGACAGAAATAAAAACTGCAAATTACCATGTCACTGTTCAGGTCGACAAAGCGCACCTAATCCTTATTACGAAATATGTTATGTATTCGTCGCGTATTACACTTATAAATTATAATCGACATCCGCGGTGTGGTTTTTATCACACCCGCCTGAAATGCGGCAAGTCACAAATACTGTCCCTGTTGTGATGTAACCAGTCCGGTCCGAATCACGACCCACAGTTTGCCAAGCAAAGACAAGTGTATTAAATAACTCATACAGTAAACATTCTTATTGATTTGTGAAATTTGACTCAACAACAGACAATTACGACAAGACTGTTCCACAAACCAGTTTTGGTTACAGTGGGAAGTGCAAGTATATCATCGGTGTAAAAAATATCTACTTGCGTGGCAATATTGTACGTTGAAATCAGTGGCTCAGTCATATTTTACTTAAAACGCCTAATTTAAGGACTCAGTGAAGGTAAACGCAGTCGCCTAGGTGCAGAATCCTCTCATTTTGAGTTCCAGCATTCCAGTTAATAAGCGACGACATGGCATTGGAATCATTGGCCACAGACACCATCTCTTACTTTATTAAGCCAGGTAAGAGCTACTGATGTTAATTTGCTGTACAACATGGCCAGACATACACTGACTACGAATAAAATCGCTGATGACAGAATTAAACCAGATCAGTGATAATCACAAGAACGAAGCGAGGCAAGTGGTGTTGGAACAAGAGTTCGGGAAGGCCCTACTGCCAGGAAGTAGATGAACTCAGGAAACAGATGGCAGAAGAAAAGGAAAGGAGAATGTAATTATTTAAGTAAATTGTTGTGTGCATGGTGTATGACAACCTCATACTCAGGTCGTGTTTGCCTAGTAGACAAATAGCCGGTACTCAAGTTCTGCCTCCCCCACCCTACTAATAATGGCCACTTCTATGGACGCGGTACGCTGACTGTGATCAGCGTTCATGGAGCACGGTAAGAAGACAGCGATTCAACGACGAGTTGGGTAAGAGGTCTTCTTGCTGGTGACCAGGCAGCCTACCCGCTCACTCACGCTACTCCAGCCTACACAGGGTTCAAGTCCCAACATACATGATTCTGGTGCTAATAACCACTTTACCACAAAGCAGCGTAGCACTGCCGTGTGATTCTACATAGAAAACTGGTCGTTAGACAATTGGTTAAGACTGGAGAAATCGGACAGCAATGTAGCCTTGCAGTAAAATATCAATCTCTTGACGTGCACGCCTGTAAAACTGAAATATCTGTAGACCTGGAATATGACACCTGCGTCATGTTTGTACAGCTGCCAAGCAAGAAATTGTGCAAATTATTCTTGACTTCTTTTATTCTTCGATGTAACTTTATGATTCCGATTACACACGCATATGAGAATACACATGCACAGTATAACAAACAAGTAAACAAATCTTACTGCATTCTTCAGATATATATGTTTCATTGTAGTTATAAAAACTGATATGAAAATGTCTCGGAAAACAGGCACTTGGAAGATGAAAACGGAGATGCCAAGGTAGTGTTAGAGTAGGCGTTTAGGAAAATCTGTGTGAATTAAAGTGTTCAGAATAGGTTTCGAAAGTACTCCAGGACGAATTTACCACAGCAATTTATGTGTGGCTTCTAAGACAACTTCCTTGAAGGGCAAAATTAGTAGAATATTCAATTAGTAGAATATTCAGTTAGAATATTCAGTACGCCACTGAACGTAAACCATCTAAGGAGTTTTGTTATGACGCGTAAATCATGCCGTTACAAACCCTCATATTATTTGTACAATCGTTTCGTGATTTCATAACTCAAAGGTAAAAAAAGATACCCACAATCACAAGGAAAGGGTAACATAAGAAAACACGAATGAAGAATACTGAGCTGTTTGGTAAAGGGACGTTAGTAGACGCGCATCGATTTCATTACTTACACATTACACTGGAATCTTAACTGTACGACAATATCATATACATACTGTGTTTTCGGTTTCCTCATTTTCTTCTTTTGAATGCCAGTAGAAGCTACTACAACAGGCTACGAACAAAACAATCCATGTCGTCATGAAGCCATTCACAAATCGCCCTTCAATATAAAAAAAGTAAAGAAAACTTATATATTTACATATATTTACACGTACATATATGTTCCTGGATACAAGCACTTATGAAATACATATCTTGTAATGGGGGTAGGTATTAAAAGGTGGAATCTGCTGTAATCTGTCTTTACCTACTTGGCTGTTCCTTTGTGTGTTGTGGCAGAATAGCAGGGGTCTTTTTACTAAGATTTGCATTACATCGTGCACCGAGCGTGTATACAAGGGGGAAGGAGTAAACTAACTTATTCATTGTAATATTTGGCTGCCTGCATAAAGGCCATTTGACACGCCACGTCTAAGAAGCAGTTCTTAACAGACGGATTTGTCAACATGAATCCATTCGTCTTCAAAGACATACAAACTGCTAAACACTGACTTCAGAGTTTTCATCACTCCTTCATTCAGTGTCTTTGATCAGCTCAAATATGACTGAAGACAACGACCTTAAACTCGTCTGTTTCAATGTCGTAGTGTTTCTTGCAGCCATGCACAAGGGCGTAAGACTCGTAGTCAGTAGCGATGATGGAGTACTTAATGACATCTGTGGACATAACGAAATAACACAGCGACATTTACTTTTTGTAGACTTTCCTGTCTCATTATCAAATCAAATATTGGAAAGTTTTATAGTGACCGTGTAGGAAAACACGTCCTATGCCTTTTCTGGAACATCCCTAGCTTCAGGTCACAGTTTTAAATTTAATGGGGAACTTTCTAAACAAAATTGTAAATTTTAGTGTAATTTGTGTGGTAACTTGTTTTGTAAGTGTTATGAGAAACAACATACTGCTACATATAACAAATGAAACAACGGCCAGCGAAATATGACAGATACCAATGAATGTATTTGATAAATGTAGACCTTCGTATTCCTTCCGATAAACATTATTATTACAGTTTACACTGCACATATAATGACGACATAAATCACTGTTGCATAGAGGATTGGAACGTAAGTGCAGAGACGTCCTAAAATAAAGCAACTTATTGTTGCTGTTCGTTATTTTCTGTTAGGCATAATTCACTGGTTTTATATTTATTTATTTATTTACTATACATATAGATAAACTGTTGCAAATGCAATGGACAACGTTGGTGAGATACCGCACGGAAAATATGCGTTTTTTTTTTAATGAATCGTAGGCCACATCTGAACTGTTTTAAACTAAGTTACTTGTGTTAATGAAGCCTTCATGCTAAGTTTCATAAATTTTTTTACACGGTAACCTGTTTGTGAAAAAAAATGAATAAGTTCAAATTTAGCTTCATGTAAACTAGGCTTCGTTTGACTGACGCAGAAAAAATAATTAACACCTTAGACCCCTTGTTCTAATGTTGATGGAAATGGAATAAATAATTCCGAAGATCAGATCTACAGATGTGTAGAACTACGTAATATCACCATAATAAAGACATTAACCAAACTTCTTACAAATAGCATATAACAGACTCTATATTTACAGTCTGAAAACGGATCCTGGTGTAATATTTCGTAAGAACACAGAAAAGGACTTACTGTACATTAATCCTCTACGTGACACCTTGTCTCTAATATCTGGAAACGGTTTAGAAATCCAATTTTTAAATAAAGCAAGACGATTAAGAGTTTCTGGTGCCAAAGGAATTATTTAACAATATATCAGGATTTCTGAAGAAAATACGTTCTGTACAAACATTTTATATAACATTTACCTTGCCATACGTCATCTTTTGCAAACCTGAAAGACATGGGTATAGTGGAAGCAACTTCTGGCTTGAAGGACCGTCCCTGCCTTCCATATTCTGTTCGGAACCGTCGGCCTTCTTGATGAGTACGTCGAAGTGCCTTTTGATAATATTTCCCACTGTCTCGGCTGTGACGTGAATCTTGTCGCATACAAATACCCCCCCCCCCCCAATACACTCGGTTTTTGAAACAATTACAACGTAACAACAAACCCAATGACACAGCAAA
>Ga0123354_10005754_pt1 | contig 18150 bp, 8 predicted proteins | sample TergutLab28metaG_2_FD_97872 | JGI IMG/M metagenome (GOLD analysis project Ga0123354, IMG submission 97872) | Labiotermes labralis P4 segment gut microbial communities from Petit-Saut dam, French Guiana - Lab288 P4 | ecosystem: Host-associated > Arthropoda: Insects > Digestive system > Gut ...
AACGTGACTTTTGTTAATTCATTAAGTAAGGTGATTAGTTACGACCAAATTGAAAGATTCAGTTCAGCGTAAGGCTGGGATTTTGCAAAGTCGGAGTTGCGTCTTTTCTTGTCACCTACAGACGGATGTTGGGGCCAATTTATTCACCCGCCGATCCCAGTGGCCGTGCGGTCTAAGTGTTGGGTCTGCGGGCGCTGTCTTTCTGGGATTACGGGTTCCAATCCCGCTGATGGCATGGTTTTCTGTCTCGTGTGATTGTTGTGTGTTGTTGGATAGAGGTCTCTGCGACGGGCCGATCGCTCGTATCCTACCGACTGCGGTGTATCTGAGTGTGTTGTAGAAACCTCAACAGTGGGGACGCCTAGGCCCACTGGGGCTGTCGAAACATGGAGGGGGGAAACGTATCCTTCCAATGTAGCAGCCATTGCTTACAGATGACATAATATCGTAATCTAGTGCAAGGGATAATGTTTATCGAGTTTTATGTCCGCTTCTCCATCATCTCCGTATGGCAGGATTTTTATATTCAGAGCATATTTTAAATTGTATTTTGTAAACTTCACCTTACTCATGTCTTTGTGATGATGTGAGAATAACAAATTAACAATAGAACACACAATAAAATTTTAACAAACGGCTAGATGTTTCGACTTTACAACAAGCTATTACCAAGCAATACAAAAAGATAAGGATTTAATGCATGTTATTAGACATTTACTCTTAGTTCTTAAAAAATGTTAATTTTCCATCCGCTATTTTAAGTAACTCCATGGATACGAGACCTGCTTGAGAAGCTAGTCAAGAAATTCCCCGCCTTTTATGCAACCCGGATGTTTATTACCGTATTCACAAGAGCCGGCTACCTGTCCCTATCCAGAAAATTTCAATCCCGTCTATGCCCTCATCCCACCATTTTAATATTGTCCTTCTATCTACGCCCAGGTCTTATATGTGGCCTCTTTCCCTCAGGTTTATACACCGAAACCATTCATGCACCTCTCCTCTCCCCTATACCTACTATTTGCCCCGTCATTCTCATTGTACTGGATTTGATCACCCGAACAATGTTTGGTGATAAGTACAGATCGTAACCATCTGCTATATTATGTCGCGAAACTTCCTGTTGTAGGAATGTCAGCATAACTGAATCGTTTGTATGAAGGAGCTGCAAGTTGTGTTCAGATAAACTATGTGTCCATGGATAAAAACATATATATAAATTACATTTCTGTGTCTTGTGCTGGAATCAAGCGTCGTGTCTTCCGATTACAGAACACATTGAAAGATCTATAAACCGACGTTGCTGTGTTGAAGGTGGTTGGATACACATTTGTGCTTGTGTGTTCGACTGGAACTCTTCCTCATAAATTATCCACGTAGATGATATAAATTTACACGCTATGTAAGTGAATCTGGTTTTCTACTGACATGTATGCGGGGGGAGGTGGCAATTTGAAAAGTATGCGTATGGAAAGATGTACTTTACGTGCAGTCGTCTAGAGCTTCCTGGTTCATCGATCTCAAACACAGATTTTCATATTAAATGGTATTATCAGCACGTTACTTCAGGGAATCACAGGATAAATGAAGCTAAGGACATATGAGGACACTCTAAAACAAAGGGAACACAATTTAACTTCTGTTACTCTCCTCAATACTTTCAGTTTTACTCCTATAAGAGATGCTACAAACAAAGTCTTTCCAGGGATGATAAGCCTAGATAGGATATTTGTTGTGTGTGAATTTATTAATAAATATTTTGTTTTAACGTTTAAGTGAGTTGTTGTAATTTATGATAGAATAGCAATACTGTATTAACAAATATACTTAATTTTTAATGAAATTATCAGTAAGTTAAAAGACTTTATCACCTTTGCTCTACAAAGCAAACAGGACGGCCATTAGCGCAACTAACGTGTAGTTCGTAAAGAGATTTGTGGTTATAGACAGTTGGAAATTGGGAAACTGCCTTATGGAAATAGGAGTCGGTGTAGCGTAGTCAGTACAGGGACCAGGTTATGGGTTCAACGATTCACAGTACGAATACTGGCAGAGAAAATATATTATTTTGTCCTCCAGACCATCCAGACAGGCCTCAAATTCCACCTATTTGTTGTCGAGTGGGGTCTTTTCCTGACGTAAAGCAACCGGATCGTTAAGACATCCACCAAACTCCACAGAGTGGCAAGATTAAAAATAAGTGGAGTCATACTGCTGCTTTCCTTACGTTTTCATGACGTGTAGAGTGACAGGTTTGCTTTTTACCTTCGCCCTTATTTATTTAAGGAAAGATTTTTGTAGTATCTGAAATAACAAGATGACACTCATTCAAAACGTTTCTTTAGCCTTCAGTTGGTAGCGACAACTAATGAGGCATTGTTGTTAGGTATTTTAAATTTGGAATGATGATAAAGGTGATAGTAAAGCTGTTTTGTAGATGTTTAAACTAATAGTCTGTTATTTGAAACATTGCCAGATATATATATATATATTTAAGTTGTAAGCAGATTTTTATCAAGATTTAATTGCTGGAGGGACTGTAATGCGCAGTTAGCTTTCATGGCCTCTGCATGCGGTGTTTACAGAATGATCTGAAATTAACGAGAAAAGGTTTCATTACATATGCTTTAGAATTACACAGCTATTCTGTTGCCACATGACTAACTCCATGATATCCTGTATAAATGGAAACTGACTCTTGGACTTAGGGATTTGATTCCTTTTATTCACTACATTTACATACTAAAATTCCTTACTTTATTTTTATAAATTTTGTAGCTTTAATGAACCTCTGACGGCCTTTAGTAATAATATGAAATAAATATTACATTTGTTTTATTAAAGTCACCTGGTATTGATTAATTAATAGAACAAAACACAAATATTTTATTACCTTTTTTACGGTAGCCCTACACGTATTATTTAAGACTCAGTAGACAATCTCTACAGTTAATTTTCTCTTATTATTAGGATGGATGCCGCAAAGTGCGTCGTTTATCTTCGGTAGCTGAAGGAAACGGTGAAGTGCCTGCGGTTTTGCCTACAGCCTTCACCGTCTTGGATCTGCTGCTGAACGCAGGCGAAGTGGTGGCTGTGGGTGAGTCAGTTCTTTTGGTCTCAGTGTATATTTACCTGCGCGGTTCGTTTTACGTAATTACATTTGATTATGTTTCTTCTGTGGTGTTTTTCACTTCATTTGGAGTTCATTTGAAAACTTTGCGTCATTTGCAAAGTCTTTCATGCAAGCTGTTTTGACAGTCTAGCAATACGGCGGATGGCCCTTACTTGCGAGGCAGCAAATATTGCCACCCGGTGAAAGTTATTCAGCGCCATTCGTTATTGCTACTCTGCGCTTTCTCTGGCAGCTTTCACAATTAGAAACATACTATCTCGGTTTTGCGAAAATGAAGTATCTGGAACAGAGCCTAAGTTTTGCTAATATTTAAGCTCTATTATTTCTTTATGTTGGCCGGGACAGTCGGTATAGGGATCCGGTACGGGCTGGACGGTCCGGGGATCGAATCCCGTTGGGGACGATATTCTTCGCAACCGTCCAGACCGTCACTGGAACCCGACCATTCCCATGTGGATCCTTCCTATAGGTTCATGGTCAGAGCGTAGCATTACCCATTCATCCCCATCTAGCGTAGAAGTTAAAGAAAGAGTAGAGTTTTATTTCTACTGCTCCACTGTGCCTTCATGGCATGTTATATAACGAACATTTTAAAATATCTTTAAAGTCAAGGGAACAAGGAGACAGGGTTCTCATTTTAAGCAGACAATGTATGCATATGTACATGAGCTTCTAAGGTAATCGGGTGCTTCACGTGAGACCGGCGGAACAGGTAACCGGTGGATGGCTTGACTCGCCAGACGTTGGTTTAGTGAGTGCGATGTCCGTTACAGGACAGTCCAGTGAATATGAACCGTGAAGTTTAGGGGGGTGTGGACTTAGCTTGCGTGCCTCAGAAAGTTAAAGTGGTTGGCTTCTGTGACCACGGTAATGAACAGTCAGGTTCCTTTAAACGCGGGAAGTTTGTTGAGTAGCTGAGGACCTATTAGGTTAAGAAATATGGCGCTTTACTATATGTTTATTTAATTCGTTATATAACTAATTACCTGTTTAGTTAGCTGGATAGTTATTTGGTCATATAGTTCAGCATGTCAATTTTGAAAGAAAGACTTGCCAGTCATAGTCATGTACTTCTCTCCCTTTTAACTCCACTACTTCTCTAAACCTTAAAGGTAAAGGTAAAGGTAAAGGTAAATGTCACCCTATAACCTGCCGCGAAGACACAAGAGCCTGTAGAAGCATAGCTGTACTCTTTCTTTAACTTAGGCACTAAATGGGGTGGCTGGTCATCTTCACGCCTCTGCCACTGTATTCCTGGGAAAGAGACACAATATCCATTTTATAGGAGGCTGGGTGGGCCTAGGTCCGTTCTGGACGGGTGCAGATAATCTCACACCTACCGGGATTTAATCCCCGGACCATCCAGCACGTAGTGTGTCGCTATACCGACAGAGCCATCTCGGCCCACTGCTTTGAATCTTACGAAGGAAATTACTGGTCTTATATGGCACTAATGAACTTGCTATTATGTACTGTCAGCATATAAATTTGTATTGTGTTTGTGTTAAAACTTAACCTTTGTTGTCTTAGTGCCCTGTGGAGTAAGATAAATAGTATTCTTTCACAGATCAGCTTGAGAGTCACAAAAATATCAGTCTCTTATTATAAAAGCATGCATGTCATCTTAATTATTGTTTCTGGTGCGATTTATAGGGCTTGTGCTCGTTGGTTAGGAAGGGTTGCTTGTTCTCTCTGTGCTATAAGTCACTAAAGAACGTAAATTCAGCGCCAAGGTCGGAAGCCTGTTATTTTCGATGAAATAATGCAGTCTAAAATTCTGTTACACACTTCAGTTCTTTGCCTGATAGCTGCTACGAGTATTACATCTTTAGAGAATACGCATGATACTTTAAGGCAGCGAGCAGGTCTACCAAAGAAAATGTTTCTTAAGAGCCGAAATTGTCTGACTGCCCGTCTCTTGCTAGGGTTGAGGTCATTTAGGTTTAGGGCGCTCGAAAATAAAGTTAGCGCCAGGAAGGGCCTATTAACCTTTTAAACGCCAAGTTAAATCCCATCTGTCCTTTGCTAGCATTATTCGGAGCTCACCATATTCTCCACGTTAGCAGGTAAAGGGTTAAAGGGTCTTTGCTTTCGCGTTAATGGCAACAAAATGTGGTTAGTTCTCCGGATACCCGACTTCAGTAACTTACACATAAACAACAAACCCAGTTTCCATCACAATGATTGCGCAGTAGACATTGTTGAAGAAAATAATGAGTGTAATGACTAGGCTGCGGACTGGACAGTCCGGGCCTTGTATCTCATTAGGGAAAGAGATTTTTCTCTCCTCCAAACGTCCAGCCCGCCTCTGTGGCCCACACAGCCTTCTGTTTTATGGGTACTGGGGTCCTTCGATGGGGATAAATTAACCGGGGCGTGAAGTCAACCACTCACCTCCACCTAATGACAAGGTTAAGAATGAGTGGAGATGTGCTGCTATTCCTACTCTACGACTTCATGACGTGGACGGGGAAAATTTTACCTTATACACATTTAGAAAACTGTATGACAAAAAGCAGAGGGTTTTAATATTATAAAAGATGGTACAAACAGTTACCACTGGGCTTTAAAGTTTTAAGTCGTGTTTCCTTGTACAAGCAATACGGAAATATGAATACATTCAGAAATTTCTTAAAAGACAAGTATCTCCACCTTCATGGAATAACGTGCAAAAAAAGAAAGAAAAAGGCAAATAAAAATTGTGTTCAATGATTGTTTCACAAGGTGTAAATAATGTATTGCCCACATAGTGTAAAGCCGGTCCCAGTGGCCGCGCGTTCTAAGGCAATATGTCTGCGGTCGCTCGCCTGCTGATATTGTGGTTTCGAATCCCTCCGGGGGCATGGATGTCTGTCTTTTGTTAGTTTTGTGTGTCTTCAGGTGGAGGTGGCTACGATGGGCTGATCGCCCGTGAAGAGGAGTCCTACCGACTGTGGTGCTTATTGTGTGTGATCTAGAAACCTCGTAAATGAGGACGCCCTGGCCCACTGGGGACTGTTGCGCCAAAGCAAAGAAACAAAAAAGAAAAAAAAGAACGCAGTATAAAAATAACTTATAGATGAAAATATCCACACATTATTTCGACATCTAGCTCCGAACGTATTATGTGATACTCTTCCCACAAAAATAGGTGGCACCTTTATATGAATGTCGGTTTTTATAAATGTCATGTAAGTAGAGATTCGATTAATCAAAGCGGCCACGTGACGATATCGAACAACGGTTAAGATCCCAGAAGGTTTTCAATCTAATTAATGGCGCAGTTATTATGAGAGTATGCTTTAATTGCAAGGACAGGCAGACATTCTATCGCCTAGAGCTCCGGCTAATTGATAAGCAGTTACTTGACTCCATGCAAAGCTATAAAGACCAAGTAATTAGTCTGAGTCAACAGCGACTTTCAAACTGCACAGTCGTGGCTGGCCTGTACGTTCGGTAACCGTGTTGAGTGTGCCTTAGCGTGGAGTGTCGAATGCGTTCCGGGAGAAGGTTCCTGGCACGTGCCACTTAGTGTCAGAAGCACGTGAATATTTAGTCACTTAATGCATGAACTTAATTACTGTTTCCGGTGCTATATAATGTCTTCCTGATTAAAATTAATTAACCCAGAAAACGCCTTCCTATCCAGTTGATATTAGCTCAACATGAATTATTATTTTCGAGCATTTTTTAAATTTATCAGCTCTCCTACGTGCTACATAAATAACCCATCTCACGCTGCTTCGTTTATAATAATAATCATCAGCTCTACAGCCCTATGTGGGCCTTGGCCTCTTCAACAAATGTCGCCAATGACCTCTATCCTGGGAAGCCGCCAGCCAATTTCTACAACCCAGTTTCCTTGCGTCTTCTTCTACCCCATCAGTCCATCTTGATTTCTGTCGGCCACGTCCTCGTTGACCTCCAGGGTTTGTCCACAATATCTTCCTAGGCAATTCGTTTTCATCCATTCGCACAAAATGTCCCGCCCACCTCAGTCAACTGGATTTTATTACATTAACTCTATTTCGTTTATTCTATAGCTCTTGTAATTCTCTTTTGCATCTCTTCTGCCACTGTCCATCGTTTATGATATTAACGTGAAATTCGTGACTGCCCAATACTGTCCCTCATCTTATGGCTGCAGTACATTGGGTTCGAGGAGCGCATACACTTCTCCCTCGAACGTGCCCAGCATTTCGCACCCATATAGAAAAAGCCTGATGGGCCGGGATAGTTTAGTCGGTGTAGCGACTTGCTAAGGGGCTGGATGGTTCGGGAATCGAATCCCGGTGAGGGCGAGATTTTCCGTACCCGTAAATAAAGACCCTGGTCCCACCTAGCCTCCTATACAATGGGTACGATTTCATTCCCCTGCGTAAAGTGGCCTTGGCGTTGCGTTAACAACTCACCCCCATCTAGCGCCGAGGTTAAAGAAAGAGTAGAGCTAGACCTCTACACCCTCCCCTCGTCCTCCCCATGGGCCTTCGCAGCCTTTTCTAGGTTGAACTTCACCTTTACCTTCAATATATATAGATTTGCCCGGAGACAGTAAAACTTTTATATTAATATTCATAAAACTAATCCTTCCCTCTCCTTAATTAGGTGCTGCTTCGAGAAGACACGTGGAAAAAAATTGTGTATCCACATACACTTTTCCTCGCCAGTAGATGGAAGTGATCGATCATCTTGAAGGATCGAAACTTTACCGACAGGGAAATAGTTACCTATATTTGGATACGAGGCATGTTGGACCACACAGGTGGTTTGGTTGTGGTTGCAAGGAGAGAAAGTTAGCCCTTGTTGATTGTCGAAGCCGGGACGCATAGTGACTCTAGTCAGCTGCCATTACTCCGGCTTTCCTGTGTACCTCGCAATTTTTAATGTTTGCAATTCCTGTTTCAAAAACATTGCTGTTAATGAATGTCTTAACCAGTGTGTCGTCACAATTTAAGAGTCACGGCAGCTACAAACGAAACTCGAAATTACGTCATCTTAAGGCGGTCTATAGTTCGGCTTCCGTAAAAATTCTTTAGCCGATTAAATAGACATCTTACTTGATTACGTGCAAGAAGTACGATGTTTGAACATTAAACAGGTGCAGTATAGAAGTGCACATGGATTGAAACCTTCGCTTTCCCTTAACGATGTTAATAATTATTCTTCAATGAACTCTCATCTAGTGCATCAACCGTGAGAAATAAATTTAATATAACTACAGCAATATATTCTGTGAATAGCTATTGAATGTAAATTAAGAGCAAAGAAGACAGAACCTCTTTCGTGTTAATTCCCACATTATAGACGACAGCAGAATGAAGTTTCTTGACCCTTCACATTTTCTTCTCTTATATGAGAAATTGGACACTTAATATCATAGTCTTGAAAATAAATTTTGTTATAACCTGTAATCACGTTTCTTATGCCCATTAGGTCGCATTTCTGTATCCTGGCAAAGGCTTAATTATAGTACAATCGTCCCCCATTCTTTGAGTGGGTTCTGTTCCAAGACCCTCGACGAAAAGGGAAAACCCGCAGAAAATTTACACCCCCCCCCCCACCAAAAAAGGACCTTTTATTATTTTTAGTGGTTTTATTTATAACTACGACTTAAATTTTTCTTTCTATTCTTAAATACCCTTTATCCATTTAAACACAAAATAAAGAAAATAAAAATTGGAAAATACTTCTACACGAAGCTTCTAGAATATTCTAAAAATTTCTAGAAAATTCAGGGAATTTCTTAAATATTAATCTTGGGGCGGTCCCGCAAATTTGTGAAAACGGGAAATATGAACTCGCGAAACGTGAGGGATGATTGTGTGTTGAAAACAAAGATACCTTAACTGTGATCTGTGGATATGTTAACTACTTCAGAACTTCTCTTTCAATATCGAACAACTCAGCCGGAACATATTTATGTTTATGATCGGAAGAGTCGGTTTCTGGTTATATTTCTTATTGCGCTGAAGGAACTGGATTGTAGGTTTAGTCACAGCACCGTGTTTTGCGAAAAATAAAATATGAAAACTGTGCGAAGTAATCTGTATTCTGTCGCCTTAATTTCTCATCTACCCGAATATTTTTACTTTGCGCCATTATTCACCATTATTTTCACTAGCCTGCTTATCTTTGTATCACTTCTATGCACCGTTGAAGAGGCCGGGTAACTGGCACAAGGATTCTACCAGCTACTGACTCAGATTTAGTGTTCTGCTGTCCTTTTCAGGTATACAATGCGGAAGCAGTACTTCTCTTGTCCAGAGTGTAATCAGGGCTCATACAAATAAAAAGGAAAAACGCACTCAAAGGTCATAAGGTATAGGAATATAATAGAAAGACAAATTAGGATAAAAGATTATTTAGTAGAAGGAAAGGGGAGTCAAACACTGACAAACTAGATCTTCTAGATACAAAGTTGAATGACTGGCAGATCCTGAATTGCGGACAGGCGTTTCGTTTCGTTTCGCCGCCCGTATAGCTGTCTGTTTACTGTTTATTTTTGGATAAATGAAGGCAGGAGGGGAAATCTTTACTTAACAGCTTGTTCATGGTGTTATATAACAATAACCGAGTGGCAGAGAGAGCGCGAAGAACTTTCTCGGAAGTGCGTAGAGTGCTCGTAGGTTGATTTCGCAATTACCTGTTTCTTTTCTCCGCCCAGATTCTTCGTCGTCTTCGTTTTATGCCCCCCTCCCCCCCCGACAAAGATTTCTGTCTCCGCCTACTTCTGATGGTAATTATTACAATTAGCATTGTATTCGGTTTAAAATGATAACCTTTTTATTGTAAGTTTCCTGTATTTACTAAAACTTCCAAATATGAATATTTGTATGTTCGATCTACTTAACACTAATAACTGTCCCTTGATATTGCATGATTGTTTTACCTCAAATACTGGCTTTTTATGTGGCAATAAATGTCCGTTGTGGCCTACCGCTGAATATGATTACAGTACCAAGAGTAAAAGCAAGTAACGTCTTCCTTTAAATATCAACTTATACAGGGTATATCTTTTATTGTGTAAACTGTTGGATACATTTTCAATTATAATTTCACTGTCATCAGTCATCTGTAGCTATGCAAATTCGCAAGCTGCAACCGTGTTCCTAAGCAATTAAAGGTTAACATGCTGTATTATGCTTTCATATAATGTACTTGTAATCCATTATGAATACCACTAAATAATACTGCCGATAAAATCTTTAAAATATAAAAGGGAGAGTAAATTTGTTGATATGTTGGTGGAGTTCAATTTGCTTAAATATTCTCTGCCACTAAATTTATTGATGAATAAAAATATAAGGTTTGTAATATTCTGCTTCAAGCTTGCCTACTAGTAAACACATTAGTTTTTATAAACCTTAGAATAGATCAATTACTGACAAAATGATTGCGGTTTTTGTCATGCCGAGGATATTCTTCTGACTGTGTCGGACCTGATTGTCGCCCCATGAGTGTCTCACGAGTTGGGGTCATTACTTCTGGATTGATTTCCAGAGCTATTTGTGAGTCAGTAACATCATGTACACGTAGGTGCGGTTCGCAGCGGTTACTGGGAACATTTGAAATTCAGCGGATGTGCGCAGTGCTGGTGGTACTGATGTAATAGTAACAACGTCATTGGTAAGTCAGGTAGGATACAGTGCAGTTCAGTTTGTGCTGTGATAAGTGTGCAGCGAGAAGTTAATGTTAACGTGCCGTTTTACCGTGCAGAATACGCCGATATACATTCTGTATGCGTCTTTGGCAACAGCGACGCTACTGCTGCCCTTGACGAATTTCGGCAAGGTAACCTCGACGGCGAATCTCCGACTGACACCTGCTCACTCGTGGTCAACAGTACCGGCGAGAAAGGGTCTCCTTTCAGAGTGCAAAACTCCGTGCTGGAGTTCAAGTAAGTGCAACGAAATCTAGAGGAAGATAAAAACATTGGTGCCGTTGTAGAGAAAAGTACACGCACTACTACACGAAGAACTTCTGCCCTCCTCAATGTACCGCGCAAGAAAATCCGGTGAACGTTACGGACAGAACTTTTGTATCCTTGAAATATCCAGTGAATTTGGCATCACGAAACAGCGGACATGGGTAGTCTGTTGGAATCCTGCCGTTGGATTCGTAACATTCTGTATACGGAAGAGGCCCATTTTACCAGCGATGGAGTCAACAAAACAAGAAACTCCCATTTATGGGATCTTGATAATCCACATGGATCTGTCGAAAGCGACTGTCAACATCCCTTTTCCATACACGTGTGTTGTGGTGACCAACACATTGGATCGTATTTTTTTTTTTCGCAACGTCACGCGGGTGATATTTACGCAAATGTTTTGCGTCATGAACTCCCAGCCCTCTCAGAGAATGTTCCTCTGCAAACACGATATCAGATTTACTACCGGCGCACAAAGCACCCTTTCTTTTCAGTCGGGTCACCAGGCAGTGTCTGAATTAGCAATTCCCCAGACCAATAGATTGGTCGTAGCGGTGCACATAATTGGCCTCCACAGCCACCGGATCTGAACCCGTTTGATTACCGTGTGTAAATTTGCACTAAAGCTATGGTTTATGCATGCAAGATGAACATAAGAGAGTAAATACTTCAGGAATTCTGGCAGCTGCAAGACGCATCAACAACGGTGCAGTTCGTGCGGTTCCAAGTTTGCTTGTCACACAGGTCAGAAAACTTATCCAAGTAGATAGACGACATTTTGCACAACTTGCATAAATAGTGAAATGTGTATCTGTAACTGTACATTTAACAATCAATCTCAATAAATAAGAGAAGCTGGATAAAACATGTAAATATAATGTCTCGAAATAGATTACCCAGGGTAAAGAAATACGACTTACCAGCTGGCGGAAGGAATCATGGTAGACCTTTGAAGAGACTTCTGGATACGTGAGACCGGAACGGGTCAACAAGTGGCCCAACTCCATGAAAGATATATGATGATGATGATGACCATGATGATCTCAATAAATGCACAGTGTAGCTTATTTCTTATAATAAAAGCCAACGAGATGCACTGTTTCTCAAATTTATTTTGATAAAGAACTCTATATGTTTCGGGCAGATCTACTGTCCATCATCAGGATGGTCCTGACCTCTCTACCAGACAGGCAACATAACTAGTATAACAAATACCTATTGCTGTGTATACAGTGTTGAGACTCATGATGATGGACAGTAGATCTGTCTGAAACATGTAGAGTTCTTTATCAAAATAAATTTGAGAATTAGTGCATCCCGTTGGCTTTTATTATAAGAATAAATCATGGTACACGGTTCTCTGACTGTAAAAAAAAAACAGTTTAATTCTTTTCTTTCTAATTTTAATGTATTTTAAAAGCTTATATCTCCTTAACTTTTGTAAAACTGGCTCAAGTACTGTACATAAGGTATTTATGAATCAGAATTAACTCTGGAATTGAATTCGAAATTATTGAACTCAAGTCCTGGGATATCCCTATGTGTTACATTTTCCACGCAGTTGATTACGCGCCATGCTTATGTAACAGACAGTAATAACCTAACGTAAATATCCATTTTTCTTTCTTAGCAATAACGCAGCAAAAATACATTTTTATTTTTGTTTCATTTGCAAAATAATGTTATCGTCATAAACATCATTATCAGAGAGTTGTTATGGTTAGCATTTGTAGATTGTGTATGGGAGGTTCCAGATTCGGATTTCGCGTGAGAAATGAGTTATCCTGAGTGAGGCTTTTCTTTCTTGTTTAACATGACTTCTTTCAGCGAATTCGTCGTAAGTTTAGAGAGGTGTAGAGCAAATGATCTAGATTTATATATTTATATATTCCGTTGATGTAAACACGCTGGGATCCCAATGTGTGCTTAGCATTGTGTGACTAAATCGATTAAAATAGGCCCGAAAATGACTGATTAATAGTCGAAACATGTAACCTATGTAACTAATTTGTGTAATAAAACAGTTGTACTGACGTACATTATTTAGAATTTTATTACGTTTCTAGCACATCGTGATGTCTCCGATCAAAAGTTGAGAGTTATTGTCGCACCTGATCGTACTCAGTGACCGGCACACATTCGGTAGGAATCCTCTGGAAGAGGGATCGGCCCCTGTAAGAGACCTTTACCTGATAACATAAAACAATCACAAGAGAGAGACGTCGATGCCTTCGGCTGGAATCAAACCCGCAATCCCAGCAACCTAGCGGCCAAATACCCACACCTTAGACCGCGTGGCCACCGGGATCAACGAGGCTTTTCATGAATTAATTTAGTCTAGCCAAACAAGTATTGGAACAATTAGTATGAAACTGAGTGTTGTATCATAATCATCCTACAGTCCAGTATTTGGAACTTGTCAGAATATCGCAAGGATCTGAAACAGTTAGAGAGGTGGAAAAACATTTGTCAATCTTGTCACATGAATAGGCATAAACATAAACATAAACTCACTTATACGATCGATTTCTATATGTGCATATAAAAATATCTGCCTACACTGTGGCCCTTCGACGTATTTGAGATGTGCAGATTTCAAATATTTGCACGAGGCATTATGGACTCACAGAGTTATTTAGCTGTTGTACTGACTCACTTTACCAACACGCGATGATATCAATGTACATCAATAAATTATCACAACTTGAAGGAATCTCTTGAAATAATCCATCCTCACGTTTGAAGCTTTCGAAGCCTGAATCAGTGACAACGTTTGTATACGTATCTTAAATAAACATCCGGTCAATATCTACAGCGTGTTTGTGTGTTAAGTCTGTAGCTCAGTTCGAAAGTGAACACATGATATAAAGATTAAGCTCTTCTATTTTCATGGACGTGTCATGAGAAAGTTAATTTACAACAATAAAGGAAGAAGTTTCCACGAGAGAGAAACAGCTGTTCTTGTAAACGGAGTGTGAATGTGGTACATTGACACCGAGTCGAATTTAAGGTGCTTTCGTTAAGTGAATGTCACCGAGTTCTGATTCCCACTGCACGTGATATCCAGCGGAAAATGTCAGTACTCCAAAGAAATGATGTTCCAAATATGAACAGGGTTCTTAATGCATCGCGATGTGGGGAATTTGTGGAAGTTTAATATTATATTTGTACATTCCGTTTAACCTTGCATTTTTTTGTATAATTTCGTAATTAGAGGAGTTCGCACGAATTAATAATTTAAAGGATGTAAAATGAAATTCATTTTGAAGTTGTTCACATGGAAGGCTATATGTGAAAAATCACACCGACCGTCTTTATCTATAAGTGATTAGAAAGGAAACTGTAAGTGACACTAGTATACAACTTGTGTATAAATACAAATACCAATCAGTGTTTAACACTGTTTTCCTAGACACTGTCCGTTCTGAGGTTCCTGTGACAAACACACGACAGTATAAAGATAAACTCTGCTAGCTGAAGATTAAAATCCAACTAGATGCCACTTATTACTTTATTATGCTTACGTTATGCTCAACAAGTTTCGGGCACCATTATGCCCATCATCAGGAGCTCACGACAGTAGTGTTGGTTACCACATAGGCCGTCTGTTTCTCGAGTTGCTGCTGGTTGGAGGTTCAGTGCAGGCAGGATGGATGAGTGTCCAGACCGAAGGCTGGTACAGCTCCTGATTATGGGCATAATGGTGCCCGAAACATGTTGAGCATAACGTAAGCATAATAAAGTAATAAGTGGCATCTAGTTGGATTTTTTCTTCAGTTATCATGATGATGTACGGCCCAATGCACATCAGACAAACTCTGCTGTTTCGTCAAGTCGCTGGTTGTCATCATATTGACATATTAATATAGGGTGTCCCAACAAGAGCGCAAGATTTGAAGTGCGCGCCATTGTCGTTCTGTTAGGTTGGCGGCACTGAAAATTTAACATCTGTCATTTGTCATTTTTGCGATTAGTAGTCAAGGAACGCTACACTAAGGAACAGCGTGTTATTTACTTTTTGAATAAATGGCGCGTTTTGTTACACAAGTAAATCTTGCACTCTTGTTGGGACACCCCATATTAGTTCTATTCTTTCTCTCAAGCATCGCTAATAGCCGAATCTTAATACAAGAAGCAGGCTAAAGGAAGGCTATTTGTTTGTTGAAAACCTTTCAATCGAAGAAGAGAAATAATTATTTGTACATGAGTAACAATTACTGGAATATCTCACATACTGGACAACGTCCAATATAATAAAACACTCCATCGGTACAGGATAAATCGGTTTACGAGTTTTCGGTTGTACCTGATGCAAGAACTCATGTTCTCTTTTAAATTTTCGAGGCAATATTTGCTTATACTAGAATTATCACCTTTCTCTACCAAACCTATCGTTGTTCCCAGCGCCTCTTCTCGGTTGATGTCGAGTCTGGAATTTTCTCGAATGCGCAGAATATCACGGCTAACCTAAGCCGTCTGAGCAGAAGCAGCAGCATCGCAGCATCTCTTATTATTCTCTAAATTTATCATTTTATTTCGCGCGTGTGGACGGAGGTTATTTTGTATCGGGTACACCAACAGGAATTCTTACTTATCATGTTTATAATAATATTGATGAATAACGTTTATGTATTTACCATGCAACATTAATGTTGTAACTATTTCATGTGTAGGGGTTACTGTCTAAGATGTTATTTCGATATATTAACTAGCACCTATTGCTGTTTTTCCTACCGTTGTGTGTTGGATTGAAGTGAACTTCGTTTGTTTGATGGAAAATTTTGAGACCTGAAACCAATTCAGTTTTAAAGTGGGAAGAAATGGGAAATTAATTTTCGTTTTAAATTTTCTTTGAACACCAATTTGGTAGGAACGAATTAATGCTGTAAACAGAAGAATTTTAGTAGAGATGTAATGAATGAATTTTTTCTCCATTTTGGTATCCGTTTCTGAGAATTTCTTCAATGTATACGAGTTCTGTTGGTGTCTCTCAAAGATCACTGATATTAATTCCATTTTGGTACCGAAGTCACAATTTTCCTTGAGGTGTATGAGAATCTTTAAGCGCCGTTATTGCTTATTTGTCTTGTGGTTTTTGGGCCCTGTTAGTTGCAAAATATTTTTTTGCTTAACATTCTAAAAATTATCCTTGTCAGAGTTAGCAGAGTCGTAGCTCGTAAGAATAGTCTGTTCTAACTCGAAATATCTGAATTTAATGTCTTTATGGCACAAGAAATAAGGGGTGATGAGGCAAGAGAGATAAATTACAGTACAGTTGGAGGACCGCGGTAGCACAGTGGTTAAGGTGCTGTGCTACAAATCGGAAGGTCGCTGGTTCGATCCCAGCTGGTGTCATTGGAATTTTTCATTGACATAAAATCCCTTCGATCGCACTACGGCACTGGGGTTGACTCAGCCTCTAACAGAAAAAAGTACCAGGAACATTGCTGGGGGTAAAGTCTGTCGGTGCTTAAGGCTGACAACCTTACCACCATCCTATGCCGTTGTCATGAAATCTGGGAACCTTAACTTCCTGGAACCCTCTGGGCCACTCCAGGCCTGTAACGGGACTGCTTTACATTTACCTTTACTATTAAGTTATTATTAGTACACTCGTTCTTCTGACACAGTCTTTTTTTTAACCTTTAAAATTGTCTAAATTTTAAACAAACACGATGTTTCGGAAGCCGGCTGTGCTTCCTTCTTCAGTTAAAGAAGCACCTAACCTGGCGCACCCCCTTATATCAAGCTATTCTTTCACTTGGCACCGTAACAACAGTAACTGGTTAAGATAGGCGTCTGAGAACGGATCACGTCTACAAGCGTTAACAGGGACAGAGCTACAGAAAAATGAAACCCAACCACAAGAATCAAAACATAAAGCCTGAAACACTCCACAAATGAGAACCATCAAAGGAGTCATGACGTCAGATAGGTCAGACCACGTAAGCCTAAATTTTGACGTAACTGGAAGAGCACGACATATGCAGATATGTAATCCCGCTGCCCCACCCGTGCGAAAGATGGAAATACCAGAGCACATAGACATATTTTGAAGTCAAAGCAACAGAACAACTTTGAAAAATGTTCAAAGTTGCGTCAAATAGGCCCTCACATACTTTAGGAAGTTACTGAAAAATATGTTTAAATATGAATTAAAATATTTTTATGCTGTCACATGGAATGTATTTTATATGCATAATAGCGAGGTAGAGTCAAGTCTAAATTTTAGAACTGCGAAAAAAATCTCATCTTTCATGTGCTGTCCTGGCCACAGTAAACCTTCAGCATGGGTTAGAAACTTCTGCTGTGTGTAGTAGATAGTGGACAGTATTGACAAATCACGACGCTGTATCCAAAGTTGTTTCAATAATTTTCGTGGTAAAAAACTTTAGAATTTTTCTTTTCCTTGGATGTTTTAAGCACAACTGATTTGGAATTTAAATATTAAATTATAACTTATTTCAGAACTTTTAGGATTTTGAGGACGTAATTAACAGTAAACAGCATTATAATCCTCATATTGACGTTAACGTACAGTCAGTACATATTAACAGTGGTCAGCACAACTTCCTTCCAAGTTATATTCTTGGCTTACAGACTGCTTTTTTGGCCACTGCCCAACAACAGGTTTTACTACATTAAATTATGAATAGCTTGTTTTAATTTTTATAATTTTGTATTAAAATTGATACTTTAAAGTATTATAATTCGGTATAATAATATAATTTTCTTGCGATTGGTTAGAATTTTACTTGTTCTGAGAAGAACACCGTCTGTTTACTCCGAAGTTGCATTGGTCCTAACGAATCAGTAAGCTCGTATAGTGGGAAACTTCTACGTAGACCAGTAAAGGGAAGGTAAAAGATAAAGTTCACCCTAGAAAATATTAGAAAACTATTGCAATTTGTTGGTGATGATCTTGCTTGCTTACTTACTTACTTACTCCATGGTGCAGAGTCCTTCTTGAGAAACTAACTGGTTTGCTGCTAGTCAAGAAATTCCCCGCATTTCACGGAACCCGAAGGTTCATTACCGCACTTACAAGCGTCCGCCACCTGTCTCTATCCTGGGCCAGCCCAATCCAGTCCATATACCCACATCCCAC
>Ga0123354_10005757_pt1 | contig 18147 bp, 12 predicted proteins | sample TergutLab28metaG_2_FD_97872 | JGI IMG/M metagenome (GOLD analysis project Ga0123354, IMG submission 97872) | Labiotermes labralis P4 segment gut microbial communities from Petit-Saut dam, French Guiana - Lab288 P4 | ecosystem: Host-associated > Arthropoda: Insects > Digestive system > Gut ...
GTAGCAGGGCACTCTTCGCAACATAACATTACACAACACGGTAAGCATAAATCTCACATCAGTCCAACAAGCCTAATTATTTGTGTACAAAATTATTCTAATATTTATTTTGACGATACTTAGTTGGTATAATTTATATTACAGGCATGCTGCCACAGTACCCAACTGGTACAGCGAAATTAATATGTGACTATTTCTAGTGTGACTTTAGCAAGGAAGATATAGCTCCCTGAGGATGGTCTTAGGACCAAAACATGTTGGAGCGTTTTTAACGTTTAATGTGTAAATTTTATAAATTTTATATACATGCAGTGGTTGGTGTAATAATTGAGTCCTTCTATGTCTTTTCATATACGCTAAACCAGGCCTGCTCAACCTGTAGCTCACAGGCAACAGGCCTGCACAGACACTGCAAACAACAAACTGTAACCCTTTCCTTGGCAAAGCTGAGATAAAACACAACAGCAATTTTTAAAACTTATGAGCTGTTTATTTATGGAGACATACAGCACGTCACAAACTCATTTTGCAAATTTGCTGAAAACAGCAACACCCTATCTTTAGGTTGTAAATCACATTGTTGTATATTTCACCCACTTACCAACAGTCGGTTTTATGTATAGAAAAATAATAATATTTATTTACTGCAATTGGGTTATCACCCGGTGGCAGTGGTTATTTTACATGTATACAAAATATGAAATTGGTCACTAATAAATTTAAGTCGGGAGGGCTACATGAGAAGCATGCAGTGGCAACTTGGAGTTTTGGGAACCGTCTCAGCATTTGCTTATAGACACAGGGAAACCAAGAGGTAAAATTATTTATTCTTCAATCTGTACAATAAATTTCCTGTTACCCACACGCAGAACAAATTTTGCTGAAAAGTTGCACCACATATAAGGCTGAGCACGCCTTAACTAAACTGATGCTGATACACTATACCAGTGACAATAATGAGTGAGATTTTTAGTAATAAACTGCCTGTTTAGAGATTTTCAAATAAAAGAAATTAATTTGCAATTCCTGCTTGTGAAATTCCAGGATTTATCATGCTCTGCAAAGACCTATGTCAAACATGAGTGCGTGACTACAAAGCGGTCAAGATTGATTCAATACACATTTTTCACTCGAAGTACTTCACCTCAATTAAGTAACAGACCATCCTATTATGCAACTGGTTCATCGGTAACATTTGGATTTGCTATTATGGCAATATGTTGCAGTCTTATACGGCCATCAGCAGACGATTATACTCAGCAATCACAAAGGTATTGCATTCACCTCCATCGTAAAATATGCATTGTGTACAAACAATGAATGTCCCCTACTGTCAAATTTTGTTTTCAAACTGATCTTTATTTTACATAATGTTCCATATTATTAAAAATTCAAAACATTCTCTTATTGTAAAATATCTTCTAACATTTAACTTTTAAAGAAAATGGAACTCAGGTAATTTAAAATGACATAAATGACAACTACCACACAATGGTTCTGTTCACATCTGTAATTTAAGGTTATCGCCAAAGTACAGTTCTTATTACTTTGCTCAGTCACTACATTTTATAAATGAGAATGCAACTGTGATGGTGTCTTCTTGTTAAACTGCAGCACAGACAAGCATGCATTGTGGTGAGGTTTGAGAAGCATCTCATGGGATGTCATGCATGTGTGTGCATACAGTCTTCTGGCGCTGTGTATATCATGTCAAAGTGAACCAAGTTTTATGTCACTTTAGTTTCGTTTATAAACATGTGGTAAAACATTAAAGCATAACAGTTTTTCTTACATGCAGTTTAAAACCACTAACGTTTGCATATCATTCACAATTTCCTCTATTCATCATACCTATTACATGTGTTTTTTAATTTAAATATATCAATGTACTGATACTCTTGCACATACATTGTGTACTTTCACAAAACTGTATCTTACGTTTGTCAGTAAACAGAGTTATTAACAATGAGCTAAGAAATGATAATGCATTATTTACAATACAGGAAATAGTCAGATATTCTGTGGGCTTGAAACAAATTCTTGCCATAAAACTTAGCTGCACACATCCAAGAAATATGTTACGTAGGCGAAAGAAAAATGTGCCTGTATTAATATATGAATATGGCATAAACAAAAATTGTAATCTTCACCTGTATAAGGAAATGTCACAGCTGCAAGATGTACATTTTATGACCTTATCTACGTAACACATATCACAAATAACCACTGCTTTTGTACGAAATAAAAACGAGTTCTTACTGTTCAGTTGAAGTGTGTCTGAACAACAATTTCTCAAACCTGGGTAACGTTTGTACAGATTACACTTCACCCTCTGCACCAATCTATTGCAGCCATGTTACGTACTATAATGTTTCACTAATCTTCTCCTGTCATGTCGGACATAAGCAACGTTATATTACGTATGTATCCTCTATTTTATGTATAATATATTAAAGAGCATTCAACTAGTGCCTGAATAAACACGAAATCAAACACGCTAGACGCTGTCGTATATTACTTAACAGAAAATACAACCTGTTTGTATTACAATGCACAATGTGTCTACATCATATACGTAGTCGACATGACATCTCCTACAGGGCTGTGTAAGTTATTACAGCAAGATTTTTTGAACTCATGAGTTTATCACGCTGCGAACACAATACTACTTACATAAGTCACGACCATAGATCATACTGTTTCAGATACATGACGCCGTTAGAAACACGAATCATGTTATTCAAAATGACTGATGTCTTCGGAGAATGAAAGCAGAAAAGTCACATTTTCACTAAATATGATCTCGCATATATCGTGTTCTAAACAATACGAAAACCAGCAACACGTTACAGACGAAGAATAAAAAAAAAAGAACCTGCATTACCTACCTTTAACTTCCACAACCTGTTTTCTACGCAATGTGCAAACCAGCGTGCTCATACCAAATGCGCGCGCACGCATACATACACACACAAACACACCCATGCACGCACGCGCACTAACAAATGTAGCTACAGCCATTTAAATTGTGCTTTACCTGTCACACGTACAAAATCGAGTATATTTTTGTACGTTAGTCGAAAAGTGTGTTAGTTAATATCAGAGATCATATCTGATGTATATAATATAATACAGCACAACACATTTGACATAGTAGTTGGCTGTTCTACCGCTGCTTTTTTTGATATCAACGTTTTGGAAAAGTCGCGTCATCGGCATGTTAGTATGGTGGATCACTCATTAGATGGAACTACTTATATTGGTCTCAATACATTTCCTTTTCGGGGGGAAGAGGGGGGAGTTCTTTACCCTTGCAGATGGGACCATAGATTGTCCCGAAACGCCTTTAGGAAATTATCACTACTTGCTGCGTAATAACTCAGGAGAGCGCAGTTCTCAACATCTCTCGCGGCGGAAACCTGTAATCACGCCTTCTTTCCAGTAATTTATGATGTGGTCGATTTACTGTTTCGCCTAACAGCCACTACTTCTATTTTTACTATAGCCTCTCCTGTCAACCTCAGTAGTACACAGTTTCTTTTGCTGCAACAAGGAAACACAGAAATGCACATGGAGTATAACTGATACATTCTAGCAGCGTGGGTCAAAATGAATCACCAGTCCATAAACATGTGCATCATTTGGTCGTTAGTCGTGATTAAACAACAGATTCTACATTTAATTCAGACAATGAAACAGTATTTTGGTACAGTATGTTTTTCAGTACATTTAAACACATTAAAACAGTTATGATAACGAAATTAACACGTATAAAATTAAATTGACAAAAAAGTTACTCAATTCTTTCTCGTACCAATAAGCTGCCCTCCGCCGCATACGTCACTGTTCAGCACAGGTCATTTAGTACTAATGCAGTAGAGGTTGCCTTGCAATGCAGCGACCACGAACAACCGAGAGGTGCATCATAGGAAGTGCGCGGCGACCTACAACCTACGCTAGACAAAAGCGTCAGTACAGAGAACGTATGCTGGCTCCCATACAAGAGCGAGTGTGGATATTGAAATTGATGTGAGAAGAGACAAAAAACACGTACACACTTTTGTGTATATTACAATTGATAAGTTGTTTGTTTTTTTCACTATATATTTTCTTCACAGCTATTCTAATGCCAGGTATGAGACTTTATTGGGTGGAATATGGATCATCATGATGCTGTGATGGGGTCATCACAGGCTGACTGAGGGGTGAATTGTAGTGTACATTAAATTAATGAGATTCAAATGAGTATTTTTAAGGACCACAAGGAGTTGGGTGCCCCAGGCATGGTCTTTGTAACACCAGCTTATGGTCTGGATCACCCAATCAGAACACCACATCTATATAAAATGTCCACACCAGCTAAGGCACCTGGGATTCTTTCCCTGGGGTAAAGTGGCCTGGTCGTGAAGCCAACCACTCACCCCCATAATAGTGCCAAGGCTATGTGGAGCTATACATCAGTCGCCCCCCATATGCCATCATGGTGTGGACTGGCATACTTTTTTTTACCATGTAACCTGAAACATTTGCTGTTAGCTTGCCAAGATTCCACTCCAGGATTTAGCACATCTGCTTCCCTTTGCAGCCAAACTCAGAGTACTCCATGCTTTGGGGCCTTCCTACATCATGAAAAAGCCTGCTTAAAAACAATACAGGGCTGTGTTACATCACACTTGCCTGCACCACATCTGATCCCTTGAGATCACAACCAAACACAGGAAGTACGCCAGATATGGTACTAGTCTCGAGACGTCATTGGAAAACATTACAGTAATTTATTACAAACTTTTCTGCTTAACTTACATAACTTCCATCAACATTACTGTTTTTTAGTGTAGATTCCACACATAAAAACCTCTAAATCACACCTCTTTGTTGGCAGGGCCAAATTGAACAGACAACTTATACCCACTCACCAACTGGTGCTACCTCACATTAGCAGTGAACCAAGGCTGACAGTTTGCAGCTAAATTAGTAACAATACAGGACTTGTCTCAAATTGACTACACCCTCAGGAGTTGTATTCTAACTAATAACACATCAGTATCCCACCCTGTACCAAATGACTCACCAACTTACCTACTTACCCTATTCCCTACAAGAAATGCTGTATCTCCAAAACAGGGTCACAGACAGCAAAATGTGAAAGTTCCATTATCAGCCAGACCCTGTGGTGGAAGAAACCTGTCTAGAATCTGTCACATGGTGGTAGAATTGCCAAAACCACATTACACTAATTCACCACATAAAATCTCTCTCTAACCGAACTGTACAGAGTGCAGACTCCAAACAACACATGACCATTGTTACTCCAACTCAAAAAGATAATGTAAGATTAAGATAATGGCAAAGTTACGCCAGATTACACTATAAAGGCATATAGGGGAAGAGGGGTATAGCTCCACTTATTCTTAAACTTGGCATTAGATGAAAATGAGAGGTCAATTTCATACTCTGGCCACTTTGCCCCCAAAAAATGTCCCTGAACCCCAGTACCCACTGAATAGGAGAGTGGGTGGGCAAGAGCCAATGTTGAAATTTCTACTGTAATATATACATATATATAAACACAAAACTGAAATAAAATACAGATGTATAAAACCTTGGTTCGACACAGACATCAACGTACATGCAGCCTTGCTGATATATTAGTTTAAATCATTTCTTTTTCTTTCAGAAAATGCATGCTTTAAAACAGCAGGAGATTACAATAGAAAAAGCACACTGCCGTCAGCCGTCAATCAGACACATTGTTATTTTACGCACTCACACACATGATACTTACCAATAAATTTTCTCTGGTTTCTCCTGGACCCAGAGCACTACAACTAATATTCCTCAGAGGGAAATTTCAAGTGTCTCTTTGTGTGCACAAAGAAATTCCACAGTTCCACTTGGCCTTTTAAATCAATAATTAATGTTCATATTTGTCCCATACATTTTTGTGTATCCTGTCCATACTTCCTATGTGGAGTCTGCATAGGTAAGATGAAAGACACACATGAAGGAAATTACACAGTGGAATGTGGGTCCTGTTTCTTTTGTCTTGTCATGGATTGCTGTTAGCTCATTTTCACCTAGCTCTTGCCCAAGAAGTCTTTATTACATTGTAGGTTTATACAATGCACTTTTCTTCTTCAGTATTACAGAGACACACAGTAGGTGGAAACATCTGAAATGTGAAGAAACAACTGCCTCTATCTTCATGGTATACATGTGTCTATAAGGAGAAGTGTGTCCCACACTGACTCAAGAACAGATAAAAACAGCCCATTTAAGGGCAGCTAGAGAAAGGTACACTAAGTGTTGTGTGGAGACATCATGTGATGAGTTATATTGAAATTGGGCAAGAAACACTGATTTCTATTTATGCCCATAAGTGAAGTATAGCGTTCTACAGACTAATTTTGATTGAAATCATAAAAGTTCAATTGCTTGGATGGAGAAATCATATAGAGTGTGATAGAAATTGGGCAACAAACATAGAAAATATGAGCAAATATCTGTTTACTCACATAAGTGAAGTACAGCTCTCTATAAATTGATTTTTATGAACATCACATGAGTTAAAGACCACTGTATGGAGAAGTCATACAAGAAGTGATTGAAATCAGGCAATATACATAGAATATAGAAGCAAATATCTTTTTGTACAAATGAGTAAAATACAGCATTCAAAGCACCCACTGTAATGAAAACTACAGCAACTCAATAGTAATGTATGGACAAATCATATACCTGGTCGTATACAAATTGGGCGAGAACCATAGAAAACAACAGTGCTTTATCTACTTTTACTTCTTCGATTACAGTACAGCTTACTATGCGTAGATTTTAGTGACACCCACAGTAACTATAGACTATTACATGGAGACATCACCTGCAGAGTGTTATTTAAATTGGGTGAGAAACGAATATATGAGCAAATATCTGTTTATAACATTAGTGAAGTACACCATTTAACAAAACCTTTTCAATCAAAATCATACTAACTCAAGAGCAATGAATGGAGGCATACACACACATAATTTTTATAATTATAATAACTGTGATGTGTAACCCCACAAAAAAACACAATGAAAGTACCATATGTTGACATTTCATTACATTACACTTGCTTTTATCTTGTATTAAGCGCATGGTGATGGACTGATTCAATCCAATACATATGGTCAAAGCCTATGAAGGAGAATATAAGTTGGGCTTTGACTGATGTTTCTTCTTTCCTTGTCTACTACACTGTAAACTGTACTGACAATGCACAATACACCCCCTTACTTACTCACTTACTCCATGGTGCAGAGTCCTTCTTCAGAAGCTAACTGGTTTGCAGCTAGTCAAGAAATTCCCCGCATTTCACGGAACCCCAAGGTTCATTACTGCACTCACAAGCGTCAGCCACCTGTCTCTATCCTGGGCCAGCCCAATCCAGTCCATACACCCACATCGCATCTCCTGGAGATCCATCCTAATATTATCCACCCATCTATGCCTATGTCTCCCCAGTGGTCTCTTTCCCTCCCGTTTCCCCAGCAAGACCCTATACACCCCCCTCTCCTCACCCATACGCGCCACATGCCCAGCCCATCTCATTCTTCTCGATTTTATCACACGCACAACATTGGGTGAGGAATACAAATCATTTAGCTCCTTGTTATGCAGTCTCCTTCATTCCCCCGTTACGCCGTCACTCCTAGGTCTCCACAGCAAGCATCCCGCATGTGAACGTTTCGTAACATAAGTGTTTTACAGGGAGGGGTTGTTAGCACCTCGCCCAACCCCCAAGCTGGAGGACCAACCCTCATCGGCTATCCGCGACTGCTTATTCAATTTATTCACAGCTACCCTCCTTATCGGAGGCTGTTCCTCATCTGCAACCTGAGGACGCGCCATGCCGTGGTGAAAGGGCAATACACCCCCTACTAAAATAATTAGTAAGAGGATTTTTGTTGAGTTACTGGGCATTAGAGAAGAGAATGTTATACTCTATTTATGGGGTATAAACCCATTAGCTTAAGGGATATTTATAGGGATAATATGGTCTTATTTATGTGCAATTAACAGTATAGCAGGTATAGCTACCTAATAATAAAAGAAAACGAATTACATATTCAACACTTATATTAATATAACCGCCAACCTATAACATGTAATTTATTCAAGATAAGCAATTTTATTTCATACTAAAATAAATGAAATTATATGTAAGATGAAAAATTACCAATAAATAGATTTAATGGTAATTTTTCATCTTATATCATTTTATTTTTAGGTATGAAATAAAAAAAAGGTAAAGGTAGAGGTAAAGCAGTCCCGTTACAGGCCTGGACAGGCCCAGAGGGTTCCAGGAAGTTAAGGTCACCAGATTTCATGACAACGGCACAGGATGGTGGTAAGGTTGTCAGCCTTACGCACCAGCTGCCTTTACTCCTATGAAATACTCCTGATACTCATTTCTGTTACAGGCTGAGTCGACCCCAGGGCCATAGTGCGATTGGAAGAATTTTACACCAATGAAAAATTCCAATGACGCCATCTGGGATTGAACCAGCGACATTCTGATTTGTAGCACAGCACCTTAACCACTGTGCCACTGCGGTCCCCTAACAGGGATGAAATGCTTTATAATTATGGCAATGAGTGGCTAATTTCACACCCAGGCCATTTTATTGCAAGGGAAGGAGCCCTCAGTACCCAATGAATAGATGGACGGATGGGTCTCAGAGCCAGACTGGACATTATGGAGAGGAACTGAATCCCTTGCCCCTGCAGGGATTTGAGCCCTAGATCATTTATCTTGTAGCCTAGTCACTGGACTGACCTTTTGGGAGGCAGATATTGGTATTAAACTGGACCTTAAGTAAACAGCCTGTGACTTAATCAGCTCATGCTTATGTTTTAAATACCATAATTTGGACCTTTGCAACTGATCAACAAAGAAATAGGCGCAGCTTCTCATTGAAATCTCTGATGTACTGAAATGCAGCAAACCCTGAGGTGCCACAGCTTGATTAGTAGGCTTACATTCTCAATTTTTTTTACATCACCTAACACTCAGTTTTACATTTAAATATTGAGTTTGGCCATCCAACTTTAATCGATGACAGACAACAGGTAAAGGTAAGGTAAAGTGCACCCTTGTAGAGGCACTGTACAGCCTGTATGGCCCATATGGGGAGCAGAGGTATAGCTGTACTGTACAGGCACTGAGGCTCTGTACAGGCCGTATGGCCCATTGGGGGAGTAGAGGTATAGCTGTACTGTACAGGCACTGAGGCTCTGTACAGGGCATACGGCCCATAGGGGGAGAAGAGGTATAGCTCTACTGTACAGGCACTGAGGCTCTGTACAGGCCGTATGGCCCACAGGGGGAGTAGAGGTACAGCTCTACTCTTTCTTGACAATGGCACTAGAAGGAGGTGAGGGGTCAGCGTCATGCCCCGGCTGCTCTTTACCCCCGGGAAAGACCCGGTACCCATTGTACAGGAGGCTGGGTGGGCCCATCTGGACAGGTGCAGAAAATCTTGCCCCACCGGGATTCGATCCCCGGACCGTCCAGCCCGTAGCCAGTCACTACACCGACTACACAACCCAGCCCACACAGACAAAACAGAACATAGCCTAACTATAATAATACTTGGAAAGTGGAGAGTGCAAGACATATGTACATGACAATCCACTTATGTTTGGGACTAGCAGCAGATGGACAGTGACCGTCTCCGCAACAAAGGAAAAGGTTCAGGATGCCTCACTGCTACAGAAGTGACTATACACAGAGATGACTTGACATGCTAGCAAGGAACTCGGCATTCCACAGCCAGATTGGCACATAACATTTGTAACTGCAGTGTTATGAATCACAACAATTTTTCAGCAACTTAAATCACGTGATGGTGTAGAGCGTCCTACATTTCGTAATGAAACAACATTAATATTTCTGCCAGCAATGATTTCTAGTCCCATGTTGCGTTCAATGATGAAGCCTGGCAAATCCTCATGCAGCAGCACAGCATGCCGGAGAGAGCACAAAGGTAAATGTGTTCCGAGTCATATCTAGTCACAAAGTCCTGCCTTATCACAGAACAGGCAAATACAGGCACTCACACCATGACATGATGGAAGTATGGATGATGTCACACTTTGGACAAGAAGACAGTATCACTTTCTTCTTCAAACAAAATGGTCCAGTGTCCTATTTTTATCAATGTGGTGGAATTTCTCAACAATCATTTCCCACAGAGATAAAGTGACAGACAGGCAGGCCAACTGTGGATCCCCAAGCTCCTTGGTCTAATTTGATTAGTCTTTTTTTTTTTATGGAGACACGTCTGTAGACAGTCCATGCACCCAGTGCCTGAGAATTTTGATACAACCAATATCTGCATTGTGGGTGGCTGTAAATCAGAAGACAAACAAATGGTGTCCAGTGTTTGGCATAAGAATGATAACTATTTTTGTGTGTCACCAGTGGTGATCCCACTGAAATCCAGTAAAGGATAAACAAGACTACCAAATTTTTTCTGTACACTTAAGAATTTCATAAGTTTAATTTACTCTTAATAAATCTGTATACATCACATATGGTCACGCTATTGTATAAACAGGACACCAGCAGTGCAAAGCTCATTATTCAGTCTGAACAACAAGTCTTCATGGTCACATCTTGCTTCTAAACAATAACTGATACACATACATGGCATAATTAACCTACATTTCATTTCCCATAAATATAGGCATGACATGCAGTATTCATCATACATCACAAGTAGGAGCATAAGGACAGCTACACAATAGATGTTCTTATTATACATACTACACTTTGTAGGTAAACATACATATGGACAATAAGGAGCACTTTCCAGAACAAGAAGTCCAAAGAATTCACACAGCTACATGCTTTTTGTAATGATGCCTCTGTGTGCTGTGTACCAAAGTATAAACTTTTCTTCTTTTCACTTTGCCTTCTCACACACCAAGGTGATACCTGATGCTGAATATGGAAACTCACTAAAGTAAGGACATCATTTCACAGCACCCATACATTTACAAACAGTAACAGTAACAAAATTATATGCATATGAACTGACACAACTTATAAAATTATAGAACCATGTATGTGTTTGGAATGCTTTATTATCACTGGAAATCACCACCACAGGTTCATATTCAGAGACTGTGGATCAATATACTGAACAGTAGTAGCTGAAGAAGTGGAAAAAAGTAATGTAAAAGTGTGTGATCCCATTACAGGCTCAGTGTGGCCCAGAGGGCGTGTAGAGGCATAGCTCTACTCTTCCACTACCGCGGCACTAGAAGGGGGTAAGTGGTCAGCAGCACGCCCTGGCTGCACTTTACCCCCGGGAAAGAACTGGTATCCATTTTACAGGAGGCTGGGTGGACCCCGCCCGGTCTGGACAGGCAGAAAATCTCGTCCCCACCAGGGTTTGATCCTGGACCATCCAGCCTGTAGTCAGTCGCTATACCGACTGACTACAGGCTGGACAGTCCAGGATCGAATTCCGGTGGGGACGAGATATTCCGCACCTGTCCAGACCGGCTCTGGGGCCCAACCAGCCTCCTGTACAATGGGTACCGGTTCTTTCCCGGGGGTAAAGTGCGGCTGGGGCGTGCTGATGACCACTCACCCCCTTCTAGTGCCGTGGTCATGGAAGAGTAGAGCTCTACCTCCACCCACCCTCTGGGCCACACCCGGCCTGTAACGGGATCACTTTACCTTTACCTTCTGCTACTCCTCCTTAACTTCAGTTTATGATATTTCAGACGTGTTAGAAGTAAGTACCACATTATTAATATCGGCATTAGGACTGCTGACACTAATAGGCTTACAGTCCTCAATTAAAATTCTCAAATCTTCATCACTCAGGTAACTAAATATTTTTTCAGTACAGACATGTGGTAACAGCGGGAAGTCGTTCAAGAGAGAGTGGAAAATTTTATTACCTTGTTCCAGCAGCTCTTTCCTTCTTTCCCCCTTTCTGAAATTACTATTTATCATACTAGCATATATTGGAAATCTTATTTTATAATCATCTGATCTTAAGATCTGTACTATACTTTCATTTCCTGCATACATTGCTAATTGACTTATGCCTTTTGTTAAGATGTCATAAAATGAGACATTAGCATTACCAACCTTCTCACTCTTCATGCTCACTATTTCTGCCTTACATTTTTTCTGAAAATCACTTAATACATCATTGTTACTAATTGTTAGTAAATATGTTTTATTTACATATAAATTTGCAGTTTTCATCTTAACTATGTGACGTTTCAGAATGTCAGCAACGATTCCAAAAACAGGGAAGCCACGACAAAGAAAATAATAATCATGAAAATAATCCCCCAAGAATCTAAAAGTCAAAGCAAAAGTATGCGGTATGGGATTCCCTTCAGTCATGATATTAATATCAGAACCGTGTTCTAGGAGAGCTCTAACGATATGATGTCGCCCTTCCTTAGCAGCAAAATGAAGTGCTGTCCTACCATATTTATCTTTAGAATCAATGCTGGCACCGAATTTTAAGAGTACCTTGACAATTTCTATATGACCATTGCAAGTGGCAAAGTGAAGTGCTGTTACGCCAGATTCAGATTTGGAGTCAACATCTGCGTTATGTTGCATTAGAGCCTCAACAACTTTCACATATCCTTTACCACTAGCAGCATGAAGTGTTGTTATACCGTGCTCAGTTTGAGCGTTTACATTAGCCCCCCTACTTAAAAGCAATTTGGCAATTTCTACCGTAACATCAGGATCTCTATGAAGACGAACTTCAAAACGTTCTCCAAGCTCAACCATAGCAGTAAAATGCAATGCCGTTCTTCCATGTTCATCTCTAGCGTTAATATTAGCACCATGTTCTAAAAGAACTTCAATAATTTTTAAATCGTCATTCTGAACAGCATAAAATATTGGGGGTTTTCCAGTTTCATCTTGAGCATTTACATCAGCTCCATAGCTTATTAAGAGTTTGACTACTTCCTCCTGTTTGCTTTTGGTTGCAAAATGTAAAGGTATATAATCTCTTCCACACGTTAATTTGTATAACTTATTGACATCAATACCGTATTTTAAGAGTTCTTCAACAATTTTCAAATATCCTTTCTCAACAGCAGCACGCAGGAATTCACAATTATATACATCTTCAGGATTGACAGTAAAACCATACTGAAGCAGGTTTTCGATGATCTGGCCACGCTCTCCTCCTCTGCCTTGTACAGCAACATTAAGTGCGCACCTGTTACTTTTGTTATTCACATCAGGACAATGCTTTAAAACATGCCCAACAATTAGTGAACATCCTTTTTCAACAGCAAAGTTTAGTACAGTCTTACCATCCTTATCTTGAGCATCAACATTAGCGCCACATTCTAAAAGTAGCTGAACAAATTTTTCTTGTCTTCTTTCAACAGCAAAGTGTAGTGCAGTTTTACCATTCTTATCTTGAGTATCAACGTTAGCGCCACATTCTAAAAGTAACTGAAAAATTTTTTCTTCTCTTCTTTGAACAGCAACGTGTAGTGCAGTCTTACCATTCTTATCTTGAGCATTAACATTAGCTCCAGATTCTAAACGCAACTTAACAACGTTTTCATTTTCTTTTTTAACAGCAAGCAACAACAAAGACGATGCCTTCATTACAACAAAGAACATATGCCTTACAGTAGCTGGAGCTAAAGCCTGCCTATGAACAAAATGCGCAAAGGAAGTCACGTTAATATGATCTACTGAAGTAACGGAGCTCTAATATGGCGGCGAGCGAAGCAGTTATTCGCGACCGAGTGATATCCGTGCGTACGAGCAGTGACGTCACGGAAATGAAGCAGAAGCAGACGATCGTGACCGGCGCGAGCGAAAGAGAGGGTAAGGAGGAATGTGTGTAATGTGGGAAATGGAAGTTCTATATGACGAATTGTTGAATGGAAATGATGGGAAGGTGATAGGTTATTAAAAGAAAAATAACACCAAACCTAACGTAAAGATGATGAGTATCGTACATGATAGGTTATTAAAAGAAAATAAAACCAAGCCTAACCTGATGATGAGCATTGTACGTTATAGGTTATTAAAAGAAAAATAGCCCCAACCCTAACCTAAAGATGATGAGGATTGTACGTTGAATTCGTAGTCTTCCTCGCGGTTGTATTGGCCGAGAAAAGCCTTCATAGATCGCCACGTTATCGCGAGTGATTGTTCACAGAAAAAGTACATAAGGAAAAACCTTTTCGGGTCACCGTCATTTTTCAGCATCCGACGTCCGAATGAGAACCTCGGTATGTCTTAACACCTCCGAAATCTCTATTCGTATTCCGGTGTAACCTGCATGATTTGTTCCACCATTCTATTTGCGAAAGTAGCAACACTATTCACACCACGCGGGAAAGGAACAGCACACAGCTTGAAGACAAAGCGGGTTACATTTTGGGTGTTATATGCGAATAGCATTGTGGGTGTTTGAAACGGAAACCACCTCTACAGCGACACACGCGGGGGTGAGCGAAAGATTGGAGCCCCGTTACTGCAGTGTAGCCGCTTTGGGCCACCATGAGATGCAACACAAAGCAGACTATATATTATTCTGCAAGTTCACTCAACATGTTTCAAGTGCAAACCACACCCATCATCAGGGGTACACAAAACTGTAACTACAGCCTACAGCCAAGTTTGGCCACATTCGAGGGAGGCTGCTGCACAAAAAATATGAACAACACTGGACCCTGTAGTTACAGTTTTGTGTAGATGATGGGTGAGGTTGGCACCCAAAACATGTAGAGTGAACTTGCAGAATAATAAATAGACTGCTTTGTGTTGCATTTCATTGGACAATTATTAATACTGTTATAATATCCAAATTCACAGCTACAATGGACCATGTAAATCTATGATTAACCAATAATTACAGCCACGTTACACGAGTAGCAGTGTACCACTCTGGCTGTATCTCAGCTCTTAAGAGACAGATTTTCTCATACATCTTATTTGGGAAATCACACACGATTACTTCAGATGACATAAAATTGGTGTCAGATGGTAATGATTGTGGGCACACTACTTGGACAGAAAGTACCTCTTTTTGTTTGTACCTCAAATTCTATTGGAGAGATCTCCCTGAAAATTCATATCTGGCACCACACTAAAAATGGCTGTAGGTGATCAGTAAATAATTAAGGGCATTTTACATGACGAGCAATGTACCATTTCAGCTGTATCTTACCTACAGTTGGAGTAACGTTCTTTAATTTATATACGGAACAGTATATACATTAGCTGCGAATGTCTAAGTTTCGCTGCGATTGGTAAAAAATGAAGGGTACTTTATGTGTAAGGCATTTTACCTTCCCAACTCTACCTCAACATCTAGTGGAGAGATAATCCTACAAATTGACATCTGAGATACTACACAGAATGCTACAAACAGCTTAAGTTGTGTTGCAGTTGGTCAATAATTAAAGGCAATTTGTTTGAAAAACAGTGTAATTTTTTCGTCGTATATTGACTGCCATTGGAGGGATTTTCTTGAAAAGTTCAAATCTGGGACACTACACACAATCCTACAGACATCTCAGCAGCACTTTACATGCGGAGCCAAAGTACTATTTCATCTACAACTCGACTTCCACAGGACAGACTGTTGTGGTGGTTTATATATGGGAAAACACTTCCACACCTTACTAATGTCATATTTTTTGTTATTATGGGAAAATAAATTAGGAGACTTGACATGAAAACTGAAGTATATTTTCACCTGTATCTCATCTCCCACTCGACGTGGTTTCATCAAAATTCAATCGTGAGGTCTACTTCTTTTCCTCTCCAGCCACTGTAATTCTCATTGCAATGTGGGATTAGCTCAGTCGGTACAGGGACTGACTACCGGCTGGACGGTCTGTGATCGAAACCCAGTTGTGATGAGATTTTCCGCCTGTCCAGACTGGCCCTGGGTCCCACCCAGCCTCCTGTAAAATGGGTACTGGGTCTTTCCCAGGGGTAGAGGCAGCCGGAGCGTCGGGCTGACCCCCCCACCTAGTTCCCAGGTCCTACAAAGAGAAGAGCTATATCTCTACTCACCCTAAGGGCCTGCGTGTTCTATGAAAGGGTGAAACCTACCTAATTACAAGCACATTAAATGAAGAACAAATTATGTCTTCAATGCCACATTGACTTCCTTTGGAGGGATTTTCATGAAACGTCACATCTGGAACACTACACAAACTCCTCAAATTTGTTATAAATTTCAGTATGATAGGCCTGTAACTAAGGACATGTTATAGGAGAATGAAAGTATGCTTTCTGCCTACATCTCGGTTCCTCAGGGATGGATTTTGGTAAAAAATCGCAGTTTATACTCCGCTATTTCACCCCTTTTCAGTTGCCACAAACACACTTTTTACTCATTCTACTGACTCTTCACCTAGACCTTTCTTTCACTTGTTATACCATAATGCTTCCCTGTTTAATGAACTGGGAGTTAACCAGGTGAACAAAACAAAAATGTGTATCCCTGTGCTTAGAACGTGCATAATTATCTGCTGTTGTTTTCATTACAGATGTATTTTCAAATGTGTTTTTTTTAATACAAAAGCTGCATTAGATCTGTTTAACAATGCACTGTATGACAGCCCCCCCCCACCCAAAACCTAACAGCCACAATACAGCAGAACACTTTAACCAGTACCTCCGTAGCTGGCCAGGCCATTTTCTTTCCTCTGCCCTTCAAACATAGGATATTGGTGGCTTCCATACTTTCAGGAATTGTTTCCCCTTCTGTATTCTGCTGAAAGAATTCCTCAAAATTTGTATCCCCTCTTTTCTGTTACTGAAGTCTCTTCATATTTCCACCGGTACAACGGGTGCAGGTGTCTTATTCTTCATGCTCCTGATTCCCTCCCTGACATCCTCTCACATAAAACTGCAATCCTGTTCTTCCACATACATTGGGCCCCTTATTCCAACATCTACCATCACTACCACCACTCCCATGTCTCTTTGGTAGTTTGCGCAAATAATCCACCCATATTTCTGGTTCCACGTTACTAATTGAACCTCTTTTCTTTCCACTCCTTCTCCACTTCTCTGTGTTTCATTAAGCTATCCAGCCTCCCGTCTTGCTTTTTCTGCCATTCTGCCTACCCACTATGTAATGACTCTTCAACTTTCTCTCCTGTAACAAGTCCTGCTGTCTGTAATTGTTACAACAAAACCACCTCACAACCTATGCGTAGAGAAGAAAACCAGCTAGATGCTACTGAATGCTTTATTGCACTTATAATCTGCTCAACATGTTTCAGGAACTTATATGCCCATCATCAGGAGCTCGAGACTGTATTAGTATTATTGCCGCATATGACGTGTAATGCCTTTGTTGCTGGTGGTGGGCTGTTAGGAGCAGAGCAGCAGGCTATGCGTCCAGAATGTGGTCAGTCGCACAATTTCCCTCATTCCGGAACATAGCCAGCTGCTCTGTTCCTACCAACCGACCACCAGCAACCAAGGCATTACACACCATATGCGGCAATAACACAATTACAGTCTCGAACTCCTGATGATGGGCATATAAGTGCCCGAAACATGTTGAGCAGATTATAAGTGCAATACAGCATTCAGTAGCATCTGGTTGGTTTTCTTCTCTATGCTTATACAATGACGCACGGACAAACAAACATAAAAACCTCACAGCCTCTCGTACTAAACACCTTCCTTTCCTACACTCATCATTAAACCACAAGCATGCTACCCAATTTCCCCTCCCAAAACTCCACAATTAGGCCCCAGCTCTTTGAAACAAAACTATCAGCATTTTCACCCCCATATGACTGCCGTGTATCATTGTTTGAACTCCCTGGATATACATTTCACTGTTCCAATCATTCTAGTTTATTTCAAACGGATGTTATGCTACTGACCTTCCTATTGTCATTGTTACATCGTGCATGTTGTTGAGTTTACTCAACTAATGCACTTATATAAAAGTTACACATTAAAACACTAAAACTGCTCCAACGTGTTTCGGTCCTAAGACCATCATCAGAGAGCTATATTTTCCTTGCTGAAGTCACATTAAAAATAGTCACTGATTAACTTCGTTGTACTAATAGAGTGTTGTGGCAGCATGCCGTGTTGTGTAA
>Ga0123354_10005759_pt1 | contig 18146 bp, 9 predicted proteins | sample TergutLab28metaG_2_FD_97872 | JGI IMG/M metagenome (GOLD analysis project Ga0123354, IMG submission 97872) | Labiotermes labralis P4 segment gut microbial communities from Petit-Saut dam, French Guiana - Lab288 P4 | ecosystem: Host-associated > Arthropoda: Insects > Digestive system > Gut ...
CGGTGAAAACCCCAAACCGCACAGCGCAGAGAAAGACCCCAAAGGGAGGGAAAAGCACACGTTAAAGGCCCCCCCCCCCCAAAAAAAAAAACTCACTGAAATTAGTCTGATAAGTCAGTAATATTTTAATACAAAAAAAACAACAACAAAAAATGTACAGCCAAACATCAAACTTCATACATATCTGTCGAGTTGTTTCGGACTTAACATGTGTGGCCGGACAAACATACCTCCCCACTACAAGTTCATTTATATACTTCGTACGAGCAGCAAATACAAATGCAATGACAGTGCTGGAACGTAACTCAGACCATCCAGTCACTATTCCAATAATGTATCTAGCATTTCATTGCACCGGGTATTTATGGGAAATCAATCAAACGACACTACAGTGTACTGCAATAAATAATTCACGTAACCTGCTCTGCTGTCTTTCCCAACACCATGTCGTCCTTTCCTAAGTGCTGCCACGGAGAACCATCTCTTTAGGACACACAAAGATGTTAAAGTTTTATCACACCCTTCCACACGATTCTCTTAATTTATCCCTCTGAATGCTGATGTTCATCTCAACGACATTAAAAAGTCACTCTGTCACAGAAAATACACAGCCCCCTTTAAAAAGGTCAACCGACAAACGTGATTTAGGGAAATAACCGCAGATTACCCCAAAAATCATGGGGACCGCGGTAGCCGTGCTAAAAATCGGAAGGTCGCTGGTTCGATCCCAGCTGGTGTCATTGGAATTTTTCATTGATATAAAATCTTTCCGATCGCACTATAGCCCTGGGGTCGACTCAGCCTCTCAGAAATGAGTACCAGAAGTATTTCCTGGGGGTAAAGGCGGCCGGTGTGTAAGGCTGACAACCTTACCACCATCCTGTGCCGTTGTCATGAAATTTGGGAATCTAACTTCCTGGAACCCTCAGGGCCAGTCCAGGCCTGTAACGGGACTGCTTTATGTTTGTACCCTAAAAATCATAACAAACATAAACAAACTCCTAAAAAGCGCTGATTTCCTTAATATTAAATAAATCGGTAGTATAGTAACCACTGCGTTCAGAAGGGTCAGACATGATGGCTTATATTTCCGTGCTATATAAGGACGCTTTTCAACTGCATGTGACTTACAGTGTCGAATGTCAGATTGACTGCGCATGTCGACTTTGTAACAACTTGGAATCCAGCTGCAATACCCCCTTCCGGTAGTCTCGGTAAGTACCTGCGGTGACTGAGAAAACCCACGAAGAACACCAATGGCCGATCGCCGAAATGATATTCGTACCCCGGGCCTCCCAAATATAAAACAAAAGCTCTAAGCATTACACCGCAACTTTGAGCATGAAGACACTTTTAAGCAGCACTTTCATGAAGCACCTCCATACTGAAGAGTCAAGCCCGCTTGGTTGTGTGAACCATGCAAACTGTAAGTAGTTGCAGACGATTCATAAGAGCTTGCTACCTCTATCTTCAGGGTTGGACAATCCACTTCCTTTGATTGTTGGACACTGAGGATGGGGGAAAGCACGCCCCTCCGAAACGTCAGCGTCACATGGCCTCAGACTTAATATTCATCAGCACCTCTGTGAGAACAGCAAACCGCGCACCTCCAGGCTGTCTGATGGACCCAAACTCAAATGAGTAACCACAATACCCTCTTTGACGGCCCATACCATAATATAAAACAATTCGTTACAGAGAGCGATAGCAATATCAGAAGTTAATAAGGACCCTCAAAACATCACGTGTCTCAAATAGGCCTATATTGAAACGTCCAAGACATAATGCTCTATCAGTCACTCACTACTGCCAACTTCCCGCGACCAGCACCAACAGACCATGTTACATTAACAAGCTCATGGAACATGCGATGTTGAAAATATTTGATTGTAAGGCTTGCAAGTCCAAGATCGGCGCAGGACTTAAAATTAAAATGAATCTCAGATTATCGTGAAATGTCACGTATCCTACAAGTGTTCATCTTGAAGGCTATAATAGCAGAAGGTCTGCCGTTTACAGCATACATGGTCTTTATAATGGAGACGGTAAATGTTTCCTATCACGTAGAAAAATCAGACTAGAATAATATTGATTAATTTCAGTCTTCAAAGGGTTAAAGGGTACTGCACTTTGCGTAACAAGCAGAATGTACTGCCTTCACCATACTTCAACAACAGCAAGGAACTCCGAGAACTTTCATTGCAGACAGACCACGACCGTGACAGATCCAGATCAATTTACAGGACGACACACGTAGGTTTCAAATGTTGTGCTTTCTTGAGCAGACAGGCTCAACAGGTTTAACATTTGCCTCCTCAATCGCACCTGCATAAATTAGGAAAGTATTTCAGACGCCCGTGAGACTTCCGTCTTCTGTGGCGATATGCTTACGACTAAGAGACAGACGACACAGCATGCTGAGTGATCATCACCCTATTGCATCTGCCCGTCGTGCGCATATCGTGTCGTCTTCAGTGCGATGGGTCCCACTTAAAGTGTTGAGTCGTACCGTTAGCTAAGAGCATTGCACTCTTACTGACAACGTACGACGATACAAAGACTACGAAATCTACAATGAAGATCAAGCTGTCGTCCTTAATACCACGCTGTGAAGAATGGGAACTGGAGGTATGGCACCAGGCATTAAGAACATAGGCACTATATGGAGCTGGGTGGTCAGCTTCACGCCCCAACCGCTTGAACTCCGGAGAATGTGACCTTGGTGAACACTCCATAAGAAGACTGGATGCCCTCGGTCAGGACAATGCAAAAAGCAAAATCCCTGTCCCTCTCGGTACGAACTCCGGTCATCTAGCATGCTCCTACTGACTTCACAACTTGGCTTTCCTGTAGTGTGAAACGCATGATCTGATAAATCTAATTACGTAAGTTCGCCAATACCAGTCCTAAGGCGTGGGTCTGCGGCAAATCGCTTGCTGGAATTGTGGGTTCGAATCCCTCTGGGAGCATGGATGTCTGTCTCGTGCGTTGTCAGGCAGAGGTCTCTGCGTGGGCCTGATCACTCGTCCAGTGGAGTCCTACCGACTGTGGTGTGTCTGAGTGTGATCGTAAAACCTCGATAACTAGGAGGCCCTGACCCACTAGGGGTTGTTGTGCCATTCACAAAAAAAAACCGCCAGCAAGTTCACTGTACAGCAAGACGGGGAGAGGAAGCTATACGGTGGGTGTACGTATCAGTCGTCTGATGTGTGACGTCGTTGAACTAGGTAGATATTTTCGACTGAATTCCCTTTCCGTGACTCCGTAAACTGGACGAACACCAATAAGACGCAATGAGCGTCATACATGATAATTAAGCAAGATGAAAATTTCAACATTGGCTTGTACTGTACTATGCCCTCGCCGTAAACAAGTGCAGTATTTAGCGAATTCCCGTCAGCTTGCTTTGCAGGCTGCACACACCAGGCCCTCGCCGAATCGTTGGCACACTGCCCATTGCAGCGGTTGTGTAAATCTACATGACTCACCTGCAGTCTGTGCAGACTTCTGTGTGACACACAAGGTAAACAGTTTCTAGAAGAACCGCCATCGTAACGTCGAGCTGAAAATTTCCGGCTGTTAGTTCCCACACATGAAAACAATTTTACAAAATACGAAAACGTTCCCAGCAACAGGTTTATTTTACAGTATACAAAAACACGCAGAAGGCATGAGCTGAGGATAAACTCGACACTGGTGCTAGATTGCACGCGTCTCAAAGACAATCTTTGGCGTAAATTCCACATCACGCGTGTATCTGCGTCAGCGCTACGAAATGCTTCGCAGTGACCTGCGACCGACATCCTTCCCCACCTCACCACATCCAAATTTTAAAAAAGGGTACGTTTTCCCTGTCCACGCCATAAAGGCATACAGGGGGAGTGAAACCGGCCTAAAGCTCCACTCATTCTTAACCTTGGCATTAGATGGGGGTAAGTGGTTAACTTCACGCTCCGGTCTCTTCGTCCCCGGAAAAGAACACCGGTACCCACTGGGCCCACAGCCTCTCTGCAAGTTCTGAAGACAAGCAACATCCCTCCGGCACCTCAAATGATTTTAATAACCGTCCTCAGTGCTCCAATCACCTGACTGTTTCCCATCACCTTCCGTGCGAGCCAAACACCAGTCACATTGCACGCGCCTGCTCCGGCACTCTTCTAGGAATGCTTGACCCATGACAAAGGGTACTGATAAAATGTCCCGAAACGTCGGTAACAAACTGAGTCACCGACGCGAAACGTCCCAGAAGAGCGTATACCTCAGTCTAAACGTGTAATTCAACTAACGGGTGCTGTTACTTTTCAGTGTTCATAGAGTTCCTGATAACCAATTAAAAAAACAGTACTGACGCCCACTTCTACCGCTATATGATCAAAAAGTACAGCAACCGCGCCCAGCGACGTCACTATTGGCAGTAAACATGCCCCAGCAGTCAGTGCGTGCAGCGGAACAAATTTCCAGCTTCTTGTTTGAAGTTTCACGCTTCCTTAGTGTGCAGCTAGCTTCACTGACTGACGACATTCGTTCAATTGTATAGGTTCTAGTGTCGAGTGAGAACTGAAGATTATATCGACATTTCAGCAAGTAATACAATATTTAGGATGAGGTTCCTACAAAAAAGGTAACGCTACCCTTGTGCTGAACTGAACACCAAGCCATTAAAGAATGTAGGGTATCAGAGCCACGGTTCCACGCATTCTTAACCCCGACAATGGATGGAAACGAGTGGTTGGCTCCCGGCTGCTTTCCTCCGGTAGAAAAAGGCTCCTCGTTCAAGGAATAAGAGGCCTGGTGAATTCCCCCGCCGGCCTGAACGCCGGCCCCTGTCAGAAATTCCTCTGCAGTCTACTCAACAGACTAGACGTTACACTAACAGCACAATTTCAAAATCAGTCTCAAATCTGCAAAGAAACAATGTTAAGAGCACAAGAACGTATGATGCAGAGTTACCCTGAAGACTGAGAACCGGTCCCATGCAACTTTTGACGACATTCCGTCATTACACAGAACAGCAGGTGTGTAATTAATTGACACCACAGATATCGCGGTTAACGTTCCAGTTACTCGTCATAACTTGTCCCTCTTTTGTGGCCCCACTGTTTTTGTTTCATTTCATCTCAGTCGCTAGATTGAGAAGAAAGCAGAGGGGAGCCAGTCACAATTTATAATATGCGTGGATACACGTCATCCAGCTTACCCAGTAGTCAATATTCTCCACTCCTACAGGCTGTACATGACATCACTTAACCGTGATGCCGGCATATGCACAGTTAACAATAAAATCTATAATTAAATCCGATTTCTTGTCAATGTTCTACAAGAATGAAGAGAGAACACATACGTAGCACATACGACCTTTATGAAACTGCACACGGTAATGGCACTGACGCTCAAGGAATGCAGATACAAACATTTCAGTGTAAAAACGAATGAACGACAGATTCTAGACTTCACACTGCCATACAACATTCTCTTCAATTTAGTTCATAATAGACCTACATAATGCTGATATTAATTTCTAAAACGTTTCAATTAGTGGGACTAGCATTCTATATCCTATAATTTATGTTGCTTCAAACAAAACTGATTTACCTTATTTCCCGCCTCATAAGACATACTTTTCCTTAAAATAAGTCCCGTGATATCACCAAGCACCTTACAGCAGGACGATGAATCTTTACAGAAGTAGGCTAAAAAATCTCTAAAAATACATTCCTACTTATACGGTGCGGCTTATTACTTGTAGCGTCTTATGAGACGGGAAATACGGTAGTTTCCATTTGGGCGTCACGTTAGATAAGGAGTCAATACTGGCTAAGCTTCAGACTATGGTATCAAGTGGGCCTATTAGTATGATGTTCGTACTCTGAAATGCAGCGACATTTAAAGTAATTGCGTGATGAATTCTCTACAACCCGAACTAAAACAGCAGCCTAACGCAATTAAAACTAAACTAATAAATTCTAAATTTCAGAGTGAGACCGCCGTATGTGAATATCACCTCATACCAAGTCAAAGCATAAACTTTTCTTCTGCGACCCAAAACCGTACTCACACTAACCACGAGATACAAGAAGTACCAGTACATGCTCAATACCCCCAGCAAATCGCCGCAGATTTATAGCACAAAAATACACGACAAAATTCACGGTATTTCCACGTATCAGGCAAAAATGAAACCTGCGAGATATGAGGTTCTCACAGCAGTATTGCTGAAGATTCAAGTCTTCTGGTTTGTGACGCTTTGCCGTTGGGAAAGTAATTCTGGACGTTTCGAACGACCGTGCTGTCGACATCTTCAGGATCAAATAGTCCAAGATCCAGCAGATGAAGACATTACGAACATTCGAAACGACAGGAACCACTCATCCACCTTTACAGCATAATATGCCAGAAGGCCTGAAACTTCGCAATGAAAATTTCTACGACTTTACAGCATCAACGATATGGCACAACAGCTCAACTACTGGGTCTCCCCCCGCCCCTAAATACCGGTAAAACATTTAAACAAATACCTGCAGGTTTAATTTTTTTTTAAGTTTACGACCCACCTGCAGAATCACGTGCCCTTAGGTCCGAGAATTCCTTCTCTAAAGGTCAGCTCTAACAATGACCAAATCAATATAACCCGAAGTTAAATTAATGATGTACAACTACCGAAGACCATATTTCATAGAAACAGATCTGCAAATCACAATCTTTTCTATATTTCGTGTGAAGAAATAATGTTCGCAGCGAACTGCAGGAGACAGTTGACTACATCATGCATTACGTGTAAATATCGATCCTATTCCACAGTGTCAACTGCTGAGAAACTGTAGGAAAACCGCGGTAATGGATGCCCTGTATGGCCATTACCAACCAAACAGGTTGCGAAAAACTGGTACGATGATACCAAATAACGCATCACTACGCCAACACATACGTTGGAAATTCCCCTGCCCCATCTACTAATGGCAATGTTTATGTTTACCTATGCATATAAATGTTTACTCTACAGGCCCGCTAGACAACAAGATCTAAACTACAGCTACGATCAGTCATGTTCCAACAAACACACTAGCCCAGTCATTACACACCAGTCCGATTATTGCTATTATCGATAACCGACAAACTCATCAATAGTATGTGTTTTGCAAAGCTTGCGACCAGTTTGAATTAACGATTATTTTAACACATAAACTGATTGGTTAAAATCACGATCTATCGATTCTGATGAGATGTTAATTGTCGAATGGCTCTGAATGAAAGAAGCAGAGGAAGCATGTGTCTCCGTGTGTGTGTGTTTTGGTACACAAACAGGGATCTGCTGGAATTTCCATCTCTCGCGACACTAAGCAACACGTACACTTACCAGTGGCGTAGCTACACTTTTCGGTATCCGGGGCGAGAACTAGCGATGGTCGCTACTTAGTGAAAATTATTAACTTTCAAAGAACTACAATTACTTATTGAATTTCCTTTCACATGGCGTAATAATTCAAAACTTGTCAAGCGCTGAAAATTAAACTTTTTATTTTGCTGCCCCTTGCAACCTGCCGCCCGAGGTGGCCACTCCAACATCTCCACACCCCATCCAGCTACGCCCGTGGGGCTAAAGATGTTTTCTTGGCCCTTGAAAGCAATGTGGTAACTATACACCTAACATAAGTTGGTTAGGTTAGCCTTTGTGACTGAGACGTAATGTTTTCTGTGAGAAGAAAACAGAACTTATAAACAACTCGTAGGCAGATGAGCTTCAGTCACGAAAGGGCCGAGCACATGCAAGTTACGACATCGTATGAAAAACAATGTGCGTTTGGTTTATAATGTCTGTACAATAGTTCCGCAGTTGGACTAATTGCAGGCACTTCTAGAGACATCCTGCGGGGACGTTCTACAAGAATGAAAAGAATTTCGAAAGCCATGTTCAATTGCAGCGTAAGTACGCTGCTGAAATGTACATCAAGTGTTTACAGGATACCGCAACAAACATTAAGAGAGACCAATGGAAACAGGCTTATGTGCATACGTCTTTTCCAAAATGTATCTTGTCCCTTATAACACGAAACTGGCTTTCACGCAAATACATAACTGTATTGTTGAAATAAATACGACTACAATACGAAAAAGAGATAGCATACATTTCACTACTTCCCGCAGTTTTTCAGTGGCACTTCAGGCGCTTTCGCAAAACTACAAACAGCGACTATTAGCTTCGTCACGTCTGTCCGCATGGAACTTGCCTCCCACTGGGCGGATTTCATGAAATTCGATATCAGTATTTTTCGAAAATGCGACGAGAAAGTTCAAGTTTCCTTAGTATCTGACAGCAATAACGGTTACATTACATGGCGACTAATATATATTTATGGTCATATATCGTTCAGTTCTTCTTAGAATGAAAAACGTTTCAGACAAAAGTGATACATAAAATCAAAATACATATTTTATGTTCAATACTTTTTTTTAAATCGTGCAGTTTATGATAAAATGTGCACAAATAGTGTAGAGCCGGACAGGTCACACATAACGATATGGCTCATGCCCATTGCACACTGGATACCTAAGGCTACAAACACACTGTACATATACTACCTATCACTCCTCCACTGCAACAATGGTTGCAAGAACACGCCTCAATCTTACGTTATACGTACACTGCATGTCTTGTCGTTCATATCTTCCTAACGGCAGTAATTACTTTCCTTACACTGTAACACAATGAAACACACGAATAAAGCCAAGCCGTCGGCAGCTCTACAGTCATAATTTGATAATGCCAATACAAACCGTTTTTCAGCACACAATACTCGTTCCAAACAGTTCCACAATATCATGTACAAATAATGTAAGTGCAATGTCTTGCAATTCCATATACGGCGCAAAACTTATTTTGAAAGCCACTTCTCTACACTCAATCATCATACGACCCTTGGGTCACTGAAAAATCGTATTGTACTCACATCTGGAGTATGGAATCTAAATAAGCTTCCCCACCGCCGTCCCTGCCACCTGTTCAACAAAGTCTCTGCAAATTTTACTACTACAAGCCAGGCGGGATAAATAAATTATACGTTAGAAAACATTAAATTAAGAATTAGTGCCGAACTGAGTTATTGAAAGTGTATTTTTCTCCTACAAACGAGATAATTATTGAATATCATTACGAAAAGGCACAAAATAACGATTGGCATATTACAATTGTGTCCAGCTTCAGGTGCTTTGGCGCGAGGGGGGAGGGGGAGATGTACCTGTTGTCTGTGATAGACCAGACCAAACAGCTCAGTCGGCTGTGTCTTGAGGCATAGGCACTTCGCGCACAGAGATCCCCAGACGATTGGGCTGGCTGCGCTGAGAGGTCTGGCTGGGCCAGTTATTTCCACAAGTTTAAAAAAGCGAGTTCATGCCTTCCATAACCTATTTTTGAAAAGCAGGCATTAACTGCTTCATCAATTTCACTATAACTTTCCTCTGATGTCGCTGGGTACAAACATGGAGTGAAAAGTACACAAAATAATAAACGTATGCATTTCTACAGCCTTCCTTCTGTTGTCCATTTCAAACAAACACATTCGTTGCTACTCTAAATACTGGTATGTCATTGCTTTTCTTTATCTAATCACTAATGGTCAGACACCCTGAAGCACGAGGCTAATACACAACAATACACCAACGTCAGTTTTTAGCTCGCAGAAAGTACGGGGAATCATCACAGAAAGACCAAATGCTTAATGCTGTGTGGGGAAATATTCGCTGCTTCCTGCGGAAACATACAAATACAGAATAAGGACAAAATTCAAAGTATTAGATACTTAAATCCAGTATTGCGGACCTACACAGCAAGTAGTGACGCAAATTTCAGTTTTCTTCGTAGGCTTACTGGTCAAATATGTGCTCCATTTACGTGAAGCTCATATAAATAATTGATTGATCTTCCGAGAAACTGTTCATAGTACACAAGATATTTATCACACAATGCAGACCTCAGGCAGGGACATAACAAGACACCGATAACGAACAGGTCACGTGAAGAACTGTGTATTTTTCTGCACCAATCTCAAGCCTAACTCGGTAAACGTTACAAGGAGAAACTAGTTTGGAATAAAATATGTATAAAGAATTAAGGTTGGAAATGAGAATTTACCCTATTTTATTCAATCCAATTTGGAAACTATCGGTGGAAAAGTGCACAAAATCACAAAAGTATATATGTGCCTTATGTTTTAAAGGTATATGGGTGTGAAACTTGGTATTTGGCGCTAGAGGAAGAACAAAGGCCGACGGCGTTCTAGAACAGGGTCCCGAGGAAGATAATGTGAGTCTTAGAGGGAAGAAGTAACAGGTCTGGGAAAAACTGCATTATGAAAAGATTGGTGATTCGAAAACTGCGTTCTTCTGGGTTATTACGCAGCGAGTACTGGTAATTCCTTATCGACGTTTCGGGACAACCTATCGGTCCCATCTACGAAGATGGAACCGATACGCCGGTAAGGGATCACTACAACTCGCTGCGTAATAAGAACGCAGTTCTCACCTACTTCGCGGCGGAAGTCTGAAGTCATACATAGCTTCGTGGTTTGTTCCCCACACCATATATTATTCGGGTCATCAAATCAAAGAGGATGAGACGGAGAGGGCACAAGACATGTACAGCGGAAAAGAGATATGCATAAAGAGCTTTGGCAGGGATACCTGAATGAAAGACACCGCTTGGAAGCCACAGGCATACATAGGAATATATTATAGTTAATTTTAAAGAAACAGAATGGGAGGGCATAGACTGGATTATTCAGAATCAGGTAGGGAAAAGTTGCGGGCTCTTGTGAACACGGTAAGGAACACTCGGTTTCCATTAGTTGCGGAAAACTTTTGTCTATCTACTAAACTATCTTCTCAATAAAGACTCTGCTCCACGGTTTCTTTGTTTTTCAGCCAGTCAGTTAGTTGGCACAATGTCGAGTTTCTATGAAAATTTATGTTCAGATACCACTCAATAGCCCCAGAGCGGATCAAGGAAGAAACAGTCGGTGGCCACGATCACAAACGCTATCAGTACAAATCTAAACAGGCCGCGTTACTGTTCCAGATTATTTTTACCGAGTTAACACAGGCGCTCATAATTACACAATATCAAAAAACACCACACTCATACATTTGAACAATTTTGTTTTAGCGTGGATCTGAACTATCAAGAAGGTAAATAAATGGCTTTTCAACACTAGGTAGGCGCTCAAACAAGTTGGAAAACCCGGGGAATGATAAACACGTATGAAGCGAACAACTGCTGTGCAGGTTCACGAAAGTGCGTCATCCCTCAGATCAACGTCTCGTAGTTGAAAACAGCTTTAAATAACTTGACAGAAGCTGTGCGCCTAAACAGACAGCGTCTACCCTGGAATACCGGCGTCTACCTCTGTCTACTTGTCCCCCTACCTACAGTCTTCGATCAACAATCACCCACGTAACTGCACTAAACATACATTGCAATGTTACGCTAATTATAAACTATACATTCGGCTTATGCAATAACCTTGAACTTGCCCTGGCAAAACATGTTATTACAATTAGGACTACCTGATGTTTTGATTTGGGGGGCACACAACATAACCTATATTACACCATACTGTGGCAGTAATTCTTCACGCACTCTCACAACAGAAGTTGTAAGAGCTGGCTATCAGTGTTTGTGCACGTGTACTTCAACCTGTGTAGACGTTTAAGTTTTCATCAAAACCGGTAACCGGAAGCTGTGACTTTTCCGAGCCATTTTTAAGCCTACGAGCCACAGACAAACGTGAAACATTAAAGAGCTGCTTGATGATTTTATTACTACTATTACTACATGAATGTTTCAACGGTAGGTACTTAACTACACCTGAACTCGGTTATGATATCGGTTTTGTGCGACAACTAGTTTATAACGTCATACATCATACGGTACCAAATAATTCCCCAAAAGAGGGTGTTTTTCTGCCTTGATTAGTACGAGATATATAAGAACAGCCATCTCGCATATAAGGAAATTGCCAGTCATCGTTTCCAATTTCATTTTCCAAGAAGTAGGCTATTTCAAAATTCAACACTCTCGTCGCCTTGTGTAAACAAACCCTCTATGCTTGCAGGTAGCTATATAAATTCCAGGCCTGGAAAATGATAACAGCAATGGTAATTCATAGTTTCAGGTTTACGCCGCGTTGTAAATGACACCTTGGCTCTTCTGGGATGTTTCGCAGCGTAGATTGGTAGTTACCGCCGTTTCTTGGACTGTTGGACCCTTGACGATGGGACAGATACGTTGTCCCGAAACGCCTGTAACTAATTACCAATCTACGCGGCATAAAATCCCAGAAGAGCGAAGATCCCGGCGGTAATTTACTTTGTGTCTGAAGCTTCCCTTTACACTTGTAGTACTCCCGCAGTAGACAGGAGACTGCTAGAGAGTTAACTTAGATACAATACCCAACAAAAGTTATTGAGCATCGAAGAAAAAGTTAAAGTGATATTTTTACACATTTTAATTGAAAGTTAATGTATTTTTAAAGTAAGCCTTATGGAATTTTAAAATTATATAACAGTGGTTTTTATTCTTTCTAAATTCCAATTATACTAATTTAATTTTAAAATATATCATAGCGTATGCATTTAAGTAATATGCCTTCAGCCCTGTATTTCGTCTAAAAATATTTTTCCTTCACTTTTACAATACATCTAGCTCGCAGCGACACTCGTCTGTAACGACACAATTTATTCGGGCCCTATCCAGGCGTTATCCCGAGTCCGACTGAACGTATAATTGGTGGAGGGCTAACACCGTCGGCAAAGCCGTTGGTGTCATTTTTCCTAGGCCTAAGGCCCGACATTCTTCTGTCAATGAACTTGTAGGTGAATGTGCTAGTAATACGACACTTTCTCCTTCGCCTGGTGGATGACAGAGTTGGGGGACATGGATACCTGCACAAACCAAGTGCGTTTTCGGGTAATAGAATTTGAGGAACTTAACTTTATATTAAACTTTCAAACCGTCTTAGACAAGGAAATATAACCGGTTTTATACCAGCCTATAAAATTACTATTACATCACACGCATATCTTTTTTTAACCATCTGAATGCTTGCACTGTGCCGACAGTGTTCAGAGAAATACATATAAGACATAATTAAAAAACTTATTACCTACAAAATTCCGTCTCGGCCCTCGTTACCAAACTGACAACAGAGCTACCACGCTCCGTAGTAAGATCGGGTATATAACTTCAGAATTCCGGAAGAGAAGCTGTTAAGAATCAACACTGCTAGTGGCTAGATCTGTGTTTCCCAACCAGGATTCCGCGAGAAATTGTTGAATACATGGGGCCACACAACCATTTTAAAATACCGTGAAAAATTCCAAATAACATGAAAATTTTTGTCTGCCAATTAGCAAACTCAGTAACCTCCATACGCGACCAACTGCCTCTTAGTTTTCTGGCCTCTAAACGTTTTCCTACATACGTGTTCCTCGGAATATAAAGACGTAATTTGGGAATACCTCCACAGTAGGAACGTTGGGTGACCCTTGGCAAGATTCTACTCGCTATAAAATATTGTCCAGACGCTTACACGTGCTTCAATTACAGAAATAGTAACACATACAAGTTTCACTTATACCACTCCTTAGTAAATTAAATCATTTTGGGGCACATCAGTAACCGTTCAAATAAGCAAGTGTCTTTTCAGTAACACTTCCCCCTACCAACAAAAAGTACAGATTAACTACATCTTACCAATTATTACTAAATACATGTGTTCCATTCCTTCGTTTTGCCACTTATTTGGTTACTTCTATTCCGCTTCCATATATATAGGGCACATAATTGAAACCCAACATAATTACAGCGCGCGTTATCATCACTGTTCCTGAATGCACTTCTATTGCCATTACATAAAAGTCCACCTACATCAACAAGATCTTCGCAATCCTGGAAGAACCCGCAATATTTCCGACCACAAAGGCCAGAGGAAGAATAGAGCAAGTGTGGGCAGCTGGCGGGCGTTGAACTCCGGGTGAAGACAAGTTATTCCGCAGTCAACAAAATGAGATTTCTTACACAACCGCTTCGGGCGCACTCTATTGGCGAGCAGCACTGTAACAAGAACAACCAGTCCCTCCTGTTCTGATAGCTGCAAAAATGAGAAGAAAAAAAAAATAAATGGCGAAAAATTAAGAACTGGGAGGAGCTAAAGATTACCACCGCCTTTGGCTGTGTACAAGCGACTACAATATTATATTTACCCAATAATTCACACAATTTTCGAATGTCTTTCCTGGGCTTATTTGTATATCACTAGCGATGCGATACAAACCAACTGTTAACAAATTATCACACCGCACAGTCATAAATAATTTTTACTAAACATTGGTACTTGGAATGTTAGAAGCCTGTAAAGGTCAGGTTCCCTTACAGCAGCAGCCAGGGGATTAGCAACGTATAAATTAGATTTCGTCTACTGATTTAATAAAAGTTAGAATAGACTTTGATCAGCTGTAATAGGGTAAATATTTCGTGGGTGTGCAGGAGGTTAGGTGGGACAAAGAGCGCACAGTAAGTGCAGGGGATTATAATTTTTTCTATTGAAATGGAAACGAAAATTATCAATTGGGAACAGGATTTTTGTATACCACAGAATAGTATCAGCAGTTACGACAGTACAGTTTGTTAGCGATAGGATGTCATATATAGTTCTGAGAGGTCGCTGGTGAAATATCATTGTTCTGAATGTGCATGCACCAACTGAGGAGAAAAGTGATGATACAAAGACAGATTTTATGAGGAATTAGAGCAGGTATTTAATAATTTTCCTAAGTACCGTACGAAAATTCTATTAGGAGATTTTAATGCAAAAGTGGGGAGATAGTCTACTTTCTAAACGAAAACTGGGAATGTGAGTCTAAATCAGAATACTCATGATAATTGTGTTAAGATAATAAACTTTGTCACATAAAAAAAAAATTGGTTGTTAAGAGCAAAATATCCCTGCACCGAAACATTCATACGTACACCTCGATCTCTCCTGATGGAAAGACTCACAACCAGAGTGATCACATCTTGATAGGTAGGAGATGGCATTCGAGTATCCTCCATGTGCGATCTTCCGGGGGAGCTGACCGTGATACTGATCACTACTTCGTGGTTGAAAAGTTAGGGAAAGATTGGCAGTAAGTAAACAAGCAGCAGTGAAGTATGAAGTGGAAAGACTTAATCGCAGGAAGCTAAATGAGCTGAAGTTTAGGAAATAGTATCAAATTAAGATCTCAAACAGGTTTGCAGCATAGGAGAACTTAAGTGATAGGGAGGACATATATAGGGCTTGGAAGAACATTAAAGAGAATATTAAAACCTCAGCAAAAGAGAGTCTATGTCTGCACGAATTGAAGCAGCATCAACCATGGTCTGAAGAAGAATGTTTAGGGTTTTTTAGATCAAAGGAGCAGGCTAGAATGCAGTGCATACAGGATCCAAACGAAAGAAATGTAGACAATCTAAACAATGTAAGACGCGATGGTAGCAGACATTACACGAACAAAAGGAAGGAATATCTGAAAGCTAAAAATTGATGAACTTATACTAACCCTAAGATCAACAATATCAGAGATTTATACAGTGGCATCAATGACTTTAAGAAGGATTACCAGCCTAGAACAAATATAGTAACGGATGAGAAAGGTGAATTGGTTGCAGACTCCCAGAGTATTTTGGCTAGGTGGAGAAAACATTTCTCCCAGGTGTTCAGTGTACACGGGCTTAGTAATATTACAGGCAGACAGAAATAAATACAACAGAACCACTAGTGCCTGAGCCGAGTGCCTTTGAGGTTGAGATGGCTATCGAAAAGCTAAAAGGACACAAATCACTAGGTACTGATCATATTCCAGCAGAATTGATTAGAACAGAGGTTACAACAATTTGCTCTGAGATCCATAAACTTCTTAATTCTATTTTGAATAAGGATGAATTGCCTGAGGAGTGGAAGAGGTACATTATTGTGCTTATCTATAAGAAGAGCGATAAAACAGACTTATTAATTATAGAGGCATATCATTATTGTCAACTAAATAAAAATGTTATCCAACAACCTCCTGTCAAGGTTAACTCCGTATGCAGAGGAAAATATTGGGGATCATCAGTGTGGATTTCGACGCAACATTTCAATTATTGATTATATACTATGCATTCGTCCAATACTTGAGAAGAAATGGAAATACAACGAAGCAGTGCATCATTATATAAGACCTCCCTCCTAACTGAATTCAGTTAGGAGGGAGGTCTTATATAAGATTCTCATTGAGTTTGGTATCCCCATGAAACTGGTAAGGTTAATAAAAATGTGTTTGAATGAAAACTATAACACAGTCCGGGTAGGCAAGAATTTGTCTGACATCCTATTTGGAATGGTCTGAAACAAGGAAATGCTTTACGACCAATGCTTTTCAACTTTGCTTTAGTGTACGCCATTAGGAGGGTTCAAGTAAAAATAGGAGGGCTTGAAATTAAAGGGTACTCCTCAGCTCCTGGTTTACGCTGATGATGTTAATATACTGGGCGGAAGCATACATACTATAAAGAAAAACGCAGAAGCTTTGATAGTTGCTAGTAAGGAGAGTGGACTAGAAGTAAATGCTGATAAGACTAAGTACATGGTCAAGTCTCGAGATCAGGATACACAACATAAAGAATGATAATAGTTCCTTTGGGAGGGTGAAAGAATTCAAATATCTGGGAACCTTAACAAATCAAAATTATATTCAGGAAGAAATTAAGAGCAGATTGAATTCAAGGAATGCTTGCTATCATTCGGTGCAGAATATTTTGTATTCCAGAACTGCTATCCAAAAATTTAAAGACTAAATATACAGAACTATAATTTTGCCTGTTGTTGTGTATGGTTGTGAACCTTGGTCCCTCACACTGAGGGAGGAACGTAGGCTGAGGGTGATTGAGAATATGGTGTTGAGGAGAATATTTGGGCCTAAGAGTACTCTTCACCCAATATTTTTCTGGTGATTAAATCGAGAAGAATGAGATGGGAGAGGCATGTAGCAAGCATGGGGGAGAGCAGAGGCGTATACAGTGTTTTGGCGGAGAAACCTAACGAAAAAAGTCCACTGGGAAGACCCAGGCCTAGAGAAACGGGTAATATTAAGTTGGATCTTTAGGAAGTGGGATGTGGGGGCGTGGAATGGATCGACCTGGCTCAGGATAGGGACAGGTGGTGGGCACGTGTGAATGCGGTAATGAACCTTCGGGGTCAGTTAAATGCGGGGAATTTCTTGACTAGCGGAGAACCGGTTAGCTTCTCATATAGGATTCTGCTCCATGGAGTAAGTATGTAAGCAAGTAAGTAAGTAATTACTTGTATCGTTATATATTCACCAATTTGTATGGAGACTCTATTTTACACTCGGGTTCCCTTTATTGAACAACTGTATTAGCCTCTGAAGAAAATCTGCTTCAGGTCTTACTTCTTTCTTCACTGGCTGTTTGTTTAACGACGCTGCAAGCACCTCATACAACAAAGCGTCGAATGGTAAAAGATCAGGGAATGACGACGCGGGAAGGATATGAAAGACCGAGATCGTGACCTCATCTGAGGCACTCCACAGAATGTGCGAGGAGAGGAAAACAACGAAGAGCTCGTTTCTGGGACGAGTCGAATCGAGAATCTCCCAAATATGGTTCACCACTCATATATATATATATATATATATAATCAACCGCAACGTAAGGGATGTCAATTTGACTGGTTACAATTATATTATGTCTGCTTGCACTTTAAGCTAACTCAAGTCCCACTGAACAACGCGTAAAACAGATTATACTGCACTGACACACACAAAAATTACTTTATAAAGATAACAATCTACTGGTGTATGACGCCGTGTATTATCATCGAAACTTAGCGACCTTTCAGATAACTTTCTCCTACATACGAGGCACGTTTTTAAAGTAAGGTCCGGTTTGAAATTGCCGCCAATAGGCTGTACGGTGCGGGAGCACGCATGCCCAGGATCTTACATGTGTTCATTAGCTAATGTCTGCCATTTTGTCGCAGGTCGATCCTTGTTTTATGTCAAGAAAGACTGAATCACAATGTGCGCTGCGATAAATAATCCCGCCAGCTGCGAAG
>Ga0123354_10005761_pt1 | contig 18143 bp, 7 predicted proteins | sample TergutLab28metaG_2_FD_97872 | JGI IMG/M metagenome (GOLD analysis project Ga0123354, IMG submission 97872) | Labiotermes labralis P4 segment gut microbial communities from Petit-Saut dam, French Guiana - Lab288 P4 | ecosystem: Host-associated > Arthropoda: Insects > Digestive system > Gut ...
AATGTGAATAATACAGGAACCAAATACGTTAGAATTATGAAACAAACTGCATTTTGAAGAGACAAAAACGGAGAGTATATACCATGTTTAAAATATTCAGTACCTATATTTGTTGAATAAATACATAAAATTCAACTTTAGAGGTTAGCGGTGCGGTACGACCACTATAGTTGACATTAGGCGTCAAAAGGTTAAAGCTATCATTTTGCAATATATCCAGATTACATGTGCAGAGAATATGTTGACCTGAAGCTGAGCCTGATTCACATTTATATCAACAGCAATAGACCTGTGCGCTTTTCTAGTTGCTACGAACCACGGAATTCTAAGAGAACTGGGTCATATTTTTTAGTTTATCAAAATAAATAGCAGTCAAGAATACCTTCAAATGATAAAGTAAGCTGAGATGATATATATCGAAATAAAAATCGTGAAAATTTGGGTTCTGAAATTTTTTAAAATATTGTGAAGTTATGTGCCGGGCTGCCATTTACGCCTGTAGATAAGGCGGGCCACAACAACCTTCCTGAAGTATCTGAAGCCGTCATATTATGAATAAAATTGTGAGGCAGGCAGTAGCTTCATCCAACACGTTATTGTTCATGCAGTCACCTACACGGCGTCATATTCCAGAACAGAGTAATCCTGTACGAAACTGAAATTAATACTTAGTCTCAATCCGAAAGAAATTACTGCGTGTATGCAAAGAAAACTGGTTTATATCACATGACATTAGTGACATACTCGGGTACAACTAAGACAATTTATGTATATTTGACCATTTTAAAAAATAACTGGGTTGCCTTTAAATGGCAAATAAAATCCAAAGGCGGATACCGTTCATTCACTGGCTTAACTGCGAGACAAGGACAACAAGATACAATTACATAAAAATACGAATCAGGGCAGAAAACAAAGTCTAGTGTGTGAGAAACTGACTAATTTATGTTTGTGGATACAGGTTAATACAAGTCCTTCAGTTTTGGTTGGACTGAGGAAAACGATTGGTATAGTAAGGGATGACTGTTATTTAGCAGGTTGCATTGGAAGTCTGTGCCTTCCGCTTACATCTAACACGCGCTACCGGTTTGACTAAATCGCTTGGGCAGTTCCCCTTTTGCTGGAAAGTACGTTGAATCTACTTCTTTTCGGCCGAGTTAAATTTGCTTGACTGTCCGCCTATTGGAATGGAAAGTGCAGTGTGAAGGCTAAATGTAACAGAACAAGTTCTTATAACAAAACTAACTAGATGCACTAATTTCTCAAATTTATTTTTGGAATAAAACTCAACATGTTTCGGACAGTTACTCTGCCCATAAACAGGAGTTTTTCACCGTACACACAGCAATGGTATATGTCATACAGGTTTGCTGACAGCTTGCGAGTCAGGATCAGGGCGGAACTGCAGTTCTGTCCTGATCCTGTGTGTACAGTGAAAAACTCCTGATGATGGACAGAGGAACTGCCCGAAACACGTAGAGTTTTGTTCCAAAAATAAATTTGAGAAATTAGTGGGTCTAGTTGGTTTCATTATAAGAATATATCACGATACACGGCAACCTGAACGTCAAATAACAGAAGAAGGTACAGCGGTTTAATTAACTTCTTCTTCTCTTCTTCCTCAGCTCTACAACTCTTTGTGAGTTTTGGCTTGCTCAATTATTCCTCTCCATGTTTTCCTTTTCTGTGCCTTCTGTTTCCAATTATTTACTCCCATCTTCCTCAAATCATCTCTCACGTCATCATCCCATCTTAATCTTGGCCTTCCTTTTGGTCTTGTTGCGTGTGGTTTCCATTTATAAATGCTTTTAACTACTCTTTCATCAGGTATTCATTCAACATGTCCCACCCAAAGGTTTAATTAACTATCTGACCATTTTATCAAACGACTGATTGCCTAATAATGTTTGAGTAACTGTCTAATTGCAAGAATGACTGAATGAATAACTAAGCGGCAAAATGTCTGATTAGGTTAAGACTACAGAAATAATTGTCTAATTAAGTACATAACTGATGAAAAATTGTATAGCTTGCGTTTTAGATCTTAATGGAATTGGTATCTAATCGTCTTAACTGTGTAAGAATTTCAGCTAGCTGCATAACAGTAACACTCTACGGGGAACAAGTATGTTGGTTTAGAAATCATTTACCTTACTTTTGGCCCATTCTGGGCGTCGGAATAGCCCAGTCATATAGTGTCTTGGCCCAACGACCTGGAAATTTTAGTGGAAGTATTGTTGTAGGTCGGAGATTTTCTCTCGTCCACAGCGATAAAACCGAACCTTGCTCCCACACTGAAGTCTCTTGAATAGGGGGTAACGGAGGCGCCTCCCCCCCCCCACCCCGCCCCACTTCACCACATTGGCAAATATCCACGGTCTGATTCTAAACATTCACTACCATCTCGTTTTCAAGGCCTAGTGCTTACTGAAGGAGAAGGAAGAACTTAAACCTTAGCACTAAGTGAACACCAACACCAACAACATGAAGTAAAACTCTGATATATATTTATAATTTTTTTAAATTTTTCCAGAGCAGTGTGTAAAATGTTGCTTGTCTTGCTTTAAGTGAAATAGGTAAATGCTCTTACATACTCAAAACTCACTTAAGCTGAACGCTCATTTGCGCAGAATGTAACCATAACACTTAGGTTCGCCTTACGTCGGTTCACACGTACTACCTAGATATTAAAAATGCACAAAATTGAACACAAATTCTTATGGGCGTGTTTGATGTGAATCATCCCGATTAGTTCGTTCTGTTCGTAATTAAGGACTGAATGAGAGAAGGACAGAAAAAGGAACATTCTGAAGCCGACGTGATTTGTATTGTATAAGAAATGAGATTTATATGAAAAGCCTTATCAGATTTCTGAGACCTATGAAAAGCAGCGGACAATTTTAGCTCCATTTTTTTTTCTTTTGTTGGTGACAGAGAAATATTCTGAACAAAGTTTTCAGGATCGCTGTCTGCAGAATATTGTACACGGTCGCACCCACACTTTCAGAAAGTTCTGAAACTCGTTTCTGGCCACGCCGATACAATCGGCCAAGTTATATGGAGCAGACGTTATGAGTTTTAGGCGTACCATAAAGACAGCTCCTTGAGTCCAATTTGAGAAGCTTTGAGTTGTAGAGCTTGCCAAGAAACTTTGCACCCTTTACGTATATTAATATTTTTATCGTATTTATTTTTAATAATTTGTGTGTAGAGCTTTCTTTGGCCTGCCATTTAAAGCGATCTGTCAGGACATGCGCTTGTCGATTTGAATCATTCTGATGCCATACTTACTTACTTACTTACTTACTCCATGGTACAAATTCCTTCTGGAGAAGCTAACTAGTTTGCAGCTAGTCAAGAAATTCCCCGCATTTCACGGAACCCGAAGGTTCATTACCGCGCTCACAAGCGTCCGCCACCTGTCTCTATCCTGGGCCAGCCCAATCCAGTCCATATACCCACTTCCCACCTCCTGGAGATCCTTCCTACTATTATTCACTCATCTACGCCTAGGTCTCCCCAGTGGTCTCTTTCCCTTCGGTTTCCCCACCAAGACCCTATACACCCCCTCACCTCACCCATACGCGCCACATGCCCAGCCCATCTCATTCTTCTCCATTTTATCACACGCACAATATTGGGTGAGGAGTACAAATCATTTAGCTCCTCGTTATGCAAACTCCTCCAATCCCCCGTTACCTCGTCCCTCCTAGATTCTAATATTCTCCTCAACACCATGTTGTAAAACACCCTCAGCTTCCTTTCCTCCCGCAATGTCAGCGACCAAGTTTCACACCCATACAAAACAACAGACAAAATTATAGTTCTATGTATCTTGATTTTTAAATTTTTGAATAGCAACCTGGAAGACAAAAGATTCTGCACCGAAAGATAGCAAGCATTTCCTGACCTCAATCTGCTCCTAATTTCTTTTGCAATAGAATTTTTATTTGTTTGCCATACTTTTTGTAAATACTGTAATAGACGTTTGGGCTTCGCTTTCGGTTTTCAAGTTCTCTTTAGCACTGAATATTCGACGTATAAATGTTATGTACTGCATTTAACGGAACAAATAAAATGTTCTGCTTCAGAACCGCCGGACATCGCAAGCCCTTGCAAGATTCTGGAGGTGCGCTTTCTATTGTACAAGACAAGTTTCGCTTACTTTCATTTCTTACGGGGCGAGAAAATGGTCATAGGGTCGCGTGTGGGTGTGGGGGCAGGCTTTAGGTTTTCGAAACTTTTGTCCATTTGTCACAAAATTGGATGCGAAATTTATTCAATAAGTAATGACACCATCGTGTTTTTATTTAATTTTGCACGGTCGATACTAATAACAACATGGCGCTTTAACTTTTTGGCCCCGGAATTATTTTTTTTTAATTTTAGCACATCCTGTATATAATATGTGAATAACACAGGAACCAAATAAGTTAAAATTATGAAACAAACTGCATCTTGAAGAGAAAAAACCGGAGAGTATATACCATGTTTAAAATATTCAGTACCTATATTTGTTGAATAAATATATAAAATGCAACTTTAGAGGTTAGCGGTGCGGTACGACCACTATAGTTGATATTAGGCGTCAAAAGATTGATCAACTTGTAACGATTGAGCGATATTGGCAAACATCAATCTATGATAATGAAAGACTGTGAAGAAGGAGTTTCAAATCTGGACTTAAGTAATTTGTGAAGCGAATCATTTTAGGTTATTTCAGGCTTCCGTTGCAGTGTATTGGAGGTCTTCGCTATTCTCGAACGTTGCGCCTTCTGTAGGTTGGTATTTGGTAGACGACATTTTGGGGCAACCTATCGGTCCTATTGTCAAGGGTCTTGCTACTTCGCTCAAAATGCCAAACTGCATTGGAAATATTTTATGTAAATAATTAATGAAGTGATTTTCAGAAACTTTGTAAATTTTAGTACTGATTTAACGTAGCCTTAATTATTAAGTTCTAAATGATGATTCTGGTGATGATAATGATAATGATAAGTAACATGTATAAAACTGTCAACATAAACACACTCTCGGTCAATTAGGGTCCGATACAAGAGCACTTGCGCTGGAGTGCATTACGCCAATCAATGTGGTATAAATTTACATTTTATCGATATTATACTAACAACGCAGGATTTGCGAGATTTTAGGTTATCACAGCGGTGTTGCTGACGATTCAGGTCGTCTGGGAGTGCCACTGTCCCTGAACACCTGAATGTTCAAAACATGATTAGTACAACTGTAGTTCTCTACAGTGGCTTTTATTTGTTGTATCCCGAAATATTTGTCCTTACTCTGTTTATTGTTGTCGGGATTCGAAATCCGGTCTTCTGTTCCATATGCAGTCGCATTAATCGTGATGTTTCAAGATACGCGGAAACTAAATGTTATCTATAATTACTGTGTAATTTTCATATTAGGTATTAGGCCTGTCAGCTCTAGATCAGTGACTCACTCGAAATGTTTTTCTCAGTGTATGAAATGCATTTTTAATGTAGCTCTTGGTCACAGGTACTGTCGGGTGAGAAACGTTACTGTAATTAAGCTTATCTCAACTGAAATTCTCAGCTTTTGGGATTAGACATTAGGCAAATTAAATTCAACATGATTCGATTTAAGAATTCAGTTTATTAAAACGTGTAATCATACAGAAAATACAACATTCAAATGTATTTGGAAAAATGTGTTTTTTAGACCAATGATATTCAGTGCTTTCAAAAGAATAGTTTTTCAGGAAAAGTAATTTATCAACAATTTAGAATCCTTTATACACAATGAAACTAAGGAAAAATATAGTAATGAATTGTATTTAAATTATGTTAGAACAACATTTATCGGGATTAACTGGGACGGCGAGGCATCCGAATTCGCAGAAAATCGGGATAATATATTTTTCATTGAAAATAGGCTACACTAGCAATTTGAAGTTCGGTTGTGTACAATATGTACCTGAATCTTTCGACCACGCCTGGTGTTTAGGTTCTAGAAGCCATATCTATGTACCTACCTTGTCCTATAACGGGTAATCTCGAGGCACGTTGATTCGTAAAATTCTCGACAAAATTACCCAAAAGGCCAAGCCCATGCACATTACTGACCATTCGGCTAACCACCGTTCGGATAGGTGGATTTCTACTGTAGTAAAGTAAAGCAGTACCATTACAGGCCTGGACAGGCCCAGAGGTTTCCAAGAAGTTAAGGTTCCCAGATTTCGTGACAACGGTACAGGATGGTGGTAGGTTGTCAGCCTAACGCACCGGCCTCCTTTACCCCCAGGAAATACTCCTGGTACTCATTTCTGTTAGAGGCTGAGTCGACCCCAGGGCCATAGTGCGATCGGAAGGATTTTATATCAATGAAAAATCCACTGGCACCAGCTGGGATCGAGCCAACGACCTTCCGATTTGTAGCACAGCACCTTAACCACTGTGCTACCGCGGTCCCCGTTCTACTGTAGTACAAAATGAAATTAATGTAAGAATTTACTGCAATCAAGCAAGAGAATGTACCATTAAATGAAAGAATTAAACATTCGGTTTATTATAACAAGACACTTTAAAAAATAACAATAATATTCGTATATTTTAACCAATTATGTGTGCTTTTTAAACCAAAGTTAATCCATGCTTTAAAAACAAATAATTTTCAATAAAAAGCAATTTATTAACAGTTTAAAATACTTGATACATGCTTGATCTACATTCCAGGTTATTAAGACGTGGAATTAAAATAAAATACAGTAGAATTCCAATTACATGGATTAATTGGTACGTCGAGCCATCCGGATATGCAGAAAATCTTGATAATTAGATTTTTCTTTCAAAATAGGCTACACTGGCAGTTTGAATTTCAGCTGTTACTATTTACAGTATGTACCTGCGTCTAAAACCTTTCGACTACGCCTGATTTGAAGTTCTAGAAACCATACCAATGCACTGTACTTGATTCTATAACCGATAATTTCGAGGTAACTTATTTTGTAGAATTCTCGACACAAATACTCGAGAGGCCAAGCCTGTCCTGATAGCTGGCGATCCCGGTAACCAGCGTCCGGATAAATGGAGTTTTACTGTAATACAAAATGAAATTAATTTAAGAATGGATTGCAATCAAACACGAAATACACCGCTAAATGAAAAAAATAACCATTCGGTTTATTATAACAAGTAATTTTTAAAAAGTTTACAATAATATGATACATTTATCTCAGTAATTAACCAACTTGATGAACAAAATTTTTGTTTTACAATAAGTTTATTTCATGCCTCTACATGTAAAATAAAAATGTTGTGCATCAAGTTGGTTAATTAGTGAGATAAATATACTGAGATGCACGGTCAGCAAAACGTCAAAAAGATACATGTTAAAAAATTATGTGTTTTTTAAAAAAAAGTTAATCCGTGCTTTCACAACAAATACTTTCAAGAAAGAGAAATGTATTAACAATTTAAAATAATTTACATGTACTTGATCTATATTCCAGTTTATTACAAGGTGGAAGTATAGAGAAAATATAGTATAACTCTACTTATCCAGATTATTTGGAACAGCGGGCAATCCGGATACTCAGAAAATCCGGAATAATTGGATTTTTCATTAAAAACGGACTACACTGGTAGTTTGCAGTTCAGCTGTTACTATTTACATTATGTACCTGGGACTACACCTTTCGACCACGCCTGATTTGAAGTTCTAGAAGTCATAACAATGTGCTGTACTTGATCCGATAAACGGTAGTTTCAAGACAAGTTAGTTTTATAGAATTCTCTATAAATTTATCCGAAGGACCAAATCAATCCGGTTAATTGGCGATCCGGATAACCAGCGTCCGGATAAGTGGAGTTCTACTCTACAATAATAAAGTGTAATTAAACAAATTATGTGTGCCTTTTCAACCACAGTTATTACATGCTATGTAAAACAGTTTTCAAGATAACTCATACATTAACAATTCAAAATGCAAGATATACAGATTGCAACTAGAGCATAAGAAATGAACTACAGTCATCCCTCGCTTTTTTACCGATTCGTAATTGGGGGGTTTGCGGGAACTGTTTTAGGATAAAAATTAAAAATCCGGGAAATTTTTCGGAACAATCTAGATGGTTCTAGAAGCTTCGTGTTGAAATGATGCGCCTGGTCATGCGATACACGCGTGACTTGCTCCTATAACCAAAGAAAGTGAACCAGTGCAAAATAACTTTTGAAATGCGTAAAAGTTAAATTTAGTATATTTTTCATTTTTATTATTTTGTGGCTAAAAGGTGATTAAGCACAAAACTGATAAAAAAAATACATTGTTAATTCAAAACAGCTAAAATATAGTAAAATGTTTTGCGGGCAGTCAGTGATCCGCTGATAGTCGCTCTTTGCGCGCGGCCTTGATACCAAACCAATTAAAAGCGAGGGACGGCTGTATGTACAATAATACGAAATGAAATTAATGTAAGAATGGATTATGTAAGAATGATAGTAATTAAACAAAAAATACATAATTGAAATAAAACGTAAAAAGTAACGGAAATTTAACAAAACTACATGAAATTTAATGTAGTGATTTACGAATAATATATATACATATATATATATATATATGTATATATATGTATATATATATATATGAGGAACAACCAATACTGAATTAAAATTAAACACATCAATGAATATATCACTTCCTGTCATGTCACATGCAATAATGCCACTTCCGGTAATATCACTTTCTGTAATGTCACGGACGGTAATATCATTTCCGGTAATTTCCCTTCCGGTAACTGCCACTTCCGGTAATGTCACTGACGGTATTTTCACTTTCGGTAACATCGTTTCCGGTAACGTCACTTTCTGTAGTGTCACTACTAGTAACTTATTTCTGGTAATGTCACTTCCGGTAATGTTATTGACGGTAATGTCAATTCCGGTAGTCATTTCCGGAAATGTCACGGCAATATCACCTCCAGCAATGCCAGTAACGGTAATGTAACTGCCGGTAGCTGTCACTTCTGGTAACTCACTTCCGGTAACGTTATTGACGGTAATTTCATTTCCGGTAGTCACTTTCGGTAATGTCACTGTCGGTAACTGTCACTTCTGGTAATATGACTTCCGGTAATGTTATTACGGAAATGTCAATCCTGATAGTCACTTCCGGTAATGTCACGGTAATATCACTTCCAGCAATGTCACTAACGGTAATGTCACTGCCGGTAACTGTCACTTCTGGAAATGTTATTGACGGTAATGTCAATTCCGGTAATGTCACTTCCGGTAATATCACTTCCAGCAATGTCGCTGACGCTGTCACTTCCTGAAATGTCACTGCCTCTAATGTCACCTCCAGTAATATCACTTCCGTTAGTTTTATTGGGGTGAGACATGCAGAGGCTGGCTGTACTACCCACGTCACGGAACCCTTGCTGTTTTGTTGCTCAGAGCCTTAGAGCCGTCTTGATCTGACGCACTGCGGTAACTAATTTGACCATATTATAGAATGTGGACTGGTGCAGGTTATACAGGTGATGTGTATCATGTGTTCATATCAACATAATAAATTTGCCCTAATTATTACAAATACCACATTACATCGCTTGACTACATTTGCCGTCATCCGACCTGAACGGTATGTAAAACACAATACTTGACCTCAACTGCCAACATTGAACAATTTTACTATCTGCGTGAGACAATTGTGTGGATTATTAAAATGTGGATAGGAAGCGGTAATTTGGAATTCCAGCTGTGAAGGAGAGACTGTGTAAAAAATATCCAGTCTTTCTCATTTCAGTCACGTCTGAGTCCACTTCTTAGTTGCCATATTTCCATTGTTAATTTTTTACCCTGTCAACATTATTACAATTCTAAGACGAGGAATCACAAATAATGAATATGTCCTGACATTTTAGATGCTTGGTTTGGAGATGCGGAGAGATGGGTTTGTTAGAGAATTTTTGACTTGCGACACCTAAACTAAAAATATTATGTTGATTTTATGCTGCATATGTACGTTAATTAAGCACTAAATTCTGCAACAGTAGATCGCCTTGCTTTCGAAGGACTGATTAAGTTCAGTGCAGGTCTGAATTTAGAAAAATACATAAGGTAGAACTGACGGAAAATTTCACATGCCAGCCTAACTTAAGCCAAATTTTCAGCCACAAGAATGGCAGACGCCTTAAGTAAATAACCCGGAATGTTATGTTATGTATTTTATCGGTATTCTTGTGAAGGTATCCCTGATGGTGGTCGCGAAAGCGACCGAAACATGTAGGTAATAAATAATACATGATAAACGCATTTTATACATGTGCATTTGTTAGTCTGCTACATAAATTCGGATGTGCCTTTACTGCACGGATATGGAACATGTTATGTTTGGCATATAATTTTTTTCTTATTTAAAAGATTTCTTAACACTGATGAATTTTGGGTCATGATTTTGTTTCCATTTTGTAGCAGTTAAATAACTAGATTTATTATTCTATGTGTAATATTTTACAATTACTCTCTTTTGTTTATAATTTTATTTGCTTAAGGTAAAGCGGTTCCATATTGCTAGCGAAATTTTGAAGGCTAAAATCTGCCTTGTAAAAAAAATTGAATTTTTAGATGGAGTTTGATAAACAATAAATTCCCCACATATTAGACCCATTCAGATTTGATGAGACAGGACAAAATCAAAATCCAAAAGCCCATTTGGTTTCTATATTACCACCTCTTCCTCTACCATAAATGCATATTACAGAAATATTAGTAAGGTGGTTGAAAGACAAATGAGATTAAAATAAAACCAGCCCTTGTTTAGGCCCATTTTACGCATTCTTGCTTTTTTGCCCGTTGCCATTTTACACTGCTTCTTAATTTACACCCTGTCATTTTCGGTTTGTAACATCTTTTATTTGGCTGCCTTCTATTACGCTGACCTCTTATTTCTGTTGGAAAAACGTTTCTTTACTCTTCTTATATTCACGCCTAGTTTGTGAGGAACGGAACTGGATCGTAAAACAAGGGTACAGTGTGTCGCGTTATGGAATGCAGTTAAGGACAGGAACTTAGAACTATATCTGAAACTAAACAGCGTCACATCCAGTAAGACGATGTGTTTAGATCCATCGTCATGAAAATCTGACATAATAAATCGAGGATGTGCAGGTGAATGAGTTTGGCACAAATTATAAAAATTATCTACTTTTAATCTAGCATGATTCATAGGTAAACATAAACACATCTACAGCTTCATATGCATTCCGTGTTGAAGTTAAGCTGTGGCAACTTTGCGCGCAGACATACGGTGTAAATCGTACACATATTATTAGTGAAATGATCACTGAATTTAGTGCTCCCAGCGCACGGCACTAAAAAGGAGTTTCAAATGCACTGCAGTTACCAAACCGTGTCTACCTATCTACCAAACAGCACAGAGTCACATAAAATAACACTGCAGAGTCTCTATTTTACTGCCATGATAACGTCAGACTTCAGACAAAATGTAACATTCCAATAATAACTGTCAATATAAAGTTGTAGAACATGTCTACGAAACTGCACCGCCTAAATTGCAATACTACAGGTAGAGTCTCTCGCTAGAGGCCCCAAACTATTGTCTATAAAAAAATTATGTTATTGAGATAATGACTTGAAAATTTATATACACATACCGGGAACGATGCAAAACAGGAATTGCTCATAATCGATGCTGAAACTGGTATCCTTTCACATCCAAGCACACTGGAATGCGTTTCTCCGAATTCTGGAATACTTTTCCCAAAGTGTCAAAATTGACGGCTTGGATCTCTTGGCGTATAGTGTCTTTGAATTGTTCGATTGTGCGGGGTGTATTTTGGTACACTTTGCCCTTCAATTGGCTCCAAAGAAAGAAGTTGGCAGGCGTTAGATCGGCTCCCCCTTGTCTCTAACTTTTTAACCAATTTCTGGATGCAACACTTCGATTGTGCACGTCTTTCACCAAATTCCGTTCGAAATGCCGTCTGGCATACTTTAAATGCACATGTTTGCCAGTATTTACGAACGAGAAACCCGCGCTGTTCGACTGTATATATAGACAATAGTTTGGGGCCTCTAGCGAGAGACTCAAACTGTACTGTGTAGTGTGTACGTTCACCGCCATTTCAGTTCCATCAGACTCGGAAGTACCGCAGGCATCGCATCTGATTTCTGTAATTACATGCAGTGAGCATCCCGTCATTAGGGTTTCAATCAGCCAATCCCCCATTAACATACCCACAATTCCAGACGTGCAGAACAATTATTGGAGAGGGATTCCCTATTCTTTGTATGTTAAAACTTTAATTTAGACTTTAGGTAACATGTTATGCTGTGTTTTCTTGGAGCTCAATAATGTAGCCTACAGAACTACAATTAAAGGAGGCAACACATAGGCTTGCCTAGGCCTGGACCTAAACGAAGTTTCACACCAACATTTACACTTGCACTTCCAGGCAGTTCAATTTTGATGTACTTTTCTAACCCGACACCAGTAAATATAACTCATTTATGTGCAATCGATGTACAACAATTCACCTGTCTTTAAATGGAAGAGGAAAATTGAAAATTAAGGAAAAAATAAAAGCAAATAAAATATCTGGATTGCAGCGCATTTTTTCGAAACTAAAATTACCTACCTGTGAAAGTCGCAATTTGTGTATGTATTCGTAATTGTAATCACAAAACTGCTTGTAGATTTTCAGCTTTTGCGCATGGCACTACGGGGGATTTGTATTGTCACCCAGCCCTTATTTAAACCCAGAATATAACAGCCTTTGGAAGGAGTCAGCAGGCGTTTATTCAGGGAATAAATTGAAAAAATTTGTAATGACGAATTTATAGTTGACTGTATTTTAGAGTATATGACGTTATTTCGTTAACAGAATTGGAAGTTACTTTAGCTGTGGACTGTTACTTCCGTCATTTAAACTGTATTTAAAAATAATTTTTGTACAGTAATAGTTTAAAAAGAAAACTGAAATAACCTGATGAATTATTCTTAGCAAACAAGCACGGAAAAATCAACATCATTCTAAACTGACAGAGTTATTTGAAGTATGCCAACCTTCAATATGTTCCGTTAGACCTTGCTTTGATTTTGGTTTAACTTTAATATCTTATTTCGTATCTAATTTTTAATGTGTGGACTTCAAGGAACGTCATCCCCGTTGTGTTTGTTAGAACCTAAAGTAATAATTCTATAAGGATATAGCAGTCGTAACACAACTATATTATCAGTTGTATATAACATAAACTACATGTTTCGGCCATTGCTACTGTGGCCATCATCAGGTTCGATACAATTTATCAGAGAAGCTATATAGATAAGATATAACACAGAACAATTATTAGTATTAGTGTAGGTAAGGGGAACGAGATCTAGTTTACACAAAGTCAGTGGACGTGTGTGCAGATGGTAAAGAACCGAGCATGTAACATGAACCGACTCGGCACGCGCACTGCATTGTCATAGAAAAACAGGATAACACATGTTACATGCATGGTTCTTTACCATCTGCATACACGCCCACTGACTTTGTGTAAACTAGATCTCGTTCCCCTTACCTACACTAATACAAATAATTGTTCTGTGTTATATCATATCTATATAGCTTCTCTGATAAATTGTATCCACCTGATGATGGTCACAGTAGCAATGGCCGAAACATGTAGTTGATAATTTATATACAATTGATAATATAGTTGTGTTATGACTGCTATATCCTTACAGGATTATTACCTTAGGTTTTAATGTGTGGATTTTACGGGTCTGAATTTTTCACGCACTTAAAAAGCAAACTACTTGGACTGAAATGAATTTAGGGAATATTCGCATATACCATTCCGCAGTCCTTCTGACAGTATCCAGTCAGTGTTACCAACGATACTGGGTGTTGCAATTAGACCCTCACATTTGATACTGTTGTGTCACAAACATTACGTTCCTTGCGACTGCCCTAAACCTGGACACTGGCCAGCATTGTTTTCATGAACCATGGAGCATGCCGCTGAAGCAGAGAAGCGATATACACATAAAAAAAGGACTTACGAGTACCGTAGTGCAACAGATATAAACATGGAAGCTTCAGATGGAAATAGCCACTATGACATGTAAAATACAGTCACCTTTTGCGCGTGCCCAATAATTCTTGTAATTGTTCACAGCAGGTGACGGCAAGCATATTGTGTGTTTGTTCTTTAATGACATTATGTGGCTTTCTGTGGTTGTATGGATGTGTTTGTGTATTTGTGTGTTGTATGTATGTTTGTCCGTGAATGTAAGTGTGTTTGTATTTGTGTTTTTGTGACGTAGTGATTTATTTAGTATACGCTGGATTAGAGCTCACCACATCACTACGTCAAGCATCAATCCTTACAGACAAAACGATTTTATAAATCCCAAGATTTTAATTATTACCCATATTTAACTTTCATTTGTATTACGTATATAGTTTTAACTGAAATTATAACAATTTTCAATTGATGTGGAGTGACGGCGGCACAGCTAACCAAATTTATACGTTTGTATTCTTGTAATAATAACTTCACACTGAAGATGGCCGCAATAGCAGCCGAAACATATTGGTGAGAATTTAGTGAATAAAGTACATAGTAAACATTGAAGTACATTATGCTGGTTATTTATGAATTATGTTACTGCCTTTACATTTTATACTTGTATCTCAGGGGAAATTTGTGTTTTGTGTTTTCGCTTTTGTGTGTGTACTTGTGTTTCTACACGTACTTGTATGTTTATGTATGTGTATGTAGAAGTATTTCTGTTTTTGTGTGTGTTTTATTTGCCTGTTTATGTAGCTGTATTTCTGTATGTGTGTGTTCTTACCGTCACCACCGAATACCCCATCCCCAACTCCTCACTCCAGTCTCTTCATTCTTCGTACCTGTAACAAACAGAAAAGATATTTGTGGTTGATAAGAAGAGTGCGTTAATGTATTTGTCTACCGCATCTACCCGAATATCGGCTTCGGTGGTCTAGAGGTAGCGTGCTGGCCTTTGGTACCCAAGTTCGCGGGTTCAAACCCGGCCGAAAAACTCCTCAGCACGCCTTCCTTCGGAGGGGAAGTAAAGCCCTAAATTTATGTGGAAGTCAGAATTTAGACAAAATTACTACCGGACATCTTTCTCGCCCGCAGTTCCACCTTTCGCTACTAGGCTCTCTCGCGTCACTGAAGACGCAGAGGCACGTGGTGGCGAAAGTAGGAACATCTAAAGGCGGGGAAAAGCAATGGCAATCTATCCCAAAGAATTTGCCTAGGATGCGGTGTGCCAAGAGCCACATCGGTTCCATAACTGGGCTCTGGTTCCTGCCGGACCGGCCTCTAGGGCTGAATACTAATGAATGAATGAATCTACCCGAATACAAAACGACCCTGTATGTAAGAAGAAGACCTCAACCGAAACTTCAATTTTTGTAAAAACTCCTGTGTACACACGAGTCAAGTCTTTATGTCACTAATTGTTTTCATGCTTAAAGTTCTGGATTTACCTACCATGTATGATGTCCTTCCAACATGACATCATCTGTGTTCTTCATTGCATCTGACACACAGCATTTCTTGGACCCCTTGTTGAAAATTCTCTTTGAAGTTTCATCACAAATAGTTTTAATCCACTGCCTCAGGAACCATTCAGATGGTTGTCTTTTGTTTCCGTAGTAGGCAGGGCAGTTCCAGATAGCAGCCATTCACCATACACGTAACATGTACTTGGAATGTTCTGCTAATTACCATATCGAGAACCTGTACGTGAAAGGTCACGTTTTCTATTATGACCAGCACAACAGTGCTTATGTAGTGAATATCAAATTTGAGTTTCACTGCCTACACCGATGTTGGATTTTGTTTTATGAAACCCACCCGGCAACTTTGCCTCTAGCTGCATGCACTCTTGCAAACTCAACGCAGCGAAGGCAGTTCACTGTACTTTAGAAAATGACCGACCTCGACGTTTTGTCAGTTCGTTCCTCTTTAACCATGTGTTAGAGGCTATAGTGACATATAGAAAGTTTGTTAAGCTTTTAAGAATAGATGATACATCAATTCATCTATATATATATATCTGTTTTACAGAACATTGTCCTCGCTCAATTGAAATAACTTGCTTATTGAAATTACTTGTTGATTTGATCACTGCTGGCTGCTACTTACCTCTACCTTGAAGAAAACTTTTATATTGTGTATCCTGTGTTGAACCAGTGTAAAGCAGAGGTTGAGATGCTGTTAGATTTCAGTTACCTTCTGATTATACAAGGCGAGTTGTGTTGACTGGATTATAAATTTTACAAACCTTGAGCTGAGCAAGTTTGGTTGTTATTTGGTTAATTTTATTAAGTCTAAATTCCAAATTACTCCGCGAGTAGATATATATATATATATGGTGAGACAATTATTTAAACTGATTAGTTTGGACGTTATTTAGACATTGAACATATTTGTACATTAACTAAATTGCTATTTTGGATTTCTTTTTATTTATTAGAATTAGTATATTAGAATATACTTTTAGAATTGAATTGAATTGAATTATTTGAACGACTCTACAACATACTTGAATTCCCGATAAATTATACAGAGAAGTTACGACGAATTAGTTGCCATAATAGGATAAGATTTTTACATGGTGACAGCACTGCCCTAGGAGTTAAGAAGTGAACTATCAACTTTATAACAAGTAGTGTCCACCCGCGGAAGGACTAACAGGGAATAGGTTAACCGGTGTTAGACACTACACTTAGATTATACGTTTTCACTTCTTTTGTTACTAAGTGACCCTTGAATGCACCTGAAGCCCGCACTCCTCGTTTCTTTATAAGAACTTGGTTTTATATTCCAGACTTAGCTCAGTATTCGACCTGAGTTCTTCTTTCAACCGTATGTTCTCTTTAGGCTTAAGTATGATTCAACTACTTTTTTTGTTATTTCGAAGAATCTTTTTTTGCAGAATAAACAACCGTCAATTTCCTCAATTCAGCCAGGCCTCAGTTCTCAGTTTTCCATGTTTGTAGTTTGACTAGTAATAATTTTGATCCTTTTGCGTAAATTGCAGTCATGGTCAGCATATAAAAAAAAGACTGCTCTTTCTTCTGTGTCACACGTTTGTCCAGAAGGTTACAGTGTTCCCGGTACAGATTCATTAAATGAAGCTAGTGGGCTATTAATTTTACAAAGGTAATCTGTCGGAAGTATGAGCACTATTGTAGTTATGCACTGAAGAACTGACACTTTATGTCGCAAATTCCTTACCACCCAACCGTTATTGGCTGTGATATCTTGACTTGCAATCATCAAAACTTAGCGAGTTCCAAAGTCTTCAATAGTACATTCTACCTAGCATGGGAAGACATCTATTAAGTTTTGTAGTACAAAAAACCCGTAACGTTTTGTCAGTGTCACTGCAATTCCGTTACTTGGCCTGCGAAATGTTTTCCGAGTTAAATTTTCTTCCTCTGATAGTAGTTTCTTCCTACTTCCAGCCTCTTAGTGTCTGTTCCCCGACAAAGAATTTCTGTGCCGCATGGCATGTTGTTTATTCTTCTGTGTGTCTAATTATTTTAAAATTGGCATTGTAGCTGCAACACACTGACTTTGGTAATTTAGGTACTGTTTTTTAAGGTGCCCACCCGGCTATTCCACAACACTGTAACCTAAAAACTTCTCACTTCAAGAATATTACCTGACATGAGCTGTTGAGCTATCAATAACGAAATCAGAAATATCAATTAAAGTAGATACCTGCTGTAGCGGGTATGTAATATTGTTTATTACTCTAGTCGCGGTAGATACAAAAATCATTCACTCTTTTCATGTAAAGTTTGTAAATTTGTGCGCGTGTGTGTAAGGTAACCCAGTTTTCTCCCTGATATATTAGGAAATAATTCTTGTCTTATATTGGGTAAGTGCGGGCCCACAAACTCACCAACTACTTTAATATAAAATATGATTAATTTTTCATAAAAATTTATTTATGTGCTTTAAAAGGTTTTAGGAAGAAATAGACATTATGTGGTCTAGTGGTCAGAGTTTCTGGCTACAGATACAGAGGTCCCGGGTTCGATCCCCGGCGCTACCAGATTTTCTGAGTAGTAGTGGGTCTGGAACGGGGTCCACTCAGCCTCGTGAGG
>Ga0123354_10005762_pt1 | contig 18143 bp, 12 predicted proteins | sample TergutLab28metaG_2_FD_97872 | JGI IMG/M metagenome (GOLD analysis project Ga0123354, IMG submission 97872) | Labiotermes labralis P4 segment gut microbial communities from Petit-Saut dam, French Guiana - Lab288 P4 | ecosystem: Host-associated > Arthropoda: Insects > Digestive system > Gut ...
CTAACATCTAGTCGAAACATGTAGCCTTACTCTAGAATAAATAGATTGTGCTGACGTACGTTTGTGTAATACTAATTAATTTTCAAGCACATCGTGATGCCTTCATTCAGAACATTTTATTATTGTTGTAATTACTATATTGTGACCACCAACATATTTTGGCCACTCGTATGGCTATCTTGAAGGTTACAAGTGCAAGAATACAAATATATTATATTTATAGTTTGTCCTCCCCAGTTTTGATTAAAATTCTGGTTAAGTGATAAAACAGTGATGTGTACAATATTAGAAGTTAAAAATGATTTTCTGTAGTATGGTAAAAACCATAAGCCTACTTGTACATCACTCCACAAAACCATAATCAAACAATCATTTTTAACCTCTAATATTTAACACCACACCATTATACCACATAAACAGAATTTGCTGGTCTTTGATAAATATTATACATGTACCATATTCCCACATGCAAAACACAATGTTTGATGTACAGTATCCCCCTATCAATCACAGTACATCATATTTTAGAAAAAAAATGCTGCTATCTTCATCCTGCACCATTATGAATAGGTGTGTCTTATGTACACTGAGAAATACAGTGATTTTGTATTTTTTGCTTGGAGTAGGCAACTTTCTGTAGCCATACAAAACAACTAGTAGTTTAACTGATGTATATTCTAATTGTCACCATTTTGAAATGTAGAAGAGTTATTATATTTAATTGTTGTTGCATATTCTCTAATTAATAATTTTATTTCTTCCACAAAAGCCTGTCAGTGTAGCTTGTTTGTTTTAGTGTTATCTGAACTGCATTGAATTGACCCACAGGAATGACACGTTTTGTTGTTGTATCATTACAGGTCAAGATGACAACAAGGGCATGAGAGATGGTCCCCCCCAACTAACACCACCTCCTCCCCCTCAATCCAATGAACATACAGGACAGCAGCCCCCAACACTGGAACCTTACATTACACCACTCCCCAGCAAGGTAGTGATGAGCAAGGGTAGTAAGAAGTGGTTGGGTGATCCCAGTCCCTTGGAAGCTTCCAGACCATTGCCTGAGAAGAGCCCTCTTTATGAACTGGATGATGAGAAGGAGCCAGAGGACAGTGTAGCTATGAATGTATCAGAGCCAGAATGCCAGAAGACACCTCCACCCATTTACCGACAGCCTGAGTCATCATCCAATGCAAGTTTGTTAGTGGAGGCAGCACTGGATGCAGCAGAACGTGACATTGACATATCTGGGGTTGTGACTTCTCCCACAGTCATCACAGCAAGTGACAAACAGAACAGTGAGCCCTTGTACCCTCATCACTTAGTGAATGGGCATCTGGCACCCTCACCTTCCTCCCCTGCTGACCATATGGACAGCTACACTCTGCAGTCTCCTGCAACAACTCCAGATCCACAGGAGGGCTCCCCTTCAGGTCACTTGCAGCAACTGGAGGGCTATGCATCCCCACCACGCATGCATTACAGCATGCACCATCAAGAAGACCTCATCTCACCAGCTGAAACACCACATCCTGCAGGCTACATGCATCAGTCTGAAGAGATGTCACCTGACAATGAGCGAGGTGGTCACATGGACGGCTATAGTCCCCACTATGAACTGCACCATCAGGTGGCCACTGACAACCTGTCTAGTGATGAGGGGGAAGGGGCACAAAACTTAAGCCTGGGTCTCAAGGAGAAGGCAGGACTAACACTTGATCTGGCATACAAGCAATATGAGGTATTGGAAGAACTTCGCCCTGGCTTTGAGCCACTTCTGGTGGGCTCCACAGAGCTGCAGGGCCTTGACATGTCTGCACGCAGCTACCATCATGGGAACTTTGGCTCTCAGACTGTGTCACGCTACCATCACACAAGTGTACTGTATGATATGGCAGCAGGTGGTCCAGAGAGGCAGAGTGTTGACCTCAGTATGACCAGTCGAGTTGGCAACGGATACACTTCTCCCCCTCCTCCTCCCCCTTACTCACACTCTGAAGTGCTGCGTGTTGTGAGCCTGGACCTGTCACGTCACCACCCTCATCACCCACACCATCAGCTGTCTGTGCCCCGTGCCATGACTCCTTCCCCTGCCCCACCTGGCACTCCCAACCATGTTGTCTCAGAAATGAACCGAATGTCCACTGTCAGTAACCAGGGATTAGTGGACCCAGGCCGCATCTTGTCTCCACCTCCACATACCAGCTATCAGACTTACCCCCTCTCACCCTCCCCATACCATCGCACACCTCACATTGCCTCTACATCTCCTTCTGCATACCATCACTACTCAGGGTACTACTAGGGAGCTGGGAATACTCACTTTCATATTGATAATTAAATATGGTTTAAAAAATTTCCTGCAAATGGAATTTAACTCATTTTGTGGTGGACTGATGATAAGTTTAGATTCAGTGTATGACATAAATGTTTCTATCTGAGTGCATATATTATTTGTGTTATTGGACATGCTTCCAGAATGTTGTGTGTTCATCATCAGAGAGAATGTTGCAATTTCTTAATTTCTAGTATTATTTTAATCACTTCAACTACTACTACTTCTACCACCACCACCACCACCACCACCACCATGACCACCATTGCCACTGCCATCACCATCATCATTACTATTATCACTTTTTCTTCTGCTTCTTCTTCTTCTTCCTCTTCTTCTTCTTCTTCATTTTCTTGTGCAACATATTAATGAATGTCACAGTATAAGCATTCTTCATATACAATTTAATGCCAAAGATATGTAGTGACATCAGTATTTGTCCTGGAACATTGAAGTCTTTACAAGGTTGCCTAATTAATTCTGTCTGAGGAACGGATATAGTCCTTGCATTGCACATGCTGCTACAGGCAATATGCACATCTAGATGCAACAATGGATGCATGTTGGATAATGACAGTACTGGTCCCACACCACAGAGTGGTAAATGTTAAAAAAGTTACAAAATTGTGATAGCCTGGAATGGCACGATGTTCGTATGGAGTTTTGAAAATTAGTTACGCTGTAATTCGTGTTTATAGCTGAACTGGTAGTGAAGTAGTTTGTTACTTGTGAACCCTATGGATGGCTATCTGTTTCCTTACTAGTCCATGGCACCCCTCTTCAGTGTTCCAGGATTTAAAGTGGGTACTGAGTTATTTCAAGTGTTGCAACTGTTTTTGCATCAGGGATCTCAAGTGTTGTGCTGTGTTTTGTGTGGTAGGAACATAATTTAGGAAACAAAGTTAAAATATGTGTAGAATATGTAGATTTTGATACTATATTAATACATGTATATTTGTTAATGTAAAAGATGTATTCAAAATTGTTGGTGTTTAAGTTGACTGGAGTAATTAACTTCACTTGAGGATCCCCATTGTCTAGTCTGCTGCAAGTTCAGTAATTGCTGCATGAGTTCCAGGGACTCAGCATACTGATACCTGTTGAAGTGTTTTGATTGTTGTAATTCAGTCTGCATCTTTTGTTTTGAATGTTTGGGCCAACATTGCTCTAAGTACAGTAACTTAATCCCATAATTTTTTCTTATGAGAGACTCTTACAGCTATGCCATCTTCAAGTATCAGAGGCTTTAAAACTAGTTATATACCTGGCACCTACAGTTGCTTATATTTGGCAACCAACACATTTAGTTTTACAAGCTTCTGAATTGCATACAGCTTGTTCCTTTGCTTCTCGTAGGGAAATGAGTGTAAAGGCAAACTCTGCAGAAGTACACATATTTTCTGAAGCCATTTGTTAGTATTCTACATACCTTATTACTCCTTGAACTTCATATATTGCAGAAACAAGTCTGCTGATGAAAGCTAGTCCCTCCTGAGATTTTAGATGACACAAGAGTGAATTATGTTTTCTTTGATTTCATTAAATGTTCATATACAAAAGTATGGCAAATAAAATCTGCAAATCAGTAAAGAGATCTACATCTTATGTGATGTTTCAGTTGTTTGTGCAGAGAGCCATGTTTTATGAAAATTGATAATGTTTAATTTGAGTTCTTGTGGAATAGGGTTTATATTAATTTGATATGTTATGAACCAAAATTAAGTTCACCTGACAACCATTAGTGTAGATTCAGAATACCAGATCACATTGAGTTACATTCAGAAGTTTTGAAGATGAAAGAGGAATGGGTGGATGAACATGACCTCCTCTGACTACATTTATTTTGTATAAAGAACACTTTAAAATAGTAATAGTCTTAGCCTGTTACATTAAAATTTAGTGAGGAATTGTATTATACTAACTGCTATTGCAAAATGGTAATAATATCTCAGACAAATGCACTAATTAATCCCACTGTGGTGCAGGAAATTAGCAAAAATGTTAAACATATACCAAATGTTAACCCTTTCATATCACAGTTTATGTGAAACTGTCTCAGTATCGTCAAAAAACGAAACAAAAATGATCTCTTTACTGTACATTGTGAACAGCTTTGTGACTGTTGAAACCTGCAGTTTAAGTAGTTTTGAAAATGTAATGAAAATTAGTGTGATTCGATATATATATATATATTATAATATTGATTTTATAACTTAGCATTACATATTATGAATAGCAGTAGGATAAAGGAATGTACATGTTGGTTAAGATTGCTTTCACTATTTAAGTCTATTTAATGTTGAGCGGTAGGGTGATTAATGAATTTGAAAGGATTTGCAAGGACGTGGTCTTGCCCTAATAATGGCATTACTCTGGTATTTGCCTGGAGTGACTGAGGACAAACATGAAGCCAATGAGGTATGTTAAATCACAAGAATGGATATGAAAAATATGTGTACCCAAATTGTAGTACACCTTTCCACGCTTGTTTAAGCTTAAATTGTAAATAGCTAACCACAAAGTATTCCACATTTGCAAGATACTGGAAATTCAACAGATGATGTCAGAATTGTACATGCTGATTTAGTACCAAAACTGTTGATCAACTAGTGTAATGATCTATTTTGATGGATATAATAGTGGAAGGCTGTTTGTGGCACTTGTGTGCTGCTTGTCATCTCATGCTGGACTCAACACTTCAAAAAATACAGTACTCACTCTGTATACAGTCATTTGAAACCAAAAGTTTTTTCATGTACTAGTAAATATTTTTACATATTTTTATTCTTGATTGTAATGTCTTAAGGATATTTGCATATGTACAATTTGCTTGTGTGCCAAAAAGTATTTACTGCTTAACATTTTTGCATATACTGTATAAATGAAGTTGTTAGTGAGGTATATTTTATGTCTTTTTGTTCATACAAATTTTTAATGGATATTATTGTCTAGCTATGACATTTTAACACATTAGTTATCAGATATTATACATATATTTAAATATATATTCTGAATGTCAAGACTAAACTGTTTGAACATGCTCATACGGCCCAAACATCCTGGCAGTTTTGAATGTTCATAAAATAAGCAGCTAAGTAGTTCATGTTACCAAAATGATAAGCTCTAAATCAGGGATTTAGAAACACTTCTATTTGATATGGGCCCATTCTGAACAATTTTACTAGTCTAATTTCTACAAAAGTGTTTCATTTATTTTTGTTAAGGTAGCTCTTAAAGACTTTTTCTCATAAATTATTTATAATTGACTAACAGTGGCAGTGTTAGGTGAGAAAAGGATATTGGCTTGTTGTTCTACTGAAGTATCGCTTGAGTAATTCATACATATTTGTGTTAAAAGCACACATGAAAATACTACGTGAGACTGGATTTATATTATTTGTATTCTAGTGGTGTGTGCAAATGAAAGTCTTCTTCAGTTTTCATACATGCAAATGGGAAGAAATTTAGATGTTCAGAAAAACATTAAATTATAGCAATGAGCCAGTACCTGTATTGTTATATCATTGTTTTTATTTTTGTATCTATACATGAGACCACTGTGACTGCATATATAAATTGAAATTAATTTTTTTTTTATAGTGCAGACAGTAATAACACTTCAGCACTGATGTACAATATTCCCCTAGAAATGGCTGTACGATTCAATGAAATGGTAGGTCAGTGGATAATACTTCTCACAAAATCAAACTCATATTACTAAACTAATGAAAAATATACACCTGCATTTGCAGAAAATCTTACCTTTTGAGACATTATCAGCAGTTACTTCTTGAATTAGGAGGAGAACAATCCACACAAAGCCAGATAGCTTCTTTGTGCAGAATGATAGTACATAGTACTGCACAAATAGTGAAATAATGTTCATGAGCATATGAACTCAGACAGTTCAGTCAGTAATGTGACTGGCTACAGGCTGCTTGACTGGGGTACTGTTACCAGCAGGGACACTGTGTCCTGCCGAGCACTGTGGCGTATGCATTCTCCTATCCAGTGAATGCTAAAGCTCCCATTTGTCAGAATAGTGCATCTGGAGTATGAAACTGACCACTCTCACATCTATCAATTGCCAAAGTCAAGGAATGCACTAAAGCTGTATCTCCATATCCCCAACATGTGTTCATGACAAAGTCCCAAAATACTGTGTGACTTGATTAATTTTTCCAAGAGACTGCATGAATTTTAGGTTTTTTTTTGTGATGGAAGAATTCACTTTGGGAATTATCCGTGATCTGGATAATAAAAATTTCATCAGGTTTAGGACCCAACCTCCATCTTTAGGTATAAGAAAATGGTATCTACTCTCTGGTCTCCATTAGACGAAGCTAGTTCTAGTCACCTATTTTCTCTTCTGTGATCATTCGTAAGATAGTTACTATTTGTCAGAAACAAGCACAGCTGTCCAGTGTGTATATGCAAGTAGTATTAGATAAGTAAAGATACATTAACATGCAGTCCCCACACATTTTGGCTGCAATTGCTTATGCCCTAAAGAGTTTGGATGGAATCCAAAAGTACAGCAGATAAAAGGAGACAGAGTCTAGATGGTACCTGAAAGAATTTAGACAAAGTGAATTGTAGCTGGAAGAGTTTTTTTGTATCATGCTTTCAATTAATGAAGGGAACATTTCTCATTTAATATCCACAAGATCTTTGAAGTAATGCTACAGAGCTGATTCTCATGTGGGATACATCAGCTAAAATATTTTATTTTTTAAAATCTGTACTTTTACTTAGAAATCTGGCATTACAGGTATCTACCCTTGTATAATTGATTTTTCAAGAAGTATGTTTTTGCATGGAATTGTTTATTTTGTTGAACTCTCTGAACACTGTCATGGTTTTAAATGATGGGAATTACTGTATTGCCACTATGGTTATAAATGTATAAGTTAATCTGTGGGCTTCAAGTTCTTGACTAAGCAGTTGAGTGTCACCTTGCACAGTGCAGTCATGTCTTGAAGTTTGGTTGCATGAAATTATTTGAGGTTATTGCCCACTACTGGCAGTGACTGATGTGAGCGCTTCATGCTGCGGTGTGTGCTTAAAGGGTACTTGCATGGACACCCCTTCTTGAACACACAACAAATTTTCTTCAGTACAAATCACAATAGCTGGAAAAATTCTGCGTGAACTACCTGTGATATGTGCCCTTTAAGCCACATTGTGTATGTTGTGATAATCTCTTTCTATATATTTTTGAGATTACAAACCGTAGGTGCTATAGTCATACTGAAAATAAATTATTGTGTTATACAGAATATTATGTGATTGTCATTTTGTCACCTAGAGTGCATTATTATAGAATACTGTTAAGTTACATGAAGGGGAATGTATTGGGTATATATTGAAGAATGTGTTTGAAGTTAGTATGTGAAAGCATTAGGATTTCTAGATATTATGAAAAATATTAAATAACAAAGTCATTAAATAAATAGTAACACAGCTACCATAACAAGAGAATGATATGTGTAACTATTCAATGCAATGTTTTTTCATACAGGATCTTCCATCAACATTTACATACATACATACATACATATCATTTTGTAGGTCCACAAATTCTGTCATACAACCTTTCTGAAAATTGTTTGGATTAACTGAAATAAATAGCATCACAGACAGTGTATATTGACATGGAACAAGTAAGATTTCAAGTTTCCTGTACAAACCTCTACAAGATGCTCCAGACATAATTCTTATTACCCTTTTCTGCAATTTGAAAATGTTACAACTATTAGTTGCTTTGCCCCAAAATATGATTCCATATCTGATGATTGAACGAAAATAAGCAAAGTATGCCATTCGTAAGTTTTTCAGATTTAGTGCATAAAATAACTAATTACAAAACCAACAGTACTCACATTTGGCAAAATTCGGTCTATATGACATTTCCAAATTAAATGATTATCAATTTGAAATCTTCTCAGGTAATCAGAGATATCTCTGTTATCAGGCCCACTGATGCATTACCATATTCACAAGAGCATGCCATGGCAATCATACTGAAATCTTCAAGATGTTTCTTAAAAATGCATTTTACCTTTAGTTCTTAACATATGCAAAGGTTCCATCTACTGTATAACAAAAGCATAAGCTATTCCTGTATTAAATCTTTTGCAATTTTTTCACTTGCAGACATTTTGAAGGACAGTTCTATGTGTAACAGATGCAATATTTTACAGTGAATGTGTCAATACATTTACAATATATACCTGAATCTGTTCCCAGCTTTGCATGTGTCATCTAATGGAAAGCATCTTCAAAGAATGTTATGAACACAGTAACAACAGTGACTTACATCAGGGTTGCAAACATTCATAAGATTGGTGTGGGCAGAGACTGTGTTTGTCACTCATTATTTCATTGCAAGTCCAAAGCAAGAACTTGCTTTATATGCCCATAAATAGAAAGAATAGTCTTGATTTTTGCAGACAAAAACCTTCAACCTAACCTTTGCTTGTAGACAGTTGTTTATATCCACACATAAACTTAAAGCCTAACCTTGGTCTCTGCATTCTCAAACCTAAGGCCTAAGTTTGGTTTGTACACAGAAAAGCCAAAGTCTGTCTTTGTTTTACATCCATATGCACTCCTTTAATTGATTACTTTTTCTATTTTATGTATATTGCCAACTGTGACTTGAACAATTGTGCCAATAATGTATTCTGATGCAAAACTGTATCAGATGTGACACGAAAGGCATGCAGAAATGAACCTTCAATTATGATTACATTTGCATGTTAATTTAGAATAATTTTTCCTTCATAAAAGTAATAGTAGTATTTTTAAATGTTACTAAACAAAGAAAGGTAAAGCATTTCATTTTTGTTCATTCCATGCATTGTGAACTGATTAACAAACACTCTCAATAACAATGAATGCACAGTTCTACTGTTATAGTTTTCACTCCTAATTAGCATCTACGTGTTTTGGGTTAACTGCCATCATCAGGGAGCTTAACACCTATATTTCTAAAACTTACATTGATAAGGTAGTCATACAGTGCTTGTGCGTATCAAATATACAGATTATAGTTAAAATTTACAGTATTTAAAATGTTGTAAAATGACAATATGATGTGATTTTGTTTATAAATTGTTATAAAATAATGGTAGTTTTTGTTGATTACTGTTGTCTCCATCATTATAAGAACACCAAAGAAAAGTTGCTTAAAACTAATGGAGCAATAGGTTTTGATAAAATGTGGAAATTCCAACTTTTACATGTAAATACATCCAAATCAAAGTAAGTGGACATAATACATGAAGCATACACACAAGGAATGCAGGGAGACAGTTGTAATCAATGGAAACTATTATTGCATAACAATTTATAATCAACAACATATCATATTGTCATTTTATAACTTTTTCAATATTGCATGAATCTTAACTATAATCTGTACATTTGAAATGCTTAAGCATTGTAAGAGTATCTTATCATTGTAAGTTTTGGCAATATACATGTAAGCTCTTTGATGATGGCAGTTAAGTTGAAACATGTAGGAACTAGTTTAGAGTGAAGAACTGTCCTTTTTTTGGTACTGAAAGAGTTTGTTAAACAAGTGTAGAGCAGTTGAGTTTTGAATCAGAAATAATCTATGGTGCAGTACTGCATTGTTGCAAGGGGTTTCTCATGCAGAAGTGTGCATGCATTTCCTGTATGAATGTCAACTCTTATTCGTCCTGTCACTGACTGTGTTTAGTGATACAGACGGTAATGAGCTGGACGGTCGAGCCACCATATCTATACCTTAACAGCATTGCACTTGTTGAATAAAGTGCTTATGACATAAGATGTCAACCACCACCATTCTGAACTGAAAATTGCAACTCCCATGAAGTAAGGATGAACAGTACCTTGGGTGTTTAAGCATGCTTGGTTTAGCCACTAATACGAGAACTACATTATAGGCCTCATCAGTGAGCACTACATCTCTTCATGTTGGCATCTTCATTATATTTTCCTCTGGGCTCATTTCGTGTCAACTGCTTTCCTTCATGGGGGTATTTCATAAGTTTAATGTGTTGTTTTTTCATTACATTTTCATTTATATATCCATAGCCTTTATCCACCCATTCATATGTTTCTTGTGGATGGCTTCCTCTTTTGGTTCCTTGAAAATGTTCATGGTTATCATGCTCATTGTGTAAATTGAATTTTTTAGTGTTCCCAAATCTGTTCATCAGTATCGATCATTGTTGACTTCTAGCTGATCTCTATTCTTGTCCTCATCTTCCTCAAGAATATCATTCAGATGTACTCTGAACTATGTCAGCTACATCATTGTCCCTCATATTCTGCATGTGTTGTTGAGTCCTCTTCCCTATGATATTCCTTCCCAACAAAGTGCATGAATCTGCTTATTGTAATTTTGTTTCAACACAGAGGAGTTCAGGCATCATGTCATGATGTGACTGAAAACTGGCCTTCATTGATCAATTTTTCATATGTAGTAGTGTCTTGCTTCATGTACTGAATATGATTAACTGTATGAATATCTTCTCCCAGTATGTGAAGTTGTACAAGAAGTAGTTTCTCTATAACAAATTGTGTGAAATATTTGGTCCTGTGGTTTTCATGACTGATAAGGCCACAGTATAGTTAAAAGGGACATGGCCCAGCCCCACTAAAGACAGAGATCTTCTGCCAAAGTTCTGTTCTCCCTATTTGCAGAAGACTTAAGCTAATAAAATCGCAACCATTCTTGGCTCACTCTCAGAAATGCGTCCAAATAAAATTTTTCATGCATGGCATGATAGGAACATTCTCTTATCCATAGCAACAGCTCTTGATCTGAATAGGCCAGGATCTTCACTCATGACCAAAAGTTGTTAATATTAGCATATCATCACACACTTTTTTCATTAATGACTAATTTACTCCATGGTTCAGAGTAATTGAGAAGCTTATTTGTCCTCAGTTCATCTTCAAAGCCTCATATGAAACCCTTATGTATGAAATATGTTACATAACTGATGATTCCTCTTTGCTAATAGTGTTTTGTTTGTTCAGTTTCAACCTTGTTTTATCTCACTTCCTGTACTTTCACTAAAGTCAACTTATATGTACTCATTACATCTCTTGCAGGAGTTTTCAATTAACCAAACCTAAAATACTCCCAATATTCTATATTCAAAATCGTATGTCCACTTTATACTTTATGGATACTTTCAAAGACTTCGTCCAAGAATCTTTTCAACTTCTGTAAACAGTCTCTAACGTTACGATTATGTTAGCCACTAGTCCAATACCCCATACGAGACTACCCCTTCTCGGCAATGCACGAGTGGTTAGCATATCTGTGCAGCTACCACGCCTCTCTGGAACCTGTGTCATATAACATGTCATGGTAACCTAATTACCTTAGTCTCAAACTTTAACCTTTTGGCGCCGGAATTATTTTTTTCATTTTAGCACAACCTGTATATAAAATGTGAATAATACAGGAACCAAATATGTTAGAATTATGAAACAAACTGCATTTTGAAGAGAAAAAACGGAGAGTATATACCATATTTAAAATTTGCAGTATCTATATTTGTTGAATAAATATATAAAATGCAACTTTAGGGATTAGCGGTGCGGTACGACCACTATAGTTGACATTAGGCGTCAAAAGGTTAAGCTGATGCTTCAACCATGAAGGATGGAACATCCTTATCCTATACAATTACTCGGTGTTGGATTCCAGATGCTAGAATAACCTCGATGCTGATTGGGGCCGATTCCGTAGTTGACGTACGATTGAAAGAGGACATTGAATTGATTTGCATGTGTAGTGTTCTGTCGTGTTGTTAATGCTGGCTTCTTGTCAATAACGGGCATATGGCGTGTGTTGATGTCTTACCCACAGTCATCAGTCATCTAAGCGCACACGTTAAATAGCAGCGCTGCAAACCCAGATAATACCGCAAACATGTATTGATTCATGACGCAATGCATTCAAACCAATCACATCATTAAGCGTTGATACGTGGCGAGAAGTAGTGCGTCTTGAATAGAAACTTAGAATGTGAAATACTACATGTATATGAGTTATTAAAAAGGAGATTATTTATTAGAAATAAGCTTTATTATCGGTGTGGTTATTACACGTCGACTAATGATCGTTTGCGTTCCCAGCGTAAGAATCTTCAACAGAAAGTAGTGCGGGCTATTAACGTGCATGGTTACGAACGCTTGACCGGTTGTTCGCCATTGTTCAATGGTATGGTGGTTACCGGTCGTAAGGTGTTAGGCATGCATAACAGATGCGACCATAAATGTATATGCAAGTACCATAATACTTAAAACAATACCAGTATTCGTTCAAATTGTTACAGCTGCGAAGAGCAATATGGGAAGATCTGAACGAAGAAAGTAAGCATCTAATTATTGTTCTAGTGTTAGCTTAACAAATGTGTGCCTCGTGTATTACCGAGTGATGGAAATGTGTAATATGTATAATTACCACCCGAAAATTCCCTTTAGTACTAATGCCTAATAGTATATAGGCCAAAGTTAGTACTGTACGCCGTATTGGTAACTTCGGTGTTGCTGTGGGATTAGGGTTTAAGTGTGTGTCATACACTTCATACGAATGCTGTAATACGAATATTATGGAACACTTTACAGCTGTTTTACGTACATTGAAGGTTCAGGTTATTAGATTGAGCAGTATTGTTCGTAAGATTACGGTTAAATCGAGCGGAAAGTTTTATTTTAACTTTCCATGAGGGGTAGTGTAGGGGCTGCGTTTTGTAGTGGTAATCGATATGAATATTGTAATAGATGCTAACCAGCTATACTGAGCTTAATTTTAAAGCTGTAGTGCAATTCCCATTTTTCGTCCACAAAATGCCTTTATTTCATAATGTTAGGGGTTTGGTTTGTAAAATATTAACATTTTACATAAAGGGTGCACCAGAATCTAAATGTCCAAATCTGTTGCCAGAAGGTTGAGTGTTTAGTACGTGATTTTTGCAATGACTAATGGAGGTTAGGGAGACTGCTGGAATTTTGGACGCCCCAGTAGTACCAACATGGCCGCCTGACCTTACCGTGTTTTATGTGGAAGTCGTGATTGCTGGGGGAGGTACTCGGCGTGTAAAGGTGTTGCAGCCATATGTGCATGAGGAGAGAGACATTGTCTGACATCTAACCTAAGGCTGTATTGTATGGAGGGAGGGTAACGAGCAAGAGAGAGAGGTGCCTGGTTTCTAACCTAAGCCCCTCCTGTAAGGTGGGAGGGTGAGAAAAGTACCACTGATGGACAACAGGAAACATTGCTAGATGTATGGTGGATGACTGATGCTGCCGTTACGGCATTTTGACAGTTATCGGGTGTGCCAACTTGTAGCATAGTTTATGTTTGGAAATTGTGATGGTGCCCAAATACACACATTCATTTATGTGTTGGTATGTAATGGCATCTGAATTTAATGGAAAGTGTAGTTGATGTGGGCTGCCAACATAGATAATGAAGTGACCAAACGTGTAAATATGTGTGTGTGTGGGTATATGACTATATAAACAACTCTCATCCCATTTAAAAAACAGAAAGCAGCAATGATGTTTAGACCACACTGTAAGTACTCATGAATAATAAGGACGATAATTTTGTGCCAGAAATGTTGTTCACAGTAGACATTTCATGTATAATTTTATTTTGTTGCTGTATGCAAAACCTAAGAAGTCAGCTGAAGGGTGGTTGAATCCATATTAATAGCATCTAAGCAGTTTGCACACGTTGACTCAGTGGAAGCTTGCTGTGTAGCAAGTTCTGTTGTTTATAGTGTGCTAGAGCAATTGGGAGGTTAATTAACTTCATTCATTTGGTGGATGAAGTCAGTCACTTCACCCACAGATGCAACTTGGTTGTCTTAGAATTTGTGGCTTTCCATCATAACACACAATCATCATGTAAGATGTTTGTAATCACTACTGGATTTTAAAAATATGTGAAATATGGTGCTTGTTGTGAAAAGAATTATATCAAGCTTATGATAGCTGTGAATCAAACATTCAGTTTAATTTTGCAGTATTTACACATACAAAAACACACACACACATACACACGAAAATATATGCACTAAACATGGTGTTTTTGTTCTTGGAACTTCATTGCTAAGTACATTGTTCACTTGGTGTACTGTAATATGTATTTTAATGAGATAGGGAATGGACCCCAACCCCAAGCACACATAATTTTAATGTAGGCACATACATTGATGGATATGTAAATAAAATTAAAATGAATAATATTTGTGTGTAAAAATGCATGCAATTAAATATAAATATCATGTGTCCTGAAATCCCTCATATTTTGCTTTATAATCACTTGTGCTATTGTATTATTGTTACTTTTCCAATTCATAAGTGGGCTTATGAGGTACGTGGTCAGTGCTGTTGGTCTCCTAAGGTAGTGTTGTTAGCTAAAGGAAGTTTTGTGCTCCTCAAGCAAAGCATTTGCTATGTCTGCAAAGGCTGTGTTGGCACAGTAGTAAGGGTAGGCAGTATTTTAAGGGACACATTGTTAGGTGCTTATCTTTTCTGTAAAGGCATTGGGGTGCAGCTCCTTGTAGGTAAAGGTCTTGCCGTGGGAGGTCAGTAACCTCCTCGTGTCAATTGTTCCAAGTCCCACAGTCTCCAGTTGGTGGTAACATGGGTGGAAGGTTCTGGAAGCAGATGGCATCTAATATATTTATTCCTAGTTGGGGGAGAAGTGTTCTGAGGATCTACTAATGTACTGACCTTGTGAGGGCCATGCTTCCAAGGACTTGAAGCACATTTTTATTTGCTTCATCATTGCTTTATGCCATGTATGTGGATATAAGAAGGCTGAAATACTTTGTGGTTACCATGGTAACCTCAGGACCTGGGTGATGAAGTATTTATTCACAAGGCTGGTTTTATCCTTTGTGTTTTAGCCTGAAGTTAAAAGATATTGTGAGAACTGGTGTTGAATCCCAAGTTGTGTTGATACAACAGCATCACTAGTTTGTGTTATTCTGATCTGTTGCAGTGATCGTGACAGGGATAGAGACAGAGATAGGGAAAGTCACAGGGATCGTGACAGAAGAAGAGAGAGAAGTCGTAGCAGGGACCATTATCGTGATGATAGACGAGGTGGGGGAGGTGGTGGAGGAGGAGGTGGCAGTGGTCGAAGTTTGAAGGGCCGGCAACCTGGTGGTAGTCTTAGGAAACCACACTGGGATTTGAGCCGCTTGCAGCCCTTTACAAAAGATTTTTATGTTCCACATCCAGATGTTGCGAACAGACCACAACATGAAGTTGAGGAATACAGGATTTCAAAAGAAATTACCGTAAAAGGACGTAGTATTCCCAACCCCGTCATGACATTCGATGAGGCTGGCTTTCCAGATTATGCTATGAAGGAGATTAGGTAAGTATAGTGCTCACTGTACTAAAAATGTTTTGTTTCAGTTTCTTTCTTTTTGCAGTACAAAATTTGTTCACTCATGATTGTCAGACTGCCTAACCCATTCTCACAGTCACATTAAAGTGGCTGTTTTTTGCTGTAACCATGTTATTCCTGCAAGGAAAGCTCATATATTGTGAAACTACAACGTCCACCAACAGTTTATATCTGAATATAAAGCATGGGGTTAATGAAGTAGATGTTGGCACGTCAAAAACTGTTTAACTTTGATGGTAGGAAATACATCTACATGTTACTAAGTACATTGCTTTCATGTAATTTTAAATTTACAATTTATTTTTTCCTGTGTAACTACATGGTACAGAGTGCATGAGAAGCTGGTAGTAACTTGGCTAGTCAGTACATGCTGTGTGTTTCGTGGAACCCAAAGGCTTGTTAACTGTGTTCAGAGGATCCTATTACTTTTTTTTTTTTTTTAATGAAATTAGTTCAGCTCATGCCCTTTCAGCCTATTTTAAGATCCATTTTAATATTATCACCCCATCTTTGGGTTTTCTGAGATTTCATTTCCTTCATTTGAATATTTTCCAACTTATTTGATCAACCAAATAGTATTTGGTGTAGAGTATAAATTGTGGAGGTGATCATAGAGTTTTCTTCAGCCTCTGGTTATGTCCTGTGTCTTAGATCCAAGTATCTTCCACAGCACACTTCTCTGTGGAATGAATTCTGCCTGTGTTCTTCCCCTGATGTAGGAGATAATTTTTTATGCACACAAAATGACAAGCAAAACTGTAGTTATGTATGTTTTAATATATTTCTTTCGATACGAGACAGCAAAGCACAAGATTCTGGACTGAGTGGTAGCTGGCATTTCCTGAAATTAAGCTGCACAACAGAGACCACTTGAAAGCCTTGGGTATAGACAGGGATAAAATTAAAATGGTTGTTATAGAAATGGAATGGAAGGTGTTGATTTGATTGATGTGGCTGAGGATCTGGACTGGTGGTGGACTGTTGGGAGCACAGTGAATGTTTATTTCCATAAAATGTTGCCAACTTTGTTAAGAGGTACCGAGCTTGTTGAATTGTGCATGGCTTTTGTACAGGAAACTGGGATTCAAGGAACCCACGGCAATTCAAGCACAAGGATGGCCCATTGCTCTCAGTGGCAGAGATATGGTTGGCATTGCCCAGACTGGTTCTGGAAAGACTTTGTCTGTGAGTATCATTAAGATCATTAATGTTGGTTTTTTGTTGGTACATGTCAATAACTTACTGAAGAAGACTGCACCAGACCTGCTTGCAACCTTCTGTGTTCAGTCATTGACATTTTAACTGGAATTATTCAACTCTTGGCACTACTATCTCCATTTTGTTTCCTTGGTGTAGAAACTGTCCAACACTTGCACATTGCTTTTAGTGGGACTGCCTTGTCAGATATGTTACTAGTTGGCTGCCATGCTATATTTAGTAGCCAAGTCATAGTAATAATAAGTAGTGACTTGAAAGGTTGTCCCACGTAGGGAAATGTAACCATTACTTGTTTTGGAAGTGACGTTTAAACCTTTAGGGTCTGTGCCTCATAGATGTTGGACAACATTTAAGACCCAGCCCGGCTTGAGCATCCAATACGTAGGACAATTATAGCCCCTGTCATTTGAATATATCCCTCTCAAAGCCGTGAGTTGTGTAAGGGAGTAAAGTATAGCTTCACTCATTCCTTAACTCTACAGTAGATAGTATTTTTGGTCAGTTTACTGCTCTGGCCACCCATTTAGCCATTGAATAAGATATTGTGTGGTCTGTAGAGCCGGTTTCAATGCTGTGGCTAGTTGTATTCTTTATTATGGGCCAGTATATTTTGGCATGTGGTCTGCTGCCAGCTGAAGTTGTGCATATGTTGACAGAAGTTGGCCAGATTTATAAGTGTGCATTTTGACAATAAACAGCATGATCCAATACAATGTGACTTCCATTTCAAAGACTGAGTCCTATTGATGGCTTGTTGTGCTGTGTGTAGGTATGATATACAGAATGTGCCAGAAGTCATTTCACACCTATATTGCATTGGCCAGGACCATCCCTCAGATTGAATTGTTACGTGCCTTTGCAAAGAGATGAGCCATGTAAATGCATCTTTACAAGCACATTTATGGCCATTTTTAACATTTGTTGTAACTAGAGAAATATGACCGCCTCTGTGGTCTAGTGGTCAGAGTTTCTGGCTACAGATACAGAGGTCCCGGGTTCGATCCCCGGCGCTACCAGATTTTCTGCGTAGCAGTGGGTCTGGAACGGGGTCCACTCAGCCTCGTGAGGTCAATTGAGGAGCTACTTGAATGAAAAAGTAGCGGCTCCAGGTCTAGAAAACAGAGATTAACGGCTGTGGGGACCCGTTGC